>Ga0315913_1000187_pt1 | contig 44563 bp, 15 predicted proteins | sample MpolsnodulesMG_FD_207736 | JGI IMG/M metagenome (GOLD analysis project Ga0315913, IMG submission 207736) | Medicago polymorpha root nodule microbial communities from Los Angeles, California, United States - small nodules | ecosystem: Host-associated > Plants > Roots > Nodule | place: USA...
AGAGTGAGAAACCCAAGCACCGTAAACCTGGTTTTGTCCACCCTTTGGACAAAGATACCATTTCGTTTTTCTTCAGAGAGTTCCCGGAGGAGGCAGAGTCGGTGCAAGATATGTGACATGTCGGTGAAGTCTATATTCCTACGAAGGTCGACAAATGGGGTCGGAAGTTCGGTTTTGTCAAGTTTAAAGGGGTAACTGATGTGGTGGGTATGGAGCGGAAGTTGTCAAATGTTAAGACGGGGAACACAAAGCTTAGGGTGAACCTGGCAAGGTTCAGTACAGAGAACGCAGTTCCGGCGGCGTCGGCATGGGTTGTTGGTTCAAAGGTTCTCCAGGCGAAGGTTGTGGATGGAAGATCTTACAGTAATGCGGCCAGGAACGATATAGATCCAGGCATTCCGATGGGAAAGGAGTTGGTGCCGTTAGAAGTGTGGCCAAGCAAACCTGTTATGGAAGAGCTAAGCACAGCTTTTGTTGGTTTTCTGAAGTTCCCCATGGGGGCTAAAAGCATTCAAACTAGCTTGTTCATGGGAGGATGGAAAGGGATCAAGGTGGTTGAGATAGGGGACAATATGGTTCTGATTAGTAGTGAGGTGGTGGGGGAGGTGGAAAGGGCTCAAGCAGCAGATAAGAAGTGGTGGGATGGTATGTTCTCGGGGGTACGGCAGTGGTCACCGGAGTTGGTGGCTAGGAGGAGGTGTGAAGATTTTGGGCATTCCCTTACATGTTTGGGATGATAATTTCTTCAAGTTGTTGGGGAGTAGTTTTGTTACCTTGAAGGCTCCATGATATTGACACCTCTAAATGTAAAGCCTTGATTTGTGTGGTGTGGTCATGTAACATGTTGCTCATTGAGATTGTATTTAGAACTTAATTTGGTGTTTATCCATCTTGCTAGATGATTTGTAACCCTTTGTAACCCTTGATAGATGGACGACCAAAATTACATAATTTGTAGAGAAAAACAAAACAAAAAGTGACTTAGAAAAAGAAGGACGACCAGCCCTGTGAATGAAAATAAATAATAGACGGAAATTGCATTTAAACCACAATTTTCCTTAAATTATGTCACTACAAATTTATAAATTTATGTCACTATACAAATTTATAAGTAACCTTATTCTGATATCATAACGGTCAAGTTTCAATAGTAACTTGTGAAAAACAAGATGAGACTAATAATTAGTGGATGATCTTAAGTTTATGGTGATTTTTTTTTTGAATACGGTAGCTAACGTGAATACTGAATGTAGAGTACTTGCAACTACACTTGTGGAAAACAAGATGAGACTAATAATTGCTAACTACACTTGATATCAATCATTAAATCACAACTTATATCAATCATAGCAAGCACCCATCTGTTGCATTTATGTCGCATTCAACTATTGCGTAGAACAATATTCAAAAGTTTTACAACAAGAATTTCTAACCAACCAGTATTTAGTCATAAATTATGTTCCGTAGCTAAAAATAACCTCATATTTCTTTCAACAAAACAATAACCACTTACTTATTTTTGAGTTAATGATATTATTGATACGAAGTTCTTACCGTCGTTTAGCCATGACTAATCTTTGACGAGGAATTTGTGGGTCACGTAAGGTGAGTTCTCCCCTTCCAATCGTTTTTTCATAGGCATAAGTAAGAAATCGAACCCTGGCCATAAACTTAAGGGACCCAAATATCTTACCATAAGACCAATTCATTGTTCATCTAACAATAACCACTTTATTAATTGTGATATTTAAATTAAAATCAACTCTAAATGTGTCGTCACATAATTAATTTATATACAATTCTTTAGTCTTACTATCTTTTTTTTAGGGTTTAGTCTTACTATCTAACATACATATTCTGCTGGACAAATGAAATCGGGCAACATTCTTTAAGAATCACTTTCATTCAATGTGTAGGTAAATACCACGATTTTGCACAATCCCATTGATCTTCATCTATTCGCAACAACAATTCTATATTCCTTAGCATCATAAACAATGTTGTAAAATATGTTCCCACCAATTAGTACTTTTGGCAATTGATTGTAGAGAGAAATCATTTGCTTTAAGTGGTCAATGTAAAGTCCACAAAGTAACCTAATTTATTTTGAAGGGATGGGTAAAGTTTGCTAGATGGTGATCATGATTGTGTTCATAAATACACAGTTTTTTTTTTTTGGGTACATAGACAAAATGGCAAAGCCATTATAAACTCACACACACAAGTGGAGGTACCGGAGTTCGAACCCCGGTCATGGCATCCGGCCTAACAATTTCAGCATTTTGCCAGTTGAGCTAGGACTTCTGGATATAAATACACAGTTTTAATTCTAAATACGATGAAATCCAAATTTAAGATATTAATCATAAAACATTTTTGTATAGAAATTAAAAAAAAAAATTCAAATAACCTAAAACATTAATTAAAGAGCAATTTTGAGACTTGACAACACAAAATAGAAAATTTAAATATATTACGTAATTTTCTTCATGTGATGAAATTATTTTAATGTACTTATAGTTGATGTTTATTATTTACAATATATACGTGGTGATGTTTTTTTACTCTTATAATTTTGATGTTAGTACCTTTGAAATGAGGCCATTAATCCCAACTGCATGCTTATTATCCCAACCAAATTCAACAAGGGCGTCCTCCTCAGCTCCCGTAGCAACTGAGACTAACATCAACATTTCCAAACCAAAAGTGATTATCCAAATAATTGGAATAATAATATGAAAGTATTGTAATCAAACAAAGTTTGCCACATTTAATTTTGTATTATGATTTTTGTTTATCTTTCTTACTTTCACACATATCTTAGACTATTCATTGGTTTTTGTGGGAGATGGGAGAATCAAGTTATTCTATAATATAGATTGATCAAATCCTTATGACCAGTGGCGGATCTTGACTTAATTTGTTGGGGGTGCCAAACTTCTATGTAATATATATTAAATGGTTTCAGGTAGTAGTAGTAATTAATAACTGGCCTATAAGTTAAATATGTAAAAAAGAAGCAATGAGGGTGTCGAACCAACCTTTGGCATATTATGGCACCCCCTTAGTCACAATCTGATTGATAAAATACATCTAATATGGTATATAAGGAAAATCTGGGGGATGTTGTGGCTCCCGCGGATCTCTGAAGAGATCTTGTTATTATTTTCTTTAATAACTGGCTTAGTGGTATGAGTAGTTTGAATGTAGCATGAGAATGTGGGTTCGATTCCCATCAAAAACATTTTTTTTTAATACAATTTGTAAAAGTATAAGTTAAATATGTAAAAAAGAAGCGATGAGGGTATTGAACCAACAACCTTTGGCATATTATGACACCCCTTTAGTCACAATCTGATTGATAAAATACATCTAATATGATATATAAGGAAAATCTTAGGGATGTTGTGGCCCCCGCAGGTCTATGAAGAGATCTTATTATTTTCTTTAATTATATTGTTTACGTGTATAACTATTTTTCTCATGTAAATGATGATAAGAAGATAAATGAATCTTTTATTTTGTTGTTATTGACGCATCATTACTATTTGAAAAGTCTCTAAAAAATGGCAGTTCATACAAGTATATACTTTAATCCTCTTGTTCGAATATGTAGAAATAAATAAGCAGTGTGAATAAAACCCCTAAGCTAACACATATAACAAATGGTATGGCATGAAAACGATTCCCTTCAGAATTATCTTTGCCATTGTATCCGCCACCACCACTGACACCGCCACCTCTGTATCCCCCTCCTTCTCCCTCTCCACCACCTCCGCCTTTTCTTATAGTAACATATAGATCATGATTGTGTTCATTTTGATTTTCCTCAATCACATCTTTGTTCACCTCTATAGAAGCTTCAATGGCTCCATTTCCATTTAATTTCCCTATAATTTTGAAAAACAAAAGTTATGAAAGCAAAAGTAAAAAAAAAAAAAAAGTACGCTCACAATTTACAAATGTGTAAAACATTAATAAAGTTTGTGCTTAATATACTTAATATAAAAGGTAAAAAAAATTGTACCATTAATCTCATGAGCTTGTTCATTTCTCTGGCTTATGCTTTTGTTCTGATCTTCATTTGATATGGCTTGAGCACATGAAATGATTAGTAGAAACAATACAATAAATATTGAAGTATTCATGTTCATTTGATACGACTTGGTTTGAACTCTATTCATGGGTTGGGGGTGAAGAAGGTTATATGAATACATGTTAACAGGCTAGTTTGTTAATACTTATTGCTAAAAGTAGTTTCTTAAAACAATTTACCTGTTTTTTTAAACAAAAATACCGAAGCATGAAGGTGTTTCAAGGCTTTGCATAACATTTACAGGTAATTTGATCTTGCATCATTCTAAGTTTGTTTTTTCATTGGATCAATATATCTATTCATATTTATTTAATCTTATAATAAAATTTATTAATTCAATGGTGAAAATAACCAAATGTATGACGCAAAACCTGTCGACCTGACCTTTTTGTAATCTAAAGTTTGCTTTTCATTAATGAAATTATTATAAAAAAAAGTATCATCTTTCCTTTGTAATGTTAAGAGTCTTAAGACCACTCTATTTCATGTTCCTGATGTTGAAATATGGATGACAATGGCCGTGTTCCTGATGTTGTAACATATGAAAAAAATATTCATGTTCTCTCAACATGACACTATTGTTGTTGGTTGGTTTGAGTAATTATTTCTATATTTTGATATACACCAGTCTTCGGATTATCTAGTTGAGTTTGCATGGGTTGGATGTGCCTTGGAATTATAAAGGTAAGAGTGGAGCTGGTAGATTCATTTGAGAGTTTTGAAATGAGGTAGAGCTAGAACTATAACTGAGTTTCAGTTGAGTGAGTGGATAATCATATTGCTTTTAAAAAGGAAAATCATGTGATTTGAAGTGAAAAGATATCTGGGATCAATTAGTGTAAGGTTATGATTTTGCCTATTCATTAGACCGTACAACCACAATGCACAAAATTGATATACATTTTAATCATTAAAATCAAGCTTTGTCAAGAAAAAAATAATTGAAAAATCTGAAACAAAATTATAGGAAAAAGCATTTTGATTTATGCAATTTCTATCAAAGAGTGTTTATAAAAAAAATTCTTTAATTGAATATAATTTTTTTAATTATTTGAAAAAGTTTTTTTTTTTAGGGATATTTGAAAAAGTTATTTGTAGAAGAATGGATTGATTTATAGTTTCAAAACTTATATCTAAAAATTATTAATTTTTGCTTATATATAAATTGTATTACTCTTATATACTACTCATTTGTTAAATATAGATAGAAACAAAGAATAGTAAAAAGAACCTAAATAAATGTGACATTTTTTTTTAGGGGAAGTAAAATGTGACATGAGATTGGAAATGGTAATCTGATCAATACAATGAGAGGTGGTTACTATGATTATTAAAACTATGCAAAGGAAATTCATTTAAAAGTAACTATGGGAAGGAAAATAATTTGAGGAAATAAATTTGTTTGAAAAAAGTTACATTGAGAAATTAACTTACGAAATAATAGTTGATAAATGTAGCGGGGCGATTATCAATTGGGATGTGTTTATTTCTCCTTTAAACTTGATTGAGGAAAAAACTATCAATTCTTTCATTTTGTATTGTACTATATTCCTAAGTTGAAGATTTCAATTACGGTAACCAATTTGATTCCTAATTATACATAATGATATTGATTCACTCTTTAAAAAATTTGTAGTTGCGTACGCTAAAGATATATGATTTGCCCAAAATAAAATGATGCTTGTCGAAACTTTCACAAATAAAATCCTTTAAAATGACCATTTCAATTCCAAACAATGACAAGTTCGCAAATTTTAACCTCTCAAAAAATTGACAACTTTTCCCATTACAATTATATATTTGTCTTTGACTTGAACTTTCAATTTTGGACCGATGTATGTAGTCAATGAAAACTTCCTAGATCGGAATTTTATTAAAATAGTATAATTTAATATATGAATTTATACCCGATATAAATATTATAAAGATAAAAAGTGTAAGATTGAAAAATAAACATGTTTTTTTAATTTCATATATGTTCTATTTTAAAGTGGGGCTGGATTTTCTTGTTCAAAAAAAATGTGGGTGGATTTTCAAAACTACGATTCAGGGTGGTGTGGGATATGATGCATGGTGTGAAAAGCAAGAACGGGATTTCAAAGAGTAATCACTAAGCTGGCTAAGCTAAAACTAGGTCCAATCTTATTTGCTGGGATTTCAATCAAAGAGTAATATATTTACATGTATTGATGATTGTTATTTTCACCCTCTATTGTTTTTTATTCTAAAAAGCAATTTTTGAAAGTTATCTATTGAAGCCTCCAAAAACACAAAAATTATATTTTGAAGTTACCTTTGGTACAATTTGCTTAGTTGTAAAGGGAAAAATGAAAGTTCTCGTAAACTTAATTCAGTTGGTAAAGATAATGCATAATATATGCGAGGTCTGGGGTTTAATCTCCTACCACCACCAAAAAAAAGGAAACCATCTATTCTTTTAACCCTTCACAGTTCACACACCCCTTTTTCTTTTTCTTGGTATAAATATAAACAACTATTCTTTAATTTATTCAATACTCAGAACTAATTGATTATTATATTTAGTCAAAAAAATAATTATTATATTAATCAGTTTTTTTACATATCTCTCAATGAAGAAGATTTTTTTAGGTGCTTCATCATTAAGGATTTTTTTTCTTTTAACAAGAGGGATGTCTTTTAAAACTTTTCTATTATTTTTCCTTAAGACATTGAATGTACCAGAACATTTTCTTTTGTATAATATAACTTTTAAAAAGTGATTGAGTTTTTGTACCTAAAAATATTGAGTTTTTGTACCTAAAAATATTGAGTTTTTTTTGGATATTTTACTCGATCAAGAAATAATCTTATAGCAATTCAATTTACCTAAGCTGATGTAGATATATCTTCTGGCCCTCACTAAAGAGCCAAAGTCTTTAAACTAATCAATAGTCTAATTAACCTTAGAAATCAATTAAACTTGATTAATATCACGATATATATGAAAATCTAGTAGCAAACACTTTATGTGTTGATTGGAAAGCAAGTTGAAGATCATACGTTGATCTGAGGTTAGAATAATTTCTTTTAATTCAACTACTTTTTTAAAAGTTGACAAACTCTTCTTTTTTTAATACTGGTTGGATTATATATATATAGATGAATACAAATATTTATCCTAAGAATGATCTCATCAAATAAAATACTCGCTTCATTACCAAACTTTGGCTGTTGTGACATTTAAATTTATTTTAGACGAAATTGATAGTTAGTTTAAAACGATTGATTACTTTATTTATAATGTTGTTGATGAAATACTAATTTAAAAAATTATGTTTGAATTCGGAAACAAGCAAAATAAAATGTGTGTAAGTAATAATGCTTAGTGTCATATGCATTTTTTAGATCTGTCACCCCAATGTTTTTTTTAATAAGTCTATCCCCTTGATGTTAAACGGTCATGTAAACACTTTTTAACAGGATGGAAAAAAGGGTAACATTAAAAAATTTATGATTTAAGAATCAATTTGTTGAGTAAAAATGTAAATGACTAACTTGTTACAAATATAAAGAGCCACGAAAAAACATTTGGCCTAAATTTTCTATTTCTACAATATGGACGTCAAATATATCTATTTTTTTATGGAAAACAAAAAAATTGGTATGCATCATATGTGATTTAAAAATTGTGTGAAACTTTACGAAAGAAAAAACAGAAAATTTCACACAATTTTTAAAAAACAACTAAAGACGGTTCAATTTTTTATTATTTTTAGAGAGTCAGGCTGTCCAGATTAGGTATTATAAAAAACGACTATAAATATCACAGACATTCAGTTTCAAATTGAACAACTGCAACGGATAATTGCGTGACGAAGTTACAACGTGAAATCCAATTCTCAAGTGTAGCCGGCTTAAAACTGGTGTTTAGGAGCCACGTCAACATCAACCAGCAATGTTCAGCCCAATGTATGAAGCATGCCGGCCCAGAATACAAGAACAATTCTGGGAAAATATCCAAATTCTTTGTTCATTAAATATTTGTCTTGTGTGATGAATATTCAATGCTGTAACACCATTTAACATATTATATGTTTTCAGGAAACATATATATTTAATATTTGTGTCATTCAATAGAAAATTATTTTCTTCTTTAAAAAGAATAGAAAATTATTTTCTATTTATTATTTGTCGAATTTTTTTTTATATTTATCCCGCAAAAATTTGAGCAAAGCCTTATGGACGATGCTTGCACTACTTACTCTATTCAATATTTGTATTTTTTTAAAAGAAATATTTGTATATGTTGTTTTGTATAAAGAATGGATTGTTGTATTTTTTTTATATTTCAAAAGTACATGTTATAATAAAACATAAGCATCATGTCTTTGCTGTTATTTTACTGGTGTTATAGTTTTGTTATAACTCGATTTTATTAGTCATTTTAAAGAATTTGATTTGATTAGTCATTTTAAAGTTAATGGTTATTTGATCACCAAAAAGAAAAAATTAATGGTTATTTAAATTATTATATTGAATATACATTTAATTTAGTCTTTAAACTATCACTATTTTATCAATTTGGTCCTAAACTATTAAAATCAACTAAAAGTGTTCTTCTTTTTATTTTTTTTTAGGAAACTAAAAGTGTTCTTCTGTTATAAAAAAATTAAAAGGGTCAATAAATTGTACTTCCACTGCCATCAATTTAGTCCCACAGTAAGGATCAAATGAATGGATGAAAGTATAGTTTAAAACCTTTTGGTTGATTTTAATAATAATTTATGCACGAAATTGACAGGAAACTAATCTTTGATAGGTTAAAAATGATTATTTATTCTTATTATATTGTTTCCTATATGTATTGAGTCTATTGACTAAGTCATGCACTTTTTTTACTATTCCTAATTTTAACACTACTACCGTTTTCATGCTTGACTATTCTCTAATACTTCCCATATTTTCGATTCTGTTTCCACTAGAGTAGCAACTTCTTGTACGTGTCTATACTCCATATACTGAAAGTATGTGGGTTGGCGACACTAAAAATTATGAAAAAGAATAAACTGAAATATAATACCTTCTTCCATCTCTTGTTTCACTTTCATTAATCTCTAACAACAAATATTGAGCATTCATGAGTAGGATAAAACTTTAAAATAATGGCTCGAGAAGATTCTGACAATGATAACATGGTCGATGTGGTAGTTACCGGCTCTCCGACAGTGGTCACCTACGTAGCAGTTTCATGATCTTACCGGTGCTGTATTTTATTTTGTTCACAATGCAAAAATATGTGGAGGTATCCCTTCAGTTTGCCTGCTAAAATAACCAGGTAAGTCTTGATTAATTTTGATGTAATTACATTTTATATGTATTGGATTTAATTTGATCTATTTTAGCCACACAAAAAAAAAAAACTTAAAATGAATTGCTACGGGTATTTTATTTGAAAATCATTTGCTCCAATATTGCATGTTCCATTTTGAAGTATGTCTCACGTGTATTTTTTTAATTGAATTAGGGTTTGTGTTTTTATTTTTGTTTGAGAGCAAATATGGTTTGTGTTGTATATCATAATAAGATCACACGTATGATTCTCTTACTTGGATAATGCTTGTAGCTTTCTCTACTTTTAAATTCACAACTCTGCCTTAGAGAATAATTATTTTTCACAATGAATTATTGATAATGTTTTTGTAAAAGGATTTAAGACACTTGAGAAAATTGTTAAAAGGATTAAATGTGAGGTCTTTGTCATATTAATTAAAGATGGGTATCAAACATGGAAACTTTTACTTTAAAAGAAAAATATATTACTCGAATAAAATGTATGATGTTTTTATCATCATTTAGGGATTAATTGTCCAGTTGTTTGCGTGAATGAATGTGTTGGCAGTGCTTGCATATATGTGTAAATATTTTATGATTGAATATTCTGATTGATTTATATGCCCAATAAATTGTCTGCTTAATTTCTTAGAAGTGTTATTTTTTGATCTTGTGAATGGGGTGTGAGGAAAATTGTGAAATATTACTTACTTTTATTTGAACTAAATTTGAACGTTATGCATTTGATTCAAGATATTTGAATTGTGTTGCATGAGATTGTTGTTGCATTTTTTTTTAAGAAGCTTGTTGCATTTTGTTTGTAGTTTTCTTCACTATATGAAGCTAACACTTGTTTAAAGAAATAAGAAACATCTAAATTGATGTGTAAGGTGTAAGAGAATCAAATGTGATTAACGCTAGGGTAAAATTTTCGTTCAAGTTATGCATCATCAAAAGTGTTGATTGACAAAGTGAAATAGTGTGTTTATGTGATTATATGCTATAACTATTGATTATCTCTTATAATTTAATTTGAGATTTTATGTATTTATATCCATATATATAAAATAAACTTGACATGTTCTTGGCCTTAAATTTTGCCTATGTGACAACTATGTATAACAATCTCACCATTTGCTGAAAACTTTTTTTTGAATTAGACTTGTGTCTATTTTGCAGCTCTCCGCTTTTTCACTGTTATAGACTATTTATTAGTGAAAATGCTATAGAGAGTTGTCATGCAGGCTTGAATCTAGTTCAAAAAGAAGTTTCAAACACAAGATGAGATTGGTACCTGGAGTTGCCAAAAGCATAATTCAAGGTCAATAATAAGCGAATATGCAATAATGTACAAGTTAAAACAAGTAAAAGTAGTAAGATTTTATTGACAAAAACAATTATTTATTAAAAAATTATAAATTTAATACAAAATATACAAGTTTCAATGCAAAATTACCATTTAAAACTTCTTAACATATACAAATTTGCACATGCTAGAAAAATTCATATAAAAAATATTTAATAAGCGAAGTTTATTTTATTTTATCTCCATTGAAACACATTCAAGAAAAAAATAGTAATAAAATAAGAAATGGTGATTGTCCTAAGAATTAACCCCACCAAAATCTTTAGCTTGCATAGTCATATTTATTCACAAAGCAATGTTCCAAAGCTTCCTTCCTTAGCTCTCTTTCGCTATCGTAGCGTCCATGGGCGGATTCCATGGAAAATGAAAAGGCATAGCCAATCCTCAATATATCAAAATGACAGTAATTTGTTACATAGTTTTTCGCCTAATCTTCCTCTTCTCCCGCCTAAGATTAGACAAAAAAACTATGTAGCAAATTATTTTATACTCCCTCCGTTCCTTGTCTTTTTAGAAAATTAACACCAAAATAGCGAGGTGTATTTTTGCACATTTTCTTCCTATTATACCCTTATTTTAATTCACCAATAAATTCCTTCTTTTCTTTTGCACACAATTTATTTTTCTAATAAATTTAATATGTTATCTTTCTCTTATAACAAACAATTGTCAGTTATTAATTATATTTTTCACCAACAAATTCCAATTTTTTTGCGGACTCTCTCATAACAAACAATTGTTAATTTTATAAATATTGTGCACATCTCTTTAATTATTTTAAATCAATATGAAAATTATATTGATGAAACTTCTTCTTCTTCATTGTCATCTTGTTCTTGTTCTTCTATCTTGTCAAATGAGTATTCAACTATTGTTCCCTCTTCACCTCTCATCAACAATTCCAACGAGTCTTCCACTTTTTCTTCCTTTTGAACACTCATAGAGTTTTATTTTTCTTCTCTCAGATATGTTCTTTTACTTTTCACTTGAAATTTTAAACAATTGTTGTTCATCTTATTTATGGAATTTTAACTCTTCTTGAAACCATTTTTGTAACAAAATTTTGTTTAAATTTGAAGATAACAAAAAACAAACTTTGTTTAAAAAAACACATTCGTTTTCCAAATAGATAGCATATTAGTTTTATTGAAAAAGATAAAAATAATTGTCAAAGGGTATAATTGATAAATCGTACCCTTGAAATACTAAAAAGACAGATAAATAGGTACAAAAAATTCACCATAAAAAGACACTTAAAAAGGAAGTAGTAATATATTAAGGATAATGGTACTTTATTCCTTCTTCCCCCTCTTCTTTCCTACTTCTTCTCCTTTGCTAAGTTGTTGCTAGCTCAGAGACAATGCTTTCTATCTGCTAGCATAAGGGCACATCTTTTCTGAATTGTTTTCATTAAGAATTAGTAGATTATAAGGTGATTAATTGTATTAATTTTTGTGGTTTTTTCTTTTTAGCGTTTGAAATATTGCTTCATGAAATGTTGTGACTTCTTATAACTGAACCTATTCTTTCATGGCACATTCCCTAAAGTAGAATCTGTTTTGATATTTTCGACCATTTTTATAGGATAAGATCCTGTTTTATATGATTTTTTTTTAGTTAAAATCCTCCTCAACCAGTTTTCCGACGCATCTTTCTACTCTTAGTATAATCTATGCTTGAATGCGTGATTGTATGCTTCAGTTAGATTTTGGTTTTAGGTTACATTCGTTGGTTGATTCATAAGTATTTTAAGTATTTTGAACTTTTGACTGCCTCATAAAATGCAAATATCTTGCTTTGTTCCCTCTAATTTGATTAGAGTCATGGGTATTGGTGAAAGCATATAGGAAGGTAAGTAAGATGAATTTCTTATTGTCATGTCAGTAGCCAAATTTGATGAAAAGAAGTATGGGTAACAAGCTATTTTATATGGTTATAATGTACCTTAACTTGTAAATTATGTACATCAGTATATCTATATATAAGACACAAATAAAAAACTCAATGCCCAGGTTATAAGTAAACACATTATACATAAAATCCACAAATACTAATATAAGTTAAAACATTAAACTTAGTATTAATTGTCATAGGGAATTATATTTTCCTCTCAATATGTATGTAAATGTTTGTATGTGTAGGAGAAAAATATAAAAATCAAAGTTCTTAATTATATGATAATGAAAATGTACCATAACTTGTTCCCTATCCCACCACCTTGACCACCTCATTCCCATCTTTCTGACTGCCTCCCTCAACTGATTGTTTCCCAACCCTGATATTTTTAATTCCTTTACCTCTCACTCTCACCCTCACCATAACCCTGCCTTCCTCTGCCTTCGACATCCCATCACCATAAACCTCTGTCGAATCAGACACAAACCTATCTTAACGAGCCTCGCGTGCCCATATTCAACATTGACCTATCCAAACATTGTTCAACGCAAGAGCCAGTTTATCTTTGTTTCGTACATTCACAAAACGCAAAAAATCATAAGTCTGACCTCGGAAGTTTCGTTTCCTTGCAATGTAGACGTCTGATAAAATACCGCAGACTTCGAATGATTGACGTAGTTGATATACCGGCATAAAGTCATGGAAGTTTGTGAAATAGAAAGAGACTTTACTACCTGTAACATCTGCAGAAACGAAATCTTCACCCACCTAATCATTCTCCCTATCGCGCCTGACCACAACTTGATTGCTTTCTCTAGAATTTTTAGAAACCCTGGCATTCGTTCCATAACAACATGTATGTACCGTGATTGATCCCTTGATTTTCTGCCATAGTCTTTAGTTGCTCGCTGATCCCTAACCCTAACCTGAATCCTTCCTCCATGCCGTTCTGATACCTCTGACCTGTCCCGTCTTCGTGCCTCCAGTTGCGTCGCTTTTCCTCTTCCTTGACCGAACCACAGTCCAATCTCCCCTATCCCCCCCCCCCCCCCCCCATTTTCTGCCACCCTGGTTGGACTCCTAACCCCCCAGTGTTTCTCTCCGTCAGTGAAAAGCTCCGGCGCGGTTGCCCTTGGTGTGCCCTAGGATGGCCGCCACTCTCTTTCTCTCTGAACTCTCTCATATCTTTTTTATTTTATTTTAAAAAAATTACTAAAATCTTATTTTGTTCAAAATTTCTCTCGTGTTGTTATTTGGGAGTTGGGACAACTCAAATAACATGGTCATGAGATAATTTCTAATTTTTATACCTAAGCTTCGAGTAAGTGGTATAGTTTATTTTGGAATAAAACCTTTGAAAAAGACTTACGTTGTACCAAAAAAAAGAGAATAGAACCTATGCAATAACATTGGCTAATTTACATCTGGTCAATAAAAAACCATTGGCTAATTTACATTTCGATTTGATACACATTTTTATACCTACTTATGTATATAATTTGACAGCTAACTATGATAAAATAATTCAAAAGAACAAATTATTTAGAATTGTTTTATGTCTTTTTTATAGTAAGAAGCCAAAGACCAAAATATCATACGCAACTATTGAGTCTAATGAAATATCCCACACTACGACCAACAAGGTTTAAATTTAAATAAAAAATGCGTCTCATTTAGTGTCCGTTTGGTTTGGCTTTTTTCTATCAAGAAGCAATTCTACAACACGTCAAAAGTGAAAATTGAATTTTCAATCATGTTTGGTTGCCTTCTCAAAATTGCTTCTATCCTCCAAAAGCAATTCTGGTTGAAGCTACAATTCCTAACTTTTAGGTTAACTAGAATCAATTCTCCAATAAATTTTATATTTTGATTATTACAACCTATTATTTTCCTTTATTGCCCTTTATCAATTCTCTTTTTTGCTTTGTAATTAATTTGATGAACCAAATTTAATCAGAAAACTTAACGAACCAAATTAGCCCCCGAAAAATATTTATGGTAATGAGTTATCATGTTTTGGATTTTCTTTACGGTGTTTACATTTAGATTTACTGTATTTTTTATTTTACCTTTCTTTTACGCTATATTTTATCATTTTTGGCAACAAACTCTAGTATTATTTAACTTAAATATATTTTATCAAAAGATATAAAATATATTAACAAATATTATTTTTTAAACATTTTTGGTTTAATGATCGTATTTATTATTTTTAAAATTAATATATAGAAAATTTATTTATTTAAATTAAATAATATATCTACATATAGCATTGATCTACATACACATTCAACTAATCCGTTTACTTGTATTTAGTTATGTCCGTTTTAGTAATTATACATTCAAAAGCAATTTTGATCAAAACTATCCGAACAATATTGAGTTTGTTTAATCAATTCTGCTTTATTGTATCCAAACATAAATCAATTCTCTCAAAATCAATTTTGTCAGAATCAATTCTATCAGAATCAATTCTGTCACAATCAATTTTATCCAAAGTTAAATCAAACGCACACTTAGTCTAAAAGTATTTCAAATAAAATTAACATGCAAAAAATATTTGAAAAATAAAATAGACGGAATCATCAAGATTAAAAAGTACACTTAAATAAGTTAATGTTGTTTTTTTTTAATTTGATTGAAAATAATAGTAAAGAATACACACGATATTCATCGAATATATCAACTTATACAAAAAAAAAATTTGAATTTCTCATTAATAAATATATAAATATTTACTTTTGGAGGAGATAAATAATTTTTCAATTTAGGTGAGCCTTATCCATATAGATCCTCCATTGTTTCTTTCACAGTACTCACACTCACACGTGATTTGTTCCTTTTGGAGTAAGTGAAAGTATGGGCCTACCAAACGGGTCCCACATACCAATTTCCCTCGTATCCAAATGATCATTTTGTGTGGGTCACATTTACATGATTGCCTTCAACCTAGACAAAACAATTTACATTTTATTGCAAAAATATGTCAATAAAAACACGTACCAACTTTCCTTTTCTCAATCTTTTACCTTTACTTTTTGATAATTTATTAATGAATATGGTATCAGAAAGAAATAATATGTGAAGATACCGATTAGAACGTTTGGCAGCCTATGTGGCCTACATATATTTTTGTCAATTATGTCATAAAAGTGTTTTTGGTATATTATATCACCATATGACCATAATATTCAAAGTTTGTAATGCAGTTATTTAACAATTCTAAATTTGTATGTTTTGTTAGTGAAAATATTTCAATTTTAAAGTTTAGTCTATGTTTGATTCTACCTTTAAAACAAATAAAATTAATTTTTTATGTGTAATTGATTTTGATCACCTATTTGATTGTGCTTAAGTAGAGTTAATTTTACATCTAAAATTGATTCTAACTTATAGATATAATTTACAATTTTTGAGCTTAAACATGATTTTTACACTGAAATTTATCTTTCAACTTATTTTTATGTAAATAATTTTATATCAAAATATAATCCCCTTTAAATTTAATTTATAAAATTAATACATTCAAAATAATTTTTTACGATTGTAGAACCAAACATCAACTTAATTTGTTTCTGAAATCTTCTTTAAAAACAATTGTTTTCGAACTTTGACTGTCATGATCAATATTGAGTTATTGACGCTCCCTTCCACTGTTATTATTCAATTATATTATCAGAATAATTAATAGTTTTTTTTTTTGTTAAGAGGAATAAAGAGCTTTTCTTAACCCTCTGCACGTTACAGTAATAGGAGGCTACTACCTCCATTTTTTTATTTTTCTATCAAAAGAAAACTATTCATTGATTTTGATTTTTCAATATGATGCACCTATTTTCATGACAATATGATGTACCTATTTTCATGATTTTTTTAACATAGTTAATCCATTATTTTAGATGTTATGTTAATAAGTGTTCAAATATATTATAAGTATTTCAATTAAAAAAGCGTCTTTGAAGGTTAAGAATCTTGTTTGGAGGGTGTGACGTGGTTGTTTTCTTACATGTGTGTGCCTTGTTAGTAGAGGAGTTACTTGTCCCATTAAGTGTGTTGTTTGTAGCGAAGATGGTGAAGATTCTTTGAGTGCATTGTTTGTGTGCTCCTAAACAACTCAAGTGTGGTGTGACCCCCAGTTTACGGAATGTGATAGAGCACACTTTGAGTTTGTATGATGAGCCCGCTGCTGTGGTTTTTTGTATTCTACAAAAGCTCCAACCAACACAATGCTCCCTTTTTGCAACAATCCTTTAGAGTCTTTGGAAGTGCAGAAATTTAAAACTATGACAGAGCGTCCATGAAACAAATGCCCAAGTAGTTGAACATGTTGTGCATATGCTAGAAGATTGGAAGGTCGCGCAGGAGATGAGACAAAGTGTCAGGACAACCGAAGCGCAGCCTCAACTAAGACAAAGTCGTACACACGCTCAAACATAGCAGAGACCTGCACCAGGTAGATATAAATGCAATGTTGATGCTTCTTTCTAATCTTATCATAACACAGTTGGTATAGGAATGTGCATCCGTAATTCCGATGGTAGCTTTTTCCTTGTGAGAACAACATGGTTCTCTCCATTATTTTCAGTTGAGTTAGGCGAAACACTAGTTCTTTCTCAAGTGTTGTAGTGAGTAGCTGAGTTAGACCTTGATGGTATGGATTTCTCGCTTGATTCTAAAATAGTGGTTGATGCTTTCAATGGTGGAAACAAAACCAATACTATTATTCAACACTATAGACAAGTTTGTAGCAATTCTTTTCACAACTCCGTGGTTGAGCTTAGCCATAGACAAGCAAAAGTGGTCGCTCGTGAATCATCACATGCAACCTCATTAAATGCTAGCTCCAATTGTTTATTGATGTTCGGCCATGTATCTATGACTTATTATCTAATGAAATGATATGAATTTCTTTCATTCAAAAAGTATTTCAATTAAAATTAAATAACTATGTTTATGTGTTTAATTAATTTTACCAAATCATAAATTGTTTGAACCTTGATAAACAATTATTTGTCATAGTTACTTATATTTCAATTGAAACCCATTTGGGTTGATCTTGTGTTGTTGGCTTCAGACATTGAAGTGTGCTCATCTCAAAGTCTCATATTTAATGCTAATTTGATTGGACTAGTTTAGTTTTTTTTTTTTAAAAAAAAAAAATTGTATATATCAATATAAGTCTAAATTATTAAACACATTCCCCTAAAAGTAAGAGGTTAACAAAAAAATGTCTTTCAATTCAAGTTTTTTTTTTTAAAAAAAGTAATTATTCTTTCCAACAAAAAAATTTAGAATCAAAGAATGAAATATAGGAATTTAATATCTTTAGATCATGTTTGGATTAATTTATTTATACTTATCTTGTGACATAAATATTTGTTAAACCTTATTATGACAGTTTACTAAACCTCTTTTGACATTTTTTTTTTGACAAGAAACCTCTTTTGACATGTTTATAAGTTTTTTTCAACTTATTTATGATGAAGACCAACCCTACTTAAAGGCTAACGAGCTTCAGAAGCTAGGAGTTTTAAGGGCACTAAAGGGAAGACTAGGAAGCTACAGATTGAGCAAAAAAACTGTCAACCTTCTTATCCTTAAAGGCATATTACAAGATTGGCTCATATCATACTACTACCTTGATCATAGAATTAGCTTAATACTTTCTTAAAATTTTGTAATGTAATAATCATATATTTAATTAGGAATTAAGTTTGGTTTATGTGTCCCTAAACACTTGGTAAGTTAGTAACTACTATGTCATTGGTTGTGCGCATTTGAGACACCATGTTATTTTGTGTCAGACTATATACATCTTCATGGTAAATTTAAAGAAAGAAAACACTTTGTGTGAGATATGAGAAATGTTCATTGGCACTTTTATTTTGAACCAAATTTGAATACTATAGAATAGATGGTTGTGTCCTTGTTGGTGTCCACATAAGACAGTTTTTTTTCTTCATTTAAAGCTCTTTTTGGTAAAATGTAGAAGATAATTCACAAACTCAATGATAGCATATGAGTGTGTAGCAGATATTGAATTATAGTTGTAGTGGTCGATAAAATAAATCTGAAATGCCATACAATTTTTTAAAAGTAATATTCAATTTTTCAATTAAGATATCTGGTTAATAAGGAGAGAATTGAGAGGTAAAATGATATATTATAAACTATAAACACAAACTCTACTTGAAGTAACTTATAAAAAATACTATAATTTTTTTTAACAGGCAAAACTGAATTAAAAAAGAACACTATAAAACAAGTCAACTAAGTGATTATACTCAAGTGGTTAATAAACTTCATTTAAAGATGAATCGTTTAGGAGAACCCGAGTTTGATTATGGATGAAACAAATCTTTATCAGATTATAAACTCGTGAAAAATTGTTAGCAAACAAATTTAAGTTAATCACATGAGGTTATAAACTATTTATCCGTTATAAACTCAAAAATTGATCTTCAAAATTAGTACTTAAGCATTTTAGTTTCAAGAGTTTGATCTAATAATAAAAGGGCAGATATTCGATCCCTATGTTTCTAGCTTGAGTCCCATTGATAATCTAACATAGTGGTAAATATAAATATTTTTGCAACTACTTTTAAGTTCAAAAGTTTTTTCTATTTTAATACGAGACATCACCCGCTCACCCTAAAAAACTTGCATTAAAAAAAACCAATGCATTTTATGCAATACCTCGACCATAATAAAAAAAAACATCATGGAAGGTGTAGGAGCTATAGTTCGAGATTCATAAGGTTTTGTTTTAGCGGCTGCTACATGAAACTTTGAGGCACTTCCTGATGTTACCATTGTTGAAGCTCTTGGATTTTCGGTTGGCAATTCAATTTGCCTATGATATGGGTTTTCAAAACATTATCGTGGAAGGTGATTCTCTTAATATGGTCAAGGCTTTGAAGTTGCATAGCGATGATAATTTTTATTTTGGCTTAGTGATTAATGATTGTAAGAGTCTTAGTTGTTTGTTTTCTTCTTTTTTAGTTTCTCATGTACAAAGAGCCGATAACGTCGTTGTTCATACTCTAGCTAAGTTTGCTTTAGATTCGACAAATTCTATTTGGATTGAAGAAATTCCTTTTTATATTGTTTATGTTGTCGCAACCAATTTAGTTCGCGTTTTAATGAAATCATTTGTGTAAAAAATAAAAATAAAAATAAAAATAAAACATCATGAAGTCATGAACGCAACGTTCTAATCCCCTTTAAAACGTTGAATTTTAGATTCGACTGATTGTGTCATGGAGTATTAAGGAAAGTTGAATTTTACCTCAAAAATAAAAAGGGAAAGTAAAGTCAAATTGACAAATTTAATTAAAATTACTAAGACAAAAATAAATAAATAATAAATCTTTTGAAGATATTTAGATTTTGTGTCAAAGTGAGAGAGAGAGAGAGAAGCACCTAAACAGCTAAGAAACACCACCACCTATTTCTTCGTTCTGTTTTTACACTCTTTTCTATTTTTCTTCAATTTTCTTTCCCCTATATTCTAGGGTTTTATTCTTGTCCCTTCTCTTCTTTCTTCATTCTTTTCTCTCAATTTCAGATCTTTTTTCTATCTCTATATTACATTCACATTCATCTACAAAAATCCCCTTTTTTCTTCAATTTTACCCCCTTTTGATTTCCCTTCATAATTCATCTAAAATTTTGATTTTTTTTCATTAGACAAGCTTTGTCTTGAAACAATTTCGGCTCAATTTCATCAAAGTTTCAATCTCTTTGATGATATCAAAAAAGGGTTTTTTATTTTTTCTTCAATGACCCAAAAATTTGAATTTTGAATCCAACCCTTTTTTGATTAAATCTTGATTAGCCCATTTTGTGTTTGATAAAAATTCAACTTTTTTTCACCTAATCTTAATGACCCAGTTCCTCTAAATAGACCAATTCATGGTTGTGTTTCAAATTTGACAAGGTCCTAAAAAGACAATATTTGTCACAATATACCTTAACCCTGTTGTGTTTTTTGTGTTGTTTAAGGTAAACAAAAAATGTATGGAACAAAAAGCAAAATAGACCTTGCATTTGAATACCAATCTCAAATATCAGTATTGAGGCCTAGTATTCATTCAAGAAGAGCAAATCTAACTGTGAAATTTCAAGACCTTTACGGATTTACGGTTGAAGGGAATGTGGATGATGTGAATGTGTTGAATGAGGTAAGGGAAAAGGTGAGACAACAAGGTAGAGTTTGGTGGGCATTGGAGGCTAGTAAAGGTGTTAATTGGTATCTTCATACAACTATAGGACAAGGGAGTGCCCTTACATCTTCATTGAAGTTTTCGGCATTGGCTAATGCTATTACTTTGAAGAAGTTGATTAGGAAAGGGATACCGCCGGTTCTTAGGCCTAAGGTTTGGTTTTCATTGTCCGGTGCTGCGAAGAAAAAGTCCACGGTTCCTGATAGTTATTATGATGATTTGACAAAAGCTGTGGAGGGGAAGGTTACCCCTGCTACTAGACAGATCGATCATGTGAGTTCTTCGCCTTTTATGTTTGTTTATGATCATCGATTCATCATACGATCTGGGTTTGATTTTGATCACAAGTTTGTGTGTGTGATCATCCTTATGGATTGTTTGGTTCCGTTTTATTAGACATGTATTTGCTGATGTGTTGTGTTGATCATATGTTTGTGAATCACATTGTCTAGATTAATGGTTTTGTGAAAAGTTTTACAGATTTTGATCATAATTGTGGGTTTGACTTTTATTGGTTATGAATCTCAACGAGAGTTAAGGAAGATTCATAAGAGGTGAATCATTTATGAACTCTATTTACAACCATTAGTATAATTGTTGGATCTGTTAGCCTTAGCTCTTGTAAATAATGTATATGTTCTTTAGTATATGAGTTTTAGCTAAGCTAAAATGTAGTTTTGAGTATATGCTGATCAGAAAAACATACGAACCTGCGTGGTCATCTCCTCGATGCAGTTTAAAGATTGGGGTCAGACTTTAATATCTTGATCGTTTGGGATTTCGATTTAGTTATTTACTTTTCCAACAATGTGAATTCCATTAGTTTGGAAAAGGGACTGCTGTCATCAGGGTGTTTGATGTGATCTTTATATGTTCATTTGTCATTGAATATCTGTTTGAGAGTGAGTTGAACTTGTCTAGATGTCAAAAGGATCGTTACTTTTATTCCGTTTGTAATTATTTTTCATAACCATTTCTACAGGACCTACCGCGAACCTTCCCTGGTCATGCATGGCTGGACACACCTGAGGGGCATGCTGCTCTTAGGCGTGTTCTTGTTGCATATTCTTTCCGTGACTCTGATGTTGGGTATTGTCAGGTATGTGTGGCTCTGATCACCTTCCTTTTGCGTAGTTTCCCCTCCTTGCTAAGCAAGCAGATGAATGATAGTGTCTGATAACTTTGAATTTGACACTACTTAATATCTCATGGTAGCTATCTAAACAGAAAATGTATTTTGTTTGCGATCCTCTTTTATTTAATTGATGATACATTGATAGATGTTAATATGTTTCATTCATAAAACCTATTATGCTCCTACATTTGCTGGTCTCAATTGCTTCAGCGAGTGTTTAAAAATTTTCAAGTTAGGTAAAATATAATAAAACACAATTCCTTTGGTTAAAGTTGACAATAATATGTGATTAATTTTGATTAAAAATGAATAAAGGCATGCCGAAGAATGTATTTTCTTAAGTACTGACTCTACAATATTTTGGCTCCAGGGTTTGAATTATGTTGCAGCATTGTTGTTGCTGGTCATGAAAACCGAAGAAGATGCATTTTGGATGCTTGCTGTCTTGTTGGAAAATGTCCTGGTTAGCGACTGTTACACAAACAACTTATCAGGATGCCATGTTGAGCAAAGAGTGTTTAAAGACTTACTCACTAAAAAGTGCCCAAGGTATTTTAATGTGATGTATTAACTGTTGTCATATCATATGTTTACTTCTTAGTAAATTCTGCAAATTCCCGAAATGGAAATGCAGGATTGCGACTCATTTGGATTCTTTGGAATTTGACGTTTCCCTTGTTACCACTGAGTGGTTCCTGTGCCTGTTTTCAAAGAGTCTGCCGTCAGAGGTTAGTTAGAGGCGATAAAATTATTTACATTGAAATCTTAAAATTTTCCCTGTAGTAATACTTTTTCCTTGATTCAGACAACGCTGCGAGTATGGGATGTTATTTTCTATGAGGGGGCTAAGGTTATATTCAATGTGGCCTTGGCAATTTTTAAGGTACCACTAGCTTAGGCTTTCCGTTCTTTCTTGGTTTCTGATCAATACGCACTATAATATTTCAAGTTTTCAACAATTTTCACCTCTTATTGCAGATGAAGGAAGATCAATTACTTCTAACCCATCATGTTGGGGAAGTAATCAATATTCTGCATCAGACCACTCATCACCTATTTGATCCAGATGATTTACTAACTGTAAGAAAAATTTCACAAATCGTATCTTTATCTAATTGATTTCCTTTCAATATTTACTAACCGTACTTTATGGTTTCGCTGTTATCATCCGTTTGATGTTTGCAGGTGGCATTTGATAAGATAGGTTCGATGACAACAAATACAATATCGAAAGAAAGGAAGAAACAGGAACCTGAAGTCATGAAGGAGCTTGATCAAAGGATAAGAAAGCTAAATTCCCTTAAAGTGGATGACAAATAGCCCTTTGATTTTGTCTTTTTTTTTTGTTTCTTTTGGGACATCGAAATGTTTAGTTTAAATATGAAATGTTTCAGAACCATCAATCATCTAAGTGATCGTCCTAAGTACGGTCTGCTTCGACGAGCAAAACCTTGAATCTGTGGAATCTTTATATCCTCCTTAGGGCATCATGGTATGCATGATATGAGAGCCCTGGTGTTTTTCAGGATGTTTGTAGGTGATATATAAGTGTAAATTTGAATATGAAAACATTATAAATTATTAATTAATTTTATAATGTGCATTATCATTAAATTTTAGCACAGTTTACTTTCTTAAGTATTCTCCATGGCTTCCTTGATTTCCCAAGGCAATTGAACCTGTTTGATTTATGTTATCTTGTTAAAAATTTAACTATTTAGATGAAATTTTTAAAGCTCCTGGGAATTAAAAATGTTGGGACAGTTTAATTGCTAGGTGGTTGTAAATTTCGAAGCACACTTGGCTGTTTTTCTTCCTTGTTGTTAGGTGGCATAATAATAAGGAAAATACCAACTAGTTCCTTTGCAACACTAGTTAAGGAAATCAATATAGAAATATATTGGATTGAGAAGTGTGAAAAATTTAAATGAAAATTTTATACTTGTAACTTTTTTAACTAGTTTCCGAGAAACACATAGTAAGTATGATCATGATGATAATTATATGTGGAAAGAGCTAGTATTCTACTGTCACAAGACCATATTTATAATGTTTAGACACATATACAAAAAGACATTTTTTTTTACATTATTTTTAATAAAAATAAATTAGTTTAACATTATGGGGACAAGTGTCTCACATGTACGTTTTTGAAGTGATGTATTTTGACTAATTATAAATTACTTCTACTTTATAGTCCAAATTAAATAATAGAAAAATGTTGGATTGTAAAATACTCATACTTTATAGTCCAAATTTAATAATAGAAAAATGTTGGGATATTCTAACGGTAAGATTCAAGCATTGTTCTGGTCAAGGGAAAAATATCCAAGCAGTTGTGGATGAAAGGGGGAAATTGAATATTAAAGATATAACAAAAAATGAACTCAGTATTGTTGTAATAAGAATCCTAAAATCGATGAGACATGTCAAAAATAGGTATGCCATTACTACAAGAAAATTGAGATAGCTCTTAATTATAGATAGTGTCATCTTAGGTGATTCAAAGATGGATTGACCAAAATAATGGCCGGTTTTCAAGGTAGAGAAGAAGTTGATTATAGATAGTGTTATCTTTGGTAGATAGGTCTTATAATATGACTTCAATGGTTTAGTTTATCCTCCTAGGGTGTGATGTGTTGATGAACAATGTGAGTAGTTAAAAACCTACCTTATAAATATAATTGCTATCCCTGGATGTGGGTATGGTAAATTTTGAAGTTATTCACACTCATTCGGATACCTATATTTGTTCATGTGATACGTGGTAGTTGGTAGGTATATCATTGTGAGATGTTATTGCCGCCAAGTCACATAACTCATAAGGGTACAATGCTGAAGTTTATTATTCACACGTGCTACTATACTAAGGATACTTATGAATTGTACTATAATCACGTTATAATACCCATTAATGGTCAAAGATATGTGGGCCAAAATACCACGTGAGGAATGGCTACCACTACCGTCATTTTTCATTCTTAAGGTTAAAAGAATGAAAAAGTTATATTTATACCATCATTTTGCGACAACTTTATCTCTTATACTCATGTTATGTTATGTCAAGATTTAAAAGTGTTCGAAATGCAAGAATGCTTAAAAAACATTTCTCTTGTTCTCTCTTATGATACTACCTGATGACTCAAATTCCATAAGAATTTCAAACAAATACAAACAGTACAAATAAACAACAATGAAAGAATCTAAAGTAGCAACATCTAGATATGTCTCTCACAGGCCATCATCATGTAATGACGATGGACATTGATAATGCAATGAGTCCAAATACCTATACAAGTTCATTGATAAATATACATCATACATGAACATGATTAAAATCAAATGATACATGGATAGATAATACAACTTATATACTCAAAAAAATAAGCAAAATCATTAAGGTTTTGTGCTCGCTTGAAATCCCTGAATCGTGTTCGCGTCTCACCCTTTGTTCTTTGGGTTCATAAATTGGAGTTCTTTGTTGGGGTTATGAGAAACTGCAAACATAGTTTCGATTTAATGGTACAATGTTGAATTCACACAACAGAAATTAAAATTATATTAAAAAGTTATATAATAATTAATTAGAAAATTGAATGGGATTCACAGTGGGTATCAACGACAATAAATTGTGGTTAGAGTAACAACATAGAAAAATAATGAGATCAAAATACAACAAATTACAATCATAAACCCTAACTTATCAAGTACAAACCGAATCAGCAAAGGACTAGAGCTAACCCAATGAGATTAATAACATTCCTTGTAACACTCTTAGAATATGCAACTGATTAGGATCATAAGTGACTATTTAGTTATTAAGTGCAACAAACTTTCAAAAATTTAGTTATAAAAATGGAAGAAAACAAATTGAGTGGACAAAAAAAACTCTTAAAAGGTTGAAATGTTCTCGTTCTGACTAAATTAAATATGTAACCAAAAAAATAAAAAAACTTGACTTGTTTAATTGATCTTTTTCTTCTAATTCATGCGGAGCTATAGGGGCAATTTTATTGCTTTCGAGCATTCACTAGAACCTTAACCTTTGTTGCAACAATTTTGTTGTTTTTGTTATTGAAGTCACCTAATTTGAACGTAAATAATAACACATGTTTTAGTTACTTTTTTTCTTTCAAATACAAACATATTCATTTCTTTTCTTTTTTTCAAATACAAACATTTGCATTTAATATTTTTTATCCATTGTTTTTTTTTTGACAATTTTTTTTATCCATTGTTTTTTTAATCAATTGTTATCGTTTTATGCATTACACCCTATGTATATTTTAATCTTGGCCCAAACAAAATGCCGGAGCTCATCACGGAGACACATTTTAATGCCTACAACATTAGTAGAAAAGCAACCATCAGTGTTGCATAATGTGGCATGCCCTACCTTTTCATTGCAATTGATTTCATGTTGGAAGGCAATGAGAAAGCATGTGCTACACAATTTTATTTTTTTAACCATTAGTGGTACTTGCAATTTCCACAACACTTTCAATCACCTATGGCCATGAATCAGAAGTATTAACAACATTAGGGATCGCATATAATCACTAGACTACTTGACAAAAAAATTAAAAAGATTTCTTCATTGAAAGTAAAAATTAAGGTGACAATTATATTATCTTTCAACAAAAAGTTGGTAGAGTTATCTATGATGTGTTGATACCATTTAAAATTATTTACTTGTCTTCTACTATCTACAACATGAATAATGAAAGACAAATCAATGAATTTTTTGAGTAAACAAATCAATGAATTGATTGGTGATAATTCATCATGGGTAATTCCATGTAACTTTTGTTGAAATGTAAATAAGAATTTGCTAAAGAGTAAACCAAGAGTTTTAACATAATGGTAGTTAGTTTCTAAGCTGGGTAGGGTATCTAAAAAATCTATAGTAATTATTCACACACTCTTTGTTCATAGATTTGTTGTGAACCTGGATACCTATTGCTGCCAAATACTGAAGAATATGTTCACAGGTTTTACCATAGGGATACTTATGAATTGTTCTATAATCACGTTGTAGAATCCATTAATGGTCAAACATGTATGGGCCAAAATAGAATGTGAGGAAATGCCACCCCTACCGTCCAATTTATAAGAGAATTTCTTCATAAGGTTTAGACACAATTTTTGTTGCGGTCTACTCAATTTTGAAATTATTCTGTTCGGATTATATAACTGTTTTTGAGCATTTTTGAATTATACAATCGAAAAACAACTAAAACCCATAATTCATATTAAATTCGAGCCCGTAGTAGACTACAAACATGATTTTTGCTCTTCCCCCTGCACAAAACACTCGCGCTCTGCAGCCATGCCTAAAATGCTCATGCGCTAGTCAACTAACGCAAGTGTAGAAAAACGAGACTTAGTTTTTACACATGCGCGACTTAAGTCACGCCGCGTGAGTTAACTCACGCACCCCGCATGAGTTAACTCACGCTGGTTTTGTTTTGCTAAATAATCAATGTTTCAGTGTCATATGAGCATGGATTATGCTATTCTCTTCTTACATATGTATGTGTCACAAACCTATTGGTAATAATATGAGGTGTCCTGTTATAACAACGGGTGCACACCATACCACATGATAAAGAAGGCATCTTCAGCTCAAAAGTTGAAAAAGCCAAAGCATAAAAAAGGACCATAGATTGAAAAAGTAACTAAAAAACAGTGTTACCTAACAGGAATAAACATGTTCATAGTGTCGCCTGAAAGAATAAATTATGTTTAAGGCAAGATGGATGCAATGCATGCATGATTCTTGGGTGAAATTTATTTAGGATTTTGAAGAGCTTTACTTCCCAATGGACGACAAAGATAACTTGCAATGATTTGATATTGGAGGTAGATCATTTTTAATCTCTTAATATATAATATTTGTTTGTTTTGTACAAACCTATCAAATTTTGATATAGTTTATGAATACATTCTTTTGATCTTTTTTTATGTTTCATACTTGTAAACAATCCAACATTAACATTTACATACATTTATTCTAGATTCTTGTCAAACAAAAAATGAATCTACATATGACAATCCTTACTTCCGATTCCTCAAAATCAATCACCAATAAACTCTAAACAATAACCAAAATTCACATACCATTTCTTCAAATCAATGTTCATTAACTAAGTAAAATTTTTTGAAAAGAATATCAGCAACAAATATATTTTTCCAAGCTCAATTACGATTAAAAAGGTTAAAACAAAATAAAAATGAAGCACAATGAAACCATGTATATCATATAAAGCATGGATGATGTAGATGAATTATGTAACAAAAAAAAGTATACGGATTAAAAATAATTTCACCATATTTAATTTTATGATATCATTAAATAAAATATAATCATAAAGTAAATTCATATAGAAAATTCAATAATAAGAAATGATAATATAAGAAACATACTTATTAGTCAAAAACGACCACCTTTTATGAAGGATTACATAGGATAATTCAAAATAATAAATTAATAATTAATTGATATAGTTTATCAATAATGTAATAATAATTGAAAAAAAAAATCAACTATCTTTCACCATCATCAACGATCGCTAACTACGACCATCAAACAATATCCAACATATAATTTCATAACAATTTGCTATCAACACTCAAAGCATCTGCGAACATGGTTGGATTGGGATTGATGAGATCCTGCAGCGTGTCGAACATATATAGTTGATTGTCACTGTTCGAAAAAAACTCCTCATAGAAAATATCAGCATTAGTCCATTCAAGCAAAAGTTTATCTAATAGAAGAGAGATAAAACTCAAACAACTTGAGTCTCAAGAATTCAGGTATAGAAGAGAGCTTGAAAAGTGTGACATGGAAAAACATAAGCACCTGCCCGTTTTAACATAGATGAGTCTAGTTCAAGGTCGGTGCCATTTTCAAGACTCAAGTGGCTTGTAAAATATCCTACGTAATCCTTTATAAGAGGTGCTCACTTTTGAATCATTTGATATGGTAATTATGTAGACACTGATTGCTTTGGAATCATCTGATAGGATATTCAAATATGTATCATTGATTGGAATATCAGATCAAACAAACATACATTTGATAGGATATTACAATTAAAAAGATCAAAAGAATGTCCTTCATAATTTAAATATTACATATTAAGGGATATAAAATGATTTAGCTAGTTAATATCTTTTTCCTACCAAAGCAGTTATACAATATGAAATTCACCCAAATAGATGTGGCATTCAGTCTTAAACTAAAAAGGACACCACCTGCAAAATGAGTATCTTAAACAAAACTCCAGAAAATTACAAAATTTCATAATTATTTTCCAGCAACTCCAACATAGCAAATTCCAGAAATGGTTAAGATTAGATCCAAAAATGGGTTTTAGATTGGAATTTGAAAGGATTGGAATTCGAAAATGAGTTTTTTTATGGAAGATTGGAAGAAGACAACATGAACAAAGAGGGAGGTGAATGAACAAGAGAATAGGAAGAAAGAAGAGGAGGAAAGGAAATGAGTTTTTTATTTCTATTTTAATTTTAATTTTAATTTTAATTTTTAGGAAATTCAATAGAAATAATTATATGTTGTGAGTCCATTGTATATTTGTGCGCTTTCTAACTGGGGAGGGATATTTGGACAACCAAAATCAAACAACTTTATTGACAACCTTTTTTCCTTTTTTCTTATTGGACAAAAGTAATAGAGAGAGAAAAAGGAAGAGAGAGAATAAAAGTATAATGAGAGTATGAGAGAGAAAGTTGTCACAAAAGTTGTTTAAGAGTGGTTGTTGAAATATTATTTCTCAATCTAAATCTAGCCCTTGCTCACCAATCTTAAATTACACGTGAGCAAGGGGTTAACAGTTTTTGAAAAAAAAAAACTAAAAGAGAGGACCATATTAGTAAACGGTAGAAGACTTATGAGACCAAATTGACACACTCAATAATTAAGGGACCAAACTAAGAAAACAAAATAAGTTAAGGGACCGGGGGATGTATCAAGCCAACAGCATATAAGTATTACCACAAATAAACTTATTTATGAAAATATTAATGAATTATGACAAACAAAAATATCTTTCTGTGAGGTTGAAGTTTCATTAACTTTGCCTTTTTTTTCTTTCAAGAATCTAATTCAAATATCCACGAGAGAATGATTTGCTTACTAAAATGTGCCCAAGGTATTTTAATGTGATGTATTAACTGTTGTCATATTTTTAAGGTACCACTAGCTTAGGCTTTTTGTTATTTCATGGTTTCTGATCAATACACACTATAATATTTTCAAGTTTTCAACAATTTTCACTACTTATTGCTGATGAAGGAACATCAATTACTTCTAACCTATCATGTTGGGGAAGTAATCAATGTTCTGCATCAGACCACTCATCACCCTTTTGATCCAGATGGTTTACTAACCTTAAGAAAAATTTCAATAGTTCATACAAATCACATCTTTATATAATTGATTATCTTTCAATATTTTATATATTGAAATGTCTAGTTTTAATATGAAATGTTTCAGAACCATCGATCATCCAAGTGATCGTCCTAAGTACGGTCTGCTTTGACGAGCAAAATCTTGAATCTGTGGAATCCTTTATATCCTCCTCCGGACATCATTGATATGCATGATATGAGCCCTGGTGTTTTTCAGGATGTTTGTAGGTTATAATTAATTTTATAATGTGCATTATCATTAAATTTTAGCATAAGGTTTACTTTGTTAGAGCATCTTCAATGGAAAGTCTTTATTTAACAAAAACCTTGACCTAATAAGGTTCCTATTGGAGGAAGAAAAAGAAGTGTACCAATTAGTTATTGGCAACTATACAAGGACTATATTTTTTCAGCAACTAACCGGTCCTACGATCAAAATAGAAAGTAAAGTATATAAAAACTAGTCCCACCATCTCAAGTTCAAGTGATTCTTTCTCTTTTCAATTTTTTTCTTTATTTTCTAAATACACATGTTAAAGTACATATTAGTGAATCTATTTAAGGACTTTTTTTAGTTTAGTACCATTGAAGTCATTGAGTCCTTAATAGATACTTTTATTTAAAAATTATAAATAAATGACATGTACATATAAAATCTATTTAAAGATCCTTGTTAGTTTAGATCTGGCGCTTGCATGCTTCGAAATGTTTGGTTAGAGTTGTAGTTTTCTTCTTGGGCTTTTACCCTCTTTTGTAACCAAAAAAAAATCCTTGTTTGTTCACTATCATTGTAGATGTTTTTAAGTGTGCTCCATGCCTTCCTTGTCGTCCCAAGGCAACTGAGCCTATTTAGATGAAATTTTTTAAAGCTCTTGTGAATTGAACATGTTGGGACAGTTTAATTTCAAAGCACACTTGCCTATTTTTTTCCCTTGTTGCTAGGTGGAAATATCGAAGTGAAGAAAAACTGACTGAATCGGTGTTAGTTTTTTGAAGGGATGTATTTTATCTTTAATTATAAAATACTTCTACTTTTTAGTCCAAATTAAATAATAGAAAAATGTTGTGATATTCTAACGGTAAGAAGCATTGTTCTGGTCGAGGGAAAAATATCTAAGCAGTCGTGGATGAAAGGGGGAAATTGAATGTTAAAGATCTAACGAAAAGTGAACTCGGTATCTATACAAGTTAGTTTCTTTTTACTAATTCTTATGATTATTGTTCTTATCTTATTCTAAGTTGGTTTATTTTTACTAATTCTCATGTTTTTTGTTAATTAAATTCCTTCAAATCAGTAACAATGGGATTCTGTACTTCCTATGAGACATAGAAAACGTCATTTTCTACCGTTTTGTGTTGCTATAGAGTATATTTCTATTCTAATTTGTATGTTTTAATATTTCTTTTTTGTCATCTATATAGAAAATGGAGAGGAACTCATTCAAATTTCAAATCTTTAGGGACAAAGAAAAAGAAATCCATGATTCTTTTGTTGTTGTGTTTGCCTGCAAGGCTCTCTTTCATCGGTTCAATCCTAAGGGTTTGTTCCTTTTGTGGGGGGTTTTATTTTTGCGTAGAAGAGACGAAATTGATCCAATTTTCTTTGGCTTTTTCAGTTACGATGTTATAGTAAGGTATGTAATGTATGCATGCAATTTATCTTTTGCTTTTTTCGGCGTGATGTTCTTCAACCACCAACAACCCTCCAATACTCATATTTTCGCAATATGGTGTTATTGTCGATATTGATATTGTTCTTTGTTCTAGATTTTTATTTTTATTTTCCATTATTACCTTTCGATGAGTGTCAGTGTTTGAAACTTTTGTTTTACTACTTCCATTATTTCAAAGAAAAAATGCAATCGTTACAAAAAACAGACAATGTGGACCGAGAATTCTTCTCATTTCATTTTTGGAGGATTTTATGCATTTTCGTTAAAAAAACAACTACAGATAACATGTATAGAGGAGCATTGCGTGCATTTTATTTTTGGTGTTTGAATATGGGAGAATTTTGTTCATTTTGTTGTTGTTTTTGTTTCGTAATTAAGGTGTTGGCTCCATGCCCACTAATTATGCATGGTTATTCAAGAATAAATGAAACATTTTTCTTGCAGCAAAAATAAATGAAACTTATACATTGTTTAATTAATATAATTTAATTTACTTTTAAGTAGTTTTGCTCACCTTTTTTGTTCATTTCAAAGTGGATGGTGTTTTTCATGCGTCGTTGCCGAAAGACAGAGGAAATGGAAGAATAATTAAGAAAAAGAGATGAGCAAATGGGCTACATGGCCATGGTAACCTCAAGGCGTTATAAGACGTAGTTGCGGGGGAAGAGAGTAGACAATGCGGCAACGATAATGACACTAATGTAGAGAAAGAGATAGACATCCTGAAAGAAAAGAAGAAGGCGGTGGTGATGGTTATTGACTGCACGTGCAAAAGAATTATGTGGGAATAATGTTATTGCAAAAAACACCATCCTACAAGTGAATCAAGGATGTTAACACATACTCTATATTATGGGTAAGATGCCATATACTAGGCTAGTTCCATGGGGTGTTAGTAGACCTCAATTTTTGGTTACCCTTCATTACCCATACTTATTGTATTACAGTCTCATTTTTTCTTTATTTCTATTATATCATCTATTAAATGTTAAGAGGAAGAGAACATGTCGTTGACAACAAAAGAGAGAGATTTAGAGCCTGTCAAAAAAAGAAGGAGAGATGTAGAGAAAGAACGGAGAAAAAAGAATAGAATAAGAGAAAGGGACTTGGATCCTTAATTTCAAATTTCTCTTCACCCCACTGACACTCTATCTCTCTAACCCTATTTCTTAACTCTATTTCTTAATGAATTGTGAATCAATTAATGAATAATGAATTGTTAAGAGTGATTTAGAATAATGAATTGTTTAACTCTATTTCTTTTCAATTAATGAATTGCATCAGCTATGGAGCTTTTAACAATTGAAGTGCATCAAGTATTTGCTTCATTAAAAGTTACGAGATTATCATATTCATTATTCTTTGGTTGTCTTGCTTAGATGTATTAAAATAATATTGTATGCAAAGTAATTAAACAATTCTTTCATGATTACGTAAAGTTTTTAGATCAAATAGAAAGTATAAGTATATAAACCACTTTGAGAAAAGAGGCATTGTATATAAACCAAGACAATGTGCAAAGAAAATTAAAATGAAGCACACATGGGGCAAAATATGCCATGTAGTTAAGGGATGATACATGTTTGTTCAAATATTCTGACACACAATCTAAAATAATATCAAAAGTATGATTAAAATTTTTATACACTAAACATATATTTTCATTTTCGTAGTTTCTATATGTTTTTAATTGGGTAGAACTTGTTTTATGGTTTGTGAAATATTTAAATAGTAGATAAATTGTAATTAACTTCACAAAAAAAAAAAACATAGTCAAATATATCAACCCGTCAGCGCAACAACAAAACAAAAAAGAGCAGACAGACGTATACAAGAGTGCCCATCTGCACACTAAAGGAGAAAAAATAAGAACCAGAGAATATAAACAGAAGAGAGACGAAGCAACAACATTGCATGAAGGTTCAAAAAGGTCATATTCCTCCTTCATTATGAATCAAATACAGTAATGTTGTCTCATTTCTTCTATTCCTATTATTTGTTTCTTAAATCTCTTATTTTTTTAATAAATTCATTATCTCTTACATTAACTCTTCCCTTATAAAAAGAAACAATTTATACAAAGAAATATAAGTATATACATACATTAGCGCAGTAGAAAAAGAAGACGCTAGTTGTTGTAATGAGAGTCCTAAAATAGATGAGACATCTCAAAAATAGGTATGCCATTATTTAAAGAAAATTGAAATATCTTAGGTGATTCAAAGATATGCGAATGATATATATGGAAGCACTAGTAAGATGGATTGACCAAATTAAAGGACGGTTTTAAAGGTAGAGAAGGAGCTTGAAAATAAACTTATATTTTTCTTTAATGTCTCAGGTTCAATTCTCTCTGGTGTCAATTTGAGGGGGTTAGTTTAGCTTCTTCAAAAAATATTTATATTTTTTTTTTTAAGAAAAAAAACTATATATAGGCTAAACTTTACAAGATTTAGAAATGACGTTTTATGTCCCGTAAGTGTAGCTCAGTTGATAGCTACCATGGATAATTTGTGCAGGGGTCGGGGTTCGAACCTCGGATTCCTCACTTCTCCACACATAATGTGTGTGAATCTAGTCACTAGACTACTTGACAAAAAAAAAAGAAAAAAAGAAATGACGTTCTATATTTTAAACCTTTTCTTTTTCTCCGATTTTTTTATAAGAAATAAAACTAATAAATTATTTACACCAAGGAAACACCTAATTATTTTCATTTAAGACTTCTATAGATTTAAATTTATTCAATGAATATCTTATATCCTTGTATTAATTACTCTTAATTCGTACGACTTATTTACTTTTAATATTTTCTCACAGTAAATAAGAGTGCTAACGAAATTTAACATCTCATGCATTTGAAAATCAGCGGTGCTATATGTCGCAACAGTGTGGTTCACAAAATAGATAATCATGGTTAGTTTGATTTGTTATAATTTGAAAGAAAAAATCATTTATATTTTTACTTTTAATCAAAATTAAATTTTCATAAAGTTACACCGTTCATAATTTTCAAACGTTAACCAATAAAAAGTTTCGCTAGTAATAAATATAACAAAAATTCTTATTTTTTTTTTAATAGTACCAACAATATAACATTATATTTTAATATCGGGAGAGGAATTCAAATCCAAAATGTTATGGTAATAGCTATTTAAAATTCCTCTAAAAAAATTATTTAACATTAGGAAAATTTACTTTTCTCTCTCATCCCAAATGAATTTTATTTTTCTAAAATAGCCGTTAGTTTTGTATACCACCCCTCACCCCACACACACGCATTTTTGTTTTGGTACAATGCATTCCCCGTTTGATTTATGCCTAGTAAATAATATGAATAATATAGTATAATATTATTTTATTATTGTGGTATTTTACTTTCGTTGCTTTAGTAAAAAAAAGTATATTATTTTCTTTATATAGTAAAATTTAATTTAATTTTATTACTTAGCGCATATTAAGACACGAAAATGGTGTGAATTGTCCTCCATTTTCTTTGTGCATAAATATATTGTACTCTTGTAATATTTTCGTAGTGAATTTTCGTCTGCTTCTTTCAAATTTCAACATTCTCTCTTTTTTCGAAAAAACTTCGTACCTCCCACGTCGGACGGAGACTTGACATCATTCTTTCTTTTTAAGGTATGTTCCTTGACATCGTGTTTCACTTCAATTTCGTTATGATTTTTTTAATGATATTTGAAAATTGTATATGTTGTTGATTTAATTTAATTTTTTTTATTAATTCTACATAGTTAATGAAACTTGATTTAAAACAAAAAATGATATGTGGAGTTCGGTTATTCTTTAGGGTTTTGCAGGTTGTTTTTGCAGAATTGTAAATAGGGAATTGTGATTTGTTGGTATAGTGTTTAGGTTATTTTGTTGTTTTTGTTATAGAAGTCACCTAATTTTAGAACGTAAATAACATATGTTGTGGCAGTGTGAAAGTATGTGCTACCCAAATTTTTCTAACCTTTTGGTGGAACTTGCAATTTCCACAACAACATAAGTGATTGCTAGTATTTTATAAGCATATTTAACAACAACAACAAAAAAGCTCTATTTTTCATTCCCCCACAATAATCTATATTCGTGAACTCATGACACTAAAGGGGTTTGGATGTTGGATGTTAAAGAGCTAACCAAAAATGAATTCCGTATTACTGTGAGCATATATACTCTCTGTCCTTGTGTGCTGAGGATACTTAGTTCGTCCAAAATAAAAAATTTGTTACTTTTCCCGTCTTATAAATTTTCTGTGCGCATTATCGAATTTTAAAATCCGAAATGTTTCAACGTGTTTTTGGAAGTTTTTACGTGGAAGATGCTCCGGTCAAAATGTGAATTGGGCTTCTTTGCTAGAGAGGGAGATAAAAAATACTATTGGCTAAATCTTAAGAGATTTAGAAATAATGATATATTTTAAAACTCATTAACACTAGAAATAATATGATATATTTTTAAACTAATTAACACATAAGTAGATGTTAACTCCCTAAAAAAAAAGTTTACAATAAATTAATTATATAAAAATAAAATGGAAATTTTATTTTTGAATGAAAATAAATTAAGAATAAGACTTCACGTGTTTATATAGTTATGCAAGTATTTGGTTTTCAAACAAGAGATATGTTTTTGATTCAAAAAAATATTTTAGTAACACAATTTATAAGTTGATAATTTTTTTAATATTACATTTCTTTAATTATCAAAAGTCAAATATATGATATAAAAAGAGGTAACACTATGACGTTACTATTTCCAAAATTTGGGAGAAGAAAATGAACGAGATAGTTTTTTAATGGCTCATGGGTATGCCAACAAAAGCATGGGCAACATTCAATAGTTTTTTTAATGGGTTAATAGTTATTTTAGCTCCAAGTAGTTACAATTAGGGGGTATTCGTGGTGCGGTTTGGTTCGGTTTTGAGGGTAAAAGTCATCCAAACCGCAAGATAAAAAAGCATGCGGTTTGGTTTAGTTCGGTTGACTTTAAAAATAAAATCCAAACCAAACCAAACCAATGCAGTTTGGGTTGGATCGGTTGGTGCGGTTTTTTGAGACGATACAATATTTTGTTTCCAACATTAAAATCAAGTTAAAAAGCTGAAACGCAACATATTTTTCAGCAATGTTTTAAGTTTCATCAAATATTACAATTTCATTTTCATTTTACAAGGTTTCCAACAACATAGTCGAAGTTAAAAACATGGACACAATGTAATTCTATTTTGTAAAAAATGCAAAAGAGTAAGATTTTATCATTCTCTAAAATTTCAAGTAGCACATAAATACGTTTTTTTAAATAAAACGCAAAGAAGGAATCTAACAAGAGAAAAAATATGTCATTTTATAAAAGTTTTCATTGAGTTTTTATGAGTATTGGTCTAGGTGAGATATGTTTAATTAACATTTTTTTTATGTTGCGGTTTGGTTTGGTTTGGTTGGTAAAATGAAAACCGCAAACCAAACCAAACCATGCGGTTGAGCAAGAAAATGATCTGATTACATCCGAACCAAATGCAGTTTTTTGCGGTTTCGGATTGGTTCGGTTTGCGGTTTTCCTATTGGGTTGGTTCGGTTTTGAACACCCCTAGTTACAATAGTCCTTTAATGTATCAAAATTTTAAAATGGTTCTTCATTGTTCAATTCGTTAGTCAAAATAGTCTCTAACGTTAAATTAGTTCCTCAATGTTCACAATAATTCTTTTCTTACATGGACTGATTTGACAATAAGTAAGTATTTATAATGATTGATATAACAGTAAGTATATTGATGTACTCATATGACATTATTATCGGAATATTTTAACGCAAATACTATGTTGACTAACGAAGTGAACAACCAATGACTATTTTAAAATGTCGTTAGATTTAGGAACTATTGTCACTGCTCGTTACGCAACCAAAATTACTATTACTCCAAATTAATCCTAGGGTGATGATATGATGTCTTGATGAGCATTATGTCTGATGTGTATTCAATAGTTCTATTTTGATAGTTAGAGAAAGAGGTGTGTTATTTGAACAACCACTTTTTCTACAACTTATGGGACAACCAAGAATATAGAAAGAAATGTATATCTTGACACGAAAACCAAAGCAAGAGAGAGAAAATAAAAACATAATGAATGTATGAAAGAAAGGGTTGTCCCAAAAGTTGTAAGAAAATGGTTGTACAAATATCATTTCTCTTAGAGAAAAGCAGCTAATACCAACAAAGTGTGAGTAAAATATTAAGGCAACAATTATATCATCTTTTAACAAAATGGTGGGTAGAGTCATCTATACTCAATTGAATCATTTAAAATTATTTATTTGCCTTTTACTATCTATAACATAAATATTGAAAGAGAAATCAATGAATTTGATTGGTGACAACTCATTATAGGTAACTCTATATAGCTTTTGTTGAAAGGTAAATAAGAATCTCCCAAAGAGTAAACTAGGAGTTGTAACATAGTGGTAGTTAGTTTCTAAGCAAGTTTCTAAAGTTATTCACACACTCTTTGTTCATAGATTTGTTGTGAACCTGGATTTGTTCATGTGATTCGTGGGGTTGGTGGGAATAACATTGTGACATGCTATTGCCGCCAAGTCACATACTCTTTGTTTACAAGTTTTACTATAGGGATAATTACTAATTGTTCTATAATCACGTTATAGAATTCATTAATGGTTAAGCATATATGTGCCAATATAGAATGTAAGGAAATGCCACCCCCTACTGCCCAATTTAAGAGAGAATTTCTTCATAAGGTTTAGACAATTTCTTTTTACACCCTACTCTCTTCTTATGCACTCTACTCAGTTTTAAAGTCACTTCCATTCGAATTATATAATTCAAATTGTTTTTTGAAGATTTTCGGATTATACCACTAAAACCCATAATTTGTATTAAACTCGAGCCCTTATTAGATTACAAACATAACTCATTGTGAATAAATTTTACATAACATATTAAGTATGGCCTTGATAGCTAGCGGCGAGGCTAGAGAAACTTTTACGAGGGGACCAAGTATAAATAATTTTGGGGTAGCCAAAGCTACCCGATCATTTCAAAAAGATTTGTCCCTGTTGATACCCACGTTTATAAAAATCACTTTGAGTAAATGATATTGGAAAAATATATCGATTTATTAAATTTATATTTAAATCTTTTGTAAAATATAAAAGTTTACATTTAAACCAAACAAAAAAATACACGTACAATGAATTATAGGGACAACCACATATGAATTTCGAATTTCATTTGGAAAACACTTTCGAGACATAGCTTAACTAACTGAAGTCAACAACACTCGTATAAACTACTATCCATTAGGTAAAAAACATTATTGTCAAAGATTCAATTTGTTACAGTAAATTTTCTTTAACAATATTTGAGGGTGTTAAGAGCATATGTATTAATGCAAAGTTAACTAATTTTATATTACAAAAACATAAAATATAGTTAAAAAAGCAAATGATAGCAAAAAAAATGATCCAATATTAACTTTAGAGGTCCACATGTTATTTTGTATTTTGTTAAGTTACTATTTTTTTTTTTTTTTTTACCAAAGTTAGTACTTGCTATACATTATTCAACTCACTTTTTTTCCTTTCCAAATAGCCTAAGCCCATACATTAAGCCCAAATAGCCTATGTTATTTTAGTAACCCTAAATAAATACACTGCCGCCGCAACACATCTCTTCATCTTTCTCCATTCCATTGTTCTCTTCTTTCTCTTTGCATCCTTTCTTCTGTCGATCCTTATCTCATCCATTATTTCTCTATTTGCACCATTTCTTCTATCGATCTTATCTTTGCTTCTTTTATTCATCTCATACTCCTCTCTCTTTTTTCTTCTCGTTTTTTGAACGAGAAGGTTGTAGTTGCCGCTTTCGCTAGAGTTGACACCACATAACAAATTCCAAATCATCTACATCAAACTATTTCCACTTCCACATCGCACCAACACAGTTGGGTGTGATGGAGCTATTTTGGCCGCGCCAATGACTTTTGATAATAAAGGTTAAGAGACCCTTCCTGATTTAATTTTTCTGGCATGTTTCTCAGTGTTCATTTTTATAGATTTACTATTTGCCTAGCTTTTAGATCTTCTAACAATCAAAGTAATCAAATTTAATTTATTTGATTCTTAGGTGAAATTTATTTAGGGTTTTGAAGAGCTTTACTTTGCAATGGACGACAACGATAACATGCAATGATCCGATATTGGAGGTAGATCATTTTTAATCCTAATATAGAATATTTATGTTTGTTTTGTACGATCCTATCAAATTTTGATATAGTTTATGATATACTTTCTTTTGAACTTTTTTATTTTTCATACTTGCAAACAATCCAACATTAACACCAACATACATTGATTCTAGATTCTTGTCAAACAAAAATTGTATCTACAAATGACAATCCCTACTTCCGATTCCTCAAAATCAATCAACAGTAAACTCTAAACAATAACAAAAACTCACATACCTTTTCTTCAAATCAATTTTTATTACATAGCACCATATACAATTCAAACATTCAAGAATTAAACCACTAAGAGAATTTTTAGGAATTAAGAGCTGGCTATAGTTTTTACTTTATTTTCATCATCATAAAAAATAAACATTGTCAATGAATGCTTCAAATCCTTTGGCTCTTCCAACTCTTTTAATGCGTTAATATATATTTGTCAGAAGATAAGTTAAATAGTAGTTAAAAAAAGTATTCTAGTTGTATACACCATGACAAAGAAATTAACAATGAGAGATGCATACTTACATCCATTTGTTTTTTGAATGCTGTGATAGTTGGTTTCATGTGATCCGACTTATAACAATTCATTGGTAGAGCTTGTTGAATAATCGAATATTACGTAAATAAAGCAGATCATAACTATCAACAAGTTGGTGGATCCAGAAGAGGGTAGATCTAATTCAATTATTCAACAAGCTCTACCAATGAATTATTACGAGTCGGATCCCATGAAACCAACTATCACAGCATTCAAAAAACACATGGTTGTAATTATGCATCTCATTGTTAATTTCTTAGTCATAGTGTATACATAATACATCTAGAATACTCTTTTTTAACTGATATCTAACTTATCTTTGCGAAAGACATATATTAACGAATTAAAAGAGGAGAAGAGCCAAAGGATTTAAAGCGTTCTTTGGTAATGATTATTTTTTATGATGGTGAAAATAAAGTAAAAACTATAGTCAACTCTTAATTCTTGAAATTCTCTTAGTGATTTAATTCATGAATGTTTGAATTGTGTATGGTGCTGTGTATAATCAATTCACTAATTCTATCAACCTATCTTACAAATTGATTTTCAGTTAGGTTTCCTTTTACCCTAAAATTATATTGTGTGGTATGACTAATATAGGTGGAGAAGAGAAAAAGGAGAAAAGCAACAAACAGGGTGATCAGACCTTGCTCATGGAATTGATTGATATATGAGGACGATTTGTTTGTGGCTTTCTGATTTTGCTATTTGGAGACGGTATTATATGATTATATTGATGGTTTTCGATTTTGGAGTTCTTAACATGTTATGTAAATACAAGACTCCAATCCAAATTTATTCATGTTTTGAAATCTATGAAGCTTTCCTCATTTCTGTTTTGGGATGTTTTCTCGTGTTGAGATTTGTTTTCTCTTGATTTGGATTTGTGTGATTCATATTTTACTATTGGAACTTTGGAATCATGGAGTGCATCTCCACATCTACCTAGCAATGTTTTGGTTATTCATGTTCTATTTGCCTCATATTGAAATCTGCATCCTTACTGCAATTAAACAACCATGTGATGTTTTTAGTGCTTTTGTCTTATGGTTTATGGATATGTTCATCAACCTTATTGTCATTGTGTGATTGTTAGAAGCATGGGAATTGGTTTTTGCTTTGGTGTTCAACGTTGTGAGTTATAGAAGGTGGCATGTGGCTAGTTTGTTCAACAGTGACATATGTTTTATGAGATATATCACTTCGTACTATGCAAGATCATGTTGTGATTAAGTATTCTTAGCTTTAGTGAATTTAATGAAGCTTATGTTAGTTCACACTATTTTGGTGCTTTGACTCTTTTGTTGATTTGATGATGATTAGCTTTATTGGCTTGTTGTGAGCATCTGTCCATAATGGTTAAGCTTTGTTGTTGTGCTTCTATCATAGATGGTTAAGCGTTGATGTTGTGCTTCTATCAAGTGGTTAAACTTGACATATAGTTTTTGCTTGGTGGTTAAGCGTTGTGCCTTATTTGATGTTGATGATTGTTTCTACTGGATGATGGTTAAACGTTGATTTGTTGTTTCTTCCTCCAAGCAGTTAAACTTTGAGTTGTGGTTTTTTCTTGTTGAATAAGCATTTGCTTGTTGACTCTATTTTCAACTGATCTATTTTCAGCATATCTCCTTGTTTATTTTTCATTTGTTTGATGTAGTTTTGTATTGTTCATCCCAAATTGAAAGTGTTTTGAACATCTTTCAACTTGCGGGGGACTGTTGAAAATATATGTTAGTCATCTAATTATTAGTTAGTTACTAGTTAGTTAGCACTTATAAATAGACTTAAAGTGTCACATTGTAACAAACTTTCTTTTTGTAATAATATTCATTCTCATCAATACAATACTCCCTCAACAAAGTCATTATAACTATGTTTACGCTAGATTTCCAATGTATTTGTTCTCATCAATATTGTGTTGCAACAAGCACCTAAATAATCGATATAAATGTATTTGTGCTAGTTAATATTTTTTCCTACCAAAACAGTTATACAATATGAAATTCACCCAAATAGACGTGGCATTCAGTCTTGAACTAAAAAGGACACAACCTGCATTTATCAATGAGTATGTGTATAAATGAATATATCATCGATTTAGTTGGTAAACTATCATTCTCTCTAAAATTTAGTCCATAAACTTTATTAGTAGAATGAGTAGTTCTTAAAGCATATAAAATCTGTCAATTTACTCTTTAATATTAAGAAGTTAGCTGCTAAATTGATGAAATTCATATACTTTTGGGCCGTACTTGAGGGATTTCATATATTACGAGAGCTACTTATTTCATATACTTATTGTTTAAGGATTAAATATGAAAAATAGTGATAGTTTAAGAAGAACTAAATTGATGCGTTAATATTTTTGAAACTCAAAAAAGACGACAATTTTATAATGATTTGTAAATCTTGATTAAGCACACATTAGGAGTAATCTTGGCTATCAGACAAAAAATAAAACTGATGGCTTCCTCCCTTTTCTTATTATTGGGAAAAAGTGCATACAATTGGTGCATTTGATTTGTTAAAAAATGAAGCATATGACAGAACAAATATATTTGTCCTGCGTTTGATTTAGAAAAGCAATGAAGGACAACACAAAATATAAGTCGATGGCTGGACAACTATGGAAAATACTTTTTTATCCCATTCTTATTCCATTCATTATGAATCAGTTTTCTTGTCTTTTTTCAGTTTTCTTTTTTTCCTTCCATGCTTTACGTGTGTGTTATATATGATAATTAGGATGTCACTTTTTCTTTTTTTTTTGTGTTAAGGGCTATATAATACGATGTAGTTGAGTTTAATATATATAAGTGTGTGAATTTTTATCAAATTTAAATTGTTTAAATATATTCATTGTGTATTTGATAATATCGAAAAAAAATGACATAATATAAAAGTTTTTTCTTTCAAAAGAAAAAAAAAAGTTTTAAAATTTTGTTGTGTTTTACATAGTGAAAAATCAAACATTTTGCAAGTTACAAAGAATATTAAAGTAAATTTTGCATTATTTTGAAATGCGCATTAGCATATCAAACAAGGTACCGTTCAATACTGTTTGTCCTGTGCATCAATCGTCAAACACAGTGCAAGACAAAAGGTTGTCATGTGACTCAGTCACTTGTTTAGTGTTTTTTATCCAGTATTCAACCATTTACAAATCAAACGCACCCAATCTTTCCTCCCTGCTCGTGCTCTCTTGTGTGTTTATTAAATAATTTTTCCATTTATAAACAAATACGAGTCCCTCAAATGGATTTAATCTTGGCACGGGAAGCTTCATAAATCTGTAGACGGGCACTCAACACCGCCAAAAAATGTCATATATGAAGAGTTTGAAGGAACAAAGGTTACTCGTAGTCCCACAGCAGAGTTAGGGGTATTCATCGGATAGTTAGATGGCAGAGAAAGGACCGTTGAGCGGTGAATCACCCACTCACTCTTCTCTTGCCCTGAAAATTAATCATACCACAAAGCAAGACGAATGTAAAACAAGTATAAAAAAAAGGTAAAAAAAAAAAAAGGTGCTTAATTTGATTCACATGAAGGTGGTGTAGTTGACAAGAGTCAGAAGAGGTGGGTTTGAAGAGGGTGGGAGACAAGAGAGTAGATCTAGTTTGGATGATTTACCATTAAGATTGGTGGACCTTT
>Ga0315913_1000188_pt1 | contig 44441 bp, 22 predicted proteins | sample MpolsnodulesMG_FD_207736 | JGI IMG/M metagenome (GOLD analysis project Ga0315913, IMG submission 207736) | Medicago polymorpha root nodule microbial communities from Los Angeles, California, United States - small nodules | ecosystem: Host-associated > Plants > Roots > Nodule | place: USA...
CCTAGAGACTATAGAAGCAAAAAAGAAGAAGAGAAAAAGGGGGAGAGAGTGGGAGGAGATAATGTGAAGAAAAGAGGAAGTTTGTGAGGGTATTTATAGGTGGTTTAAGGTAGAATAGCACTTAATGAGGTCAAAAAACGTGTAGAAACTTAAAAAAAAAAGTGTAAAAACCATTAAAATGCATTGACCATGTCCAAAAACGTGTGTTCTTGAGCTATAACCACCGGCCAACTAGCGCGAGTTAACTCACGCTGAGCTATAACGTGCGTGAGTTAAGTCCCGCTGCGTGACTTAACTCACGTAAAAAATACACTGGCGTGACTTAAGTCACGTAAGGGCATTTTGGACATTTACTTTAGGAATGAGCGAAACAGTTTGTGTAAAGAGCAGAATTCATTTCACTTCGTCGTGCTACATAAAAAAACTCATGAATGAAGAGAGTTGTCATTTGAACCTACACCAATAAGGTGGTGAGAATCCTTAAAAAGTTTGGAGGCTACAATAAAAATTGTATAAATATAAAGCCTAATCCAGATGGCTAGTGTTGTAGACTTAGGATCTTGAAGAATAATGGTTCTCTTAAGGTCTCATATTCAAACTCATAGTATCAATTTATATGGGTTTGTACATTAGAGCCCTACTTGGCCTTTAATTGGGTCCTCATTTGCGGAGTGTGGGATTGGTCTCCAAATTAGTTCTGTCGGGCCAGATATCGAGCCTTAGAAAGGAAAAAAAAAACTAGATTTTTGCTCTTCTTCCAGTAAGTTTCGCTCCCATCCAGCCAAACTGACCAAAATACCCTGCGCTAGTTAACTAACGCAAGTGTAAATCAAACGTGACTTAATTTTACACATATGTGACATATGTCACGCCTCATGAATTAACTGGTGTTACACCCCGCGTGAATTAACTCACGCTGATTTATTATATTCCAAAGTCAGGTCAAGTTTAACATTCACAAGTGAATTTGCATCATAGAGTGAAGGCACATGGATGAAACTTTGGCTCCCATGTGAAGTGAACATACACATACATATACACCCTCACGCTAGCCAAAGTGAATTGTTCTGATACATGTCATAATTGTTCTGATACAAGTTGGTAAACACTGTAGATGAATTTAAGAGCCAAGCCACCCCAATAATGGTTTTATGATGCACAACAAAGTGAGAGTGAGTGTGAGTGTTAATTCACTTGACTTTGGGATAATAAACTATCGTGAGTTAACTCACGTGGGGTGTAACACCTGCGTGAGTTAACTCATGCGGCGTGACTTAAATCACGCATGTGTACAATTAAGTCACGTTTGATTTACACTTGCCTTAGTTAATTAGCGCAGGGGTATTTTGGTCAGTTTGACTGGGTGGAAGCGAAACTTGCTGGGAGAAAAGCAGAATTCAAAAAACTATTATACATAATAATAAATGAAAAATGCTAACAAGTAAGTATTTTTATAAAGATAATGATATGATTATTACTTTCAAAAGTATTTAACTAGTATTTTCATGACGAAATGTTCTTTTATGCATTCCTTAAACAATGAGGATTATTTCACTTATCCTCAAAATTGGTTATTTCATTTATTTTATAATTGAAAGTGGACAAAAAATTTCATTGTACGTAAATTTATAGAAGATTTTATCCAACAAAAAGAACATAACGAAGAGATAATGATCAATGTATAATCCATTTATTTATTTGTTTATTTTTTTATAAAAAGGAGGGTCTAAGCCCAAAAGAGAAAAGAAACTACACGAAAATCAACTTAGGAATGCTGATTCCAGCAACATCAGCTAATAACAAATGACTAATTTGAGTCGGACATGACTCATAACAAATCAAAGTAGAACCCAAACTGCAACTTAATTTTGCAAGAGCGTCAGCACACAAATTGGCTTCATGGTAGGTATGGCAAACCTTCACCTCCCACTCCAGTTAAAGCAAGCGACAAATCTTCTGACACAAACTCCACCTAGTATGGCAAAATTGAGTTGATCCAACAAGCATATTTACGACAACCTGCAAGTCAATACGAAGTTCCACATTCCGAAACCCCAATCTCCATGCATATTGTAATCCTTTTAACACACCCCAGAGAATTTAGCAAAATCACCCAACCACTCACCATCCACACCTTCGGATGAGCCCTCCACATCATGCCCAACTATCCATTTATTTTTAATATTAAGAACTTTTTTGAAGGATTATTATTAAGAATATGCATCGTTGATACAAAATAATTTTACATCGATGTCTGATGAAAACTCAAGATATTATTATATAAGTTCATTTAATAACCAGAAAATATTTTATTCACATTGAACATCAGTGTAAAACCAGTTTACAACTTTACATGTATCGTTTTTTCTCAATATTTTTTTTTTGAGGGATTCTTTTTTTTTTTTATTAGAAACCCTTTTTCTCTAATATTAATTGTTATGTGGTACAATAGTTAATGGAGTATTTTGTTGTGGCATGTATGGAAGAAAGCGCAGGTTGGTGCTTTGTCTGCAATAAAGGGGAGCAATGCTATTAAAACCAGTAATTAAAGATTCATTAGTTGAATAGTAGAGTACAGTTTAACTTAATACAAGTATGCATATCATGTTTGAACTCCATTCAAAAATGATACACCATGTTAATCTTTCTTTTTTGTTGTGTGTGGTATAGGAGTTTAACATTGACAAGATTCTCTGACTATTGACTATTTGATGTATATATGTGTTTGGACATTGTCATCCATTAAACGAATTTTTGAGAGTACCATCAAATTCCGTTAATTTAACACACTCTTCATAGTTTTTTTTTATAAGCACTCATTGTTCGTATTTTTTCTATAAAAAAAACTCTTCATTCGGTTTACGGACCGACTAATTCGAGGAATTAGGATCGATCTCATGTCCACTTACAGGGCCTATTTAAATTCACTCTTCATAGTTGACTTCACACAAAAGGAATAACAAAGATATAGGAGTATCTGAAACATATAAAATGACTGGAAAAATTGAAATCCAATGTAAGAAATCAGCCATGCAACCAATTTTGGCTGCAGCAAGTTGCAGCCAAAATAGTACTATACTGGTTTGATTACATTTAAGAGAACATAAGTTACACTGGCTGTAGAAAAATGACATAAGAATTGTGTGCATTTTATTTTGTTTAGTATATTTCTATGCATATGATGACATTAAAGTTGGAAGAAAGTGCCATGTGTGGAGCTCAGATGGTAGCACATGGCTTCTCACATTCCAAAGCTATTAAACAAAAGTAATAGTACAAGTAAGTAAACTAGTGGTAAGGGTTTGGGAAGATTTTTCAATAGAATCTGTTAAGTTACAAAGGAAACAACTAAATTAGTGTGACAAATTACTCATTATAATAATGAAAACCCTTTCTTTTTACCCCTTTTTTTGGTCCAATGCAGGACTTGGGAACTGTGATCTTTTTCATAACAAAAACTTCATAATATTTTTCATTACAAGTAAGCTATTGTTACTCTTCAGTTGTGTTAACCATAGCTAGCAAACCCTCTTCTCTTTAGATTACATTTTCTTGCTTCTTTCAAACCTATCAATGTTAAGTAATAATCCTTATCCACTTTGAGTTAGGAAAAAAAATACTAGGTTAATTAAAGAGTAGCATTACTGCCAAAAAAATAAAAGTACCTTAATTGCACCTTTTGCTAAAAACCCTTTTGATCTGATATAAGGTAAAGTCTTTTATGATATTATTAACATCATCATTAACTATTTTCATTTGTTTCTCTTTACACAATTAATTACAGGTCACAAAGAAATTAATAGTCTTTTTGCCATTTATTATGGTGTGGGAAAGCAAAGTTTGTAATCAAATGTTTTCTTATGATTTGTGCATATTCAAGAGCACACTCTCATCTTCATGGATGGCTCTTTTTGCTTTAATGCTTCTTTTTTCCAGTTACCTTCTGTTTGGATTTGGTTTTTTATCTTTGCTCTACACATCTATGGTAATAGTTTTTTCTACTTTTCTCTATATTATTATTGTATCAAAGCAAAAAAAAGTAAATGTTGATAAGTTAGTAGAAGAGAAGTTTCTGAATTCAGATGATGAGAAAAGTAATGAAGCAAATGAAGCACAAGAAGAAGTTGATATTGATGATGAAAGCCAAGATCCTTTGTCAACTTCTGAAGGATCTGAAATAGATCATAGCCATGATTATTCAGATGGATCAATTTCTGATGAAGATAGTCTCATTGAAATTGCACTTCCAAGTGGAAACTATGTGAATATGCAGAAAGATGAATCAGATTACTATAGTTTGCAGCAGAAGAAAAAGGAATTATTTGGTGATGCACTTTTTAGTCAACAAAGTCTAATGGAGTTGTTATCAGAATTAAATGAAGTGAATGAGGAAGAAAACTTTATAGAGATTGATATATCTATGGGATCCATCAAGTACTCAAGGTTTGAAATTGAAGCATGATTTTAATTAATTAGTACTATGTTTTGTAAGTTCAGTAACAGTTACTTATCTACTATAATCTTATGTGTTAGTAAATGTTATGCAGTGTTAACTTTACAAACTTTGGATACCTATTAAAGTTTCTGTAATATGACTGCTTTTTGACTTGTAAAATGTTCATCATTAAAAGTAATAAAGTTAAAGTTGTAAAAGGTTTGTACCAACAACCTAGTTGATGGTAACATTTCTTAACTTCCACCTGATTATTACTCTACTTTTATTGTTATATTCTGTATCTGAATCAATAGAAAATTCACAGTTGAGACTAATCAAGTATGAATAATACTTTATAGTTAATTTTTAGTTAGAAAAATATAATTTTTGAACAATATGTAGCAGGAGTATTTAAGAGGTAAGACAGCTACAGATAGGACTAGATGCAAGATATCCAACTTCAATTTATCTGTCACTTTTTTTTCTAGTTTTAGTTAACTTGCTTAATTAAGAATTGTCCATGCATGCTAGCATATATAACATCTATGGAATTCAAGAAAACTACATTAATTTGCGATTGCTACACCTCAATTAGTGCCTCTCTTGACTAGGGTGATTTTCCTTTGAAAAAGATAAAGTAAAATTGATTATTTTATCATTAGTAAAAAAAAATTCTTCAACATAATTTCATTGTAACTTTTCTTTCAAACTTTCCTGAACCAAAAACTATTTGCTATATTTTTTACTGCAACGCTGAACAATCAATGAAATTAAATTCGATTCCTTGGTTACCAAAACTTTATGCAACAATGATACGTGGACACCACTTTTTTGTACACCCAGGCTATGATACGTGGACACCACTTTTTTGTACACCCAGGCAGCACCTAGTTAATCCTGTTCAAAAAAAAAAATTAATTCAATCGAGTAAATAGTCAATTCCATTCAAGGTTAAAACAGTAGTTAATTAAACTACACGATTAACCACAATTTTCAACACGATCTAAATTAACCAGGAATCATATGTGGTCCAAAAAGTGGGCGTTTGTGAAACATTTTTGAACTTGAAATCACATCTTAACATTTGATTCATTCATTTATCAACTTGCCAACTCCTCCAATAGAGCTCTGCAATGCAAAATATTCGAAGTTATTCCCTTTGGGGGATAAACAACTACAGTGACTATTTAGAGCTAGCACTTTTTTCGTCTGTTAAAACTTCATGCTCATATAGAGAATTAGCATTCTCGTTTTTTGAACAAAAAACACTTTGGTGCGTTGCCATATCCTCTCTAAAAGCCAAAAATAATAATATTGTAATGAACAAACAAAAATCTATGGACCATGCATGAATTCATGGTTAAGTAAAGACAATATGATATATCTATGTATTTATAGGGTTCATTAACATAAGTCCCGTAACCCCGTTTTATGTGTCGCGCGTAAGTGGAGGCCTTGGACGATAAAAATTTGCACATATGTTTATCTTGTGCTATAGCAATTGCTGTTATCATGGATATTGAATTGAAAAAGGTATCAACGCAAATTAACCATTGTATTGCATATATCACATATATTGAAGTGAATAATGTTTGGGTTGAGTTGAGTGTTTGGACTGTGCAACTAATTTAATAACCTTAGTTAAGTATGGTTGTGTGGTTTGGTTTGAGTGGCAAAATAAAAACCACGAACCAAACCGTAAGGTTGAATAAAAAATTAGTTCAAATATAAATTTTTACGGTTTTTAATTTGGGTTGGTTTGACTATCAATTTTTTATTAGATTGATTAGTTTTGAACACCCCTAATTCAAAATTAAGAAAAATATGCATAATCGTGAAAAAATGGAGTTATAAATTAGCTTTAACAAGTCAAGCCCAAGAGTTTGGGTTGCTAAACTTTAAAGCTCGACATTAACAGGCCACCAATAGATAGAGAATTTTTTTTTCACCCTCCTATTCTATTGTGCACCTTTCAAAATCTCAATTTTGCCTTGTGTGGATTATACGGTCTAAAAATATTTTTGATTATTTTAGACTATATAATCTGAATCTGTCACGAGGATTGTTCTGATTCAGGGTCAGAGTAGAAGACGAAGCAGTGGTCTCGTCTCACTAATGAGTTATGACAATTGGATCTCATTGATTGAAAATTGTTTCTTGAGTTCTACCCCTAGTTGAGTCGCCAAAAGATCTTTCAAGATCATAGATCTTCGACCTTGTGGTGGTGGAGATAAGCCATGTGTTACTAGACTTTGATTAGTAGTAAATGAATTTTCTTTCTAAGGGGGTGGTGTACCTCTAAACACTCTGACAATCAAGTAATAATGCACAAAATATGTGAGTTTTTATGGGTAAAAAAATATGTAAATGAAAAGAGGTCACGAGTTAGCCTTTTTAGTGAGGGATTTGGGTATGTGAGTCCTATAACCCTTATCGACTTATCCGTACATATGTTGTAGGAGGACACATGTATGTGAGCATATTCATATAAGTTAGTCTTTGATCGAGTATGGATGCATGAGATTAGTTTATCCTGCCTTGATTCAAGGGATTTAGGGTTCGCACAAAATGATAGTGATTTGGGGTGATCTAGTTCGTTGAAGAAATGAGTCTTGATCTAATTCGAAACATTATATTACAAAGTATATATATTGAGATTGATCGACATTCCATAAAGGAAAAATTAGATATTAGAATCATATGTCTATCTTTTATTATTTCTAGTTAGCTAATTGCTGATATCCTAACCAAAATCTTAGCAAGATGGAGTTGGAATGATAGGGGAGGCGTGTTGGAGAATCTGTATGCATTTTTTTATTTTTTTTTATTTTTAAGTGCTTCTAGAAGTTGTAAATGCTTCCATTTGTTTCCTTTTATATTTTATCTTTGTAATTATTCTCTCCTTGATTCAAGGTAGAGAATTTATTGTACCTTCACCATTTAAAACCAACCTTTAGTTGAAGAATAAATCGTTTGTCTTTCTTGTTTCGATTCAGATGTTTGTTCGGTTCAGATTGACATATCAGCTTTGGCCCAGTGCAGATCAAATCAATGCCTTTAAAGTCGTCAACGTTGCAGATCCGTAGACATAGGTATTCCGAAGACTTAAATATAGTCATATGTGTAGGCTTTAGTATTTTTCCGTTTTATACTATTAACATGGATGTTGTGAGTTTGTTTAGAAATTCATCCTTTTTGTTTTTAGCAAATTTTCATTGTATCGATGTACTCTACCAATTTGAATGAATGAATATCATTTATTTTTTGTAAAAAAAAAAACACCATTCACTCATTTCTTTCTGCATATAAAACAAACGAACACCTCAAAAAAAATAAAAAAGCAAAATTAAAATGTGATATATATTTGCAAGGAGTTAAAGACCAAAAGAAAGATCGACCAAAAAATAAATAAATACCGAAAGAAAGAAAATTTAGAAAGATAAAAAAAAAACTGTATATTTAGGATGAAATTAGATCACATCATAAAAAAAATATAGATGGAATTCACTCATATTTTCTTGCCTATTTCAAACAAATAAAAAGTGGAATAATAATACGTTTCTTCATTAAGCATAAATTTAAATATATAAAACAAAAAGAAAACCAAACTAGCCAATCCGCTGCCTAAATTTATAAAACAAAATCTCTCCAAAAAATATTAATAATATAATCTGATTTAATTCCATTTTTTACTAATCAAATCCAATTTAACTCCTCAACTTTATTTTTAACGCAATTTGATTCCTAAACTTAAGATTTTTTATTTTATAAAAAAAATCTTTAAAAAGTAATAAATGAAACATCATATATATAATATATAAATAAATCCTCCCTCTTCAAAAAAAAATTAAATAAAAGGAAGAAAGAAAATTTCTGACCAAACTTTACTTACCTTACGTCTCACATCAAACACTATGGACTACTAGGTAGTTTCTCTTATGAACCGAAAGGTTAACAAAATAAAATAATTTAACGATTTGTGCGACATGTGGACTGCCATTTTATATAAAAATAATAATAAATAATTTTAGGTAATTTGTGACTAAATATAGTAATGTAGTAATTGAGAAAGATACTAGGATCATGGAATGCTTTAAAAAACACCAGGATCGTGGAAAATCATTGAAGAATCAAATATCAATTTATTTATTTTTACCAAGAAATAAAAATGAAATGAATCACTTTTTTATGCAAATGAGAAAAAATCACTTAATTCCTCATTATTCTAGTAAAATAAAATATCGGTATTTCTTAAATCTTAAGATTAGAAAACCCTCTCCTCTCACCTTTGTATACACCTTTTCACTTCACAATGGATCCCAATGACCAAAAGAAGAATAAGTTTGATGGTGGTAGGATACATCAGGCACATATTTCTCATTCCTTTATATTAAATATTCTTTATTTAAGTGTAACTTAATTTTGTAATTTTTTTTAACTGTTTTCTTTGAATAGAATACTAAGGCAAATTCCATGAAAGCCATAGAAAAGAAGAAAAGCTTAGCATCAATTTCCAAGTCTTGTAAAGTTTATGAAAAACCAAAGGGTCATCATGATGATGAAGGATCAACAAGTTCAAAAATTCATAAGTGTGAATTTTGTAACAAAATTTTTAGGTGTGGAAAAGGATTAGGTGGTCACAAAAGAATCCATAGTCAAGCTCTAAGGAAAGAGGGTGAGTCGAAAGCAAAGGCTAATTGCAATTCTAATGATGAAAAATTAAGTTGTGATGTTTGCAAAAAGAACTTCCCATCCAATAAGGCTTTACATGGTCACATGAGATCTCATCCTGAAAGGGAATGGAGGGGTATGAACCCTAATAAGGATAATAAAATTTATTATTATGATGATGATCAAGATCAATATTTTCTTAGCGCATCCAATTCCAAAGAATTGGTTATTGATGATGAATCAAAATCTTTGCCACCAAGATTGTTTAAAACCGGTAAAAGAGGTTGTTCGAGTGGCGAAGTTGTTATTGCTGCTCAAATACTCGTGTATATGTCTACCGATAAACATTTACACGACAACTTCAATGGGGATTTGGATGATGAGGATAAGAAGGAGAATGTTCTACCTAGTACTTGTGGTCTAGTTGACATGAAACAAAATTGAAGAATGACAATAACAAAAGAAGGAAGAAGCTGGTGAAATGGATGAATCCATGTTCAACATCTAAAGACAATAACTAAATGATGTACGTGATGAATCAAACTAGTCTTTTTATGTTATTATTATATTATATGTGTAACTTATTGTGATTAGGGTTTTTTGTTTCCTATTGCTAAAAAAAAAACTAGAGGTTTTTCCACCTACTTTATTCTATTTCGATTGTGTGTGTTTTTCTTCTTTCAAATATCAATGTTAGTTGTTATTTTTGTTATATGGAGGATTGAATCTCTGACCTCCTTGTCATTGTGTGTTTGTGTGGTGTGTTGATAATGTCTCTGATTATTGCTAACTATTTGCTACTATTTTTGGTATTTGTGAGAGAATAATTTGATTTGATCATTCAGGTTAATCAATTATAATCAACTTAGAATTTGTTAAAATATATGAACTGTGTTGATCAATTAGAGAAGTTAATTAATTTATTAGAAGTGTCTCAAGTAGTTCACATTTATAGGTGATATGTAGAGCACGGCTAAGGACGGCAACAAAATCTTCTTGATGGATCTATGAATATTAAAGGTCGGGGAAAAAATAGCGGATATATGATAAGTTAGTTGGAGAAAATGAGTTTATCGCATAGAATTGATAAATTAGTCGATAATGTATAAGCTTGTAAGAGATTAGTTGTTGTATTTTCTACCAGTGCCGTTCCTGTGAAACAGGAGGTTCAGCTCTCTTTTTAAAATAGACCCCTAGTAAAATAAAACGTAATTTTTGTGTGTAACTAAACTTGATTAAAAAAAAAAATCAGAATCAGAAGAACTTTTAAACATGAAAGGAATTAAAAAAAAATCAAGTGAAAGAGGTGAAATTTATCTAACGGTGTTGTTTGAATTTGCCACTCCACTGTTGTGGAAAATGGTAAAACGAATGGTTTGTGCGAAGAAAAAAATGATTGTTGTGATTCTTTCAATGAAATAGCTTTCCAAATTGACTGATTAAGTAATTATACAAATTAGGGGTGGTTTGATGGGATCAAATTTATGTACAAAAAGGAGAACTAGAGTCTAGAAAAAAACTCAAACGTGTACTGAAAAAAGAAAGGAATTTAACATATATATTTTTTATTTAAGCGGAGGTGGGTATTAGACTTAATTTTTTGTTTGAGGCCCGTAGCATTTGGAGGCCTAGCTTGGTTGAGCACCTTGCACTCCCCCAAAGCCGGGCCTGTTTTCTACCCTGACATAAGCTCTATCTCAACAATTTTATTAATAACTCGCAAGTGCAAAATAAAAATCTTGCTTTGTATCGCACACAATTGAACTTTGTGATGGACAAAACTCTGTAAATACAAAACATGTATGTGGTTAACTAATTCAGGTTTAAGGAATAGTTGAAGTCATACCCAAACAAAAAAGTATGTTATCCAAGCGCATTTCAAGTAATTGTAGTAAAACTTGTCCAGTTGAACCTTTCGCTTTTCCAACGATATGAACATATTTAAGTAGTTGTCATTTTGTAAGACCATAATGAAAACACAATTTTTGTTTTTCTTATAAACGAATACGATATTGAGTGTTTTTACTCGAGCGCGATTGGTTTCTAAGTTCGCTTTCAACTGTAGGTTGTTTACTGGTTAGTCCTAGTAAAGCCCCAGACAACGTATTTTTTTGAAACGAGGCCCTTTGTTGTAATGTGACATATTACAATTGTTGCGCCAAAAAAATAAAATTATACCATGCTGATTGAGTAAGGGTTTGGAAAACAAAATAGATCAGCATCTACGGTGTGAAATCTTAATTTGACATTGCTATGTCGGAGGTAAGTGCCCAATCTATTTTTTCCATCCTCTACGTTGATTTAAGTTTATTATTTGTGATATGTAACATGTATAAAAAGATACATAATATCTACTTGATGTTTTTTTAAGGATAATATCTACATGACGTTGATTTCTTAACCTCTCAATAAAAAAAATGTTGATTCTCAAGGTTTAATCTGCTCGTTGTAATTGATTCTTATACCTTTAAGTATTTATTTTTAGGGTTAAATATGTCTTAGATCTCAATAAATAAATATTCATACTTTTCGTTTCACTTCCTCTAAAAAAATTCTTCAACTTTTAATCCAAATTTTAAATCATTATGTTTGGTCTCTGCTTTCAAGTCAACTCATGTGTATTAATATCAATTTTGAATGAATTTTTGTACAAAGGTTAAACTCCAAACTTAATGGTGGTTGAAATTGTACTTCATTCTTTTTTATTTTGACTATCCTTTTTCGGTTGTTTTTCTTTGTGGTTACGTATTTAGCTAAGACAGTTGTATTGTATTTCTGGACTTTAGTTTCCTCCGACACACCTTGTGTTTGAGGGACTACCTCGTTTATAATATATTTCTCTTAGTTTCTTCAAAAAATAATATAAGAATGCCTGCCAAGAAAAAATAGTTTTTTTTTTTATCATAACATGAATTAAATATGAATTTTTAAGTGTAAAAAACGTAAAAAATTCATATTTAATTTATGTTTTGTTTAAAAAATCTAATATTTGTAAGAGATTGTATAATATTAGTGCGGAAATAAAAATCAAAATTTCTAATGATAGACATGAGTTGATTTAAATACAGGGACCAAAATTGATGATCGAAAAATACTCTTGAGTGACATTCGATCAAGATGATGTTTTATCTTTTCTGTTGACTTCCATGGACCCATAGGATGCTTCATCTTTGATTCAACTTGACCAATTGTCTTGTTCTCGGAAATCCTTATCATTCATTCAAACTATGAATAATTTGGATATCGTGTCATTCTTGGATCTCCTAACAATCTTGCCTTCAACTTGAAAATGAAACTCTGCATACTTAAACATATAGTTAGTAGATAAATTGTTCTTGTATATATGTTGTCGTTGAAACATTAGATGATGTTCCTTCGTTTTTTATCATCAAAACATTTAATTTGAGACATTGATACAAACCAAATTGGTTCTTGCATTACCTTCATGGTAGGAGATTTTTTATGGAATAACAAGGTTAGGAAGAAAAGGACATTTTCCAAAAATAAGACCATTGGTGTTAGTTTATCTGTACATATCACAGCTATAGTCCAAATAAAAAGTCAAATAGTCCTAAAAAAACCTAACTTACAACTTCTTCCTAAAAAGTCAAATAGTTCATTTTATTGGCATGCGTTATGCCCTAGTAGTTCAGTAAAAACTTACAGGGTAATGTTAATCGGTGCCCCGGAGCACTAGTTAAGCAAGCAAATATAGCAATATGTATCACTTTTAATTTAAATATTTCTTTTTTTGATTTCCTTAACCAGTGCTCCGGAGGCACCGATTAACATGACCCAAACTTATATTTACTAAATTAATGTGTTAAATTGTTCTTCTGGCACACAAAACATGTCATCATATATATTTTATACTGCCTATAATTATCGATTTTCATTTTCAAAAGCCTCCTAAAACCAACATTCTCTTGTCTCTCTCTTTCTCGTTTTGAATTTTATTATTCTTCAAGAAGGAAGGAATTAAGGTTGTGATACATATTATGCAGGGTCTTCTGCCTATGATTTTAAGAATAATAAAAAGGAAAAAGAAAAGTCGCAGGAAATATGAATGTCTTTCATCTGGAGCTACTCAACGTTACAACGATTTATACCCTGAAACTGATCAAGGGCACTACAACTACCGTGGAGAACAATCTTCTAATTCAAAGGTTGATGCTTATGCAGACAAAATTGATTATCAAAGATATAATTCTGTTATGGAATTCTCTAATGGGTTCTCTTCTTCACCTAAGCAAAAATCTCGTTCTGTGGTTGGCTCAAAGGAACTTGTGACGTGAGATTTTTTTTTTGAAAGATCTTGTGACGTGAGTTATAAAGTATCATGTCCAAATCGTATATTTGTGGACTTCATCTAAATGATGTTGCATAAATTAGGTTCAATTATACTCCATGTGTTTATTAGACCGATTTTCAATGAAATTAAGCTCATATTAATAATGATTTAATAATGATTTTCAATGGCATTATGCTTGCTGAGTAATATGCTATTTATCATGGTCTCACTTTGGTTAAAGATATAAAAGTTGATAAGCTTGTTTGTTACTCTGATTCTATTCATCTTATTAATTACTCCTTCCGTCTTAAATTATAAACAAAAGAAAATATGTTCACACTTATTAAGAAAACTAAAATATTGTAGTTTGTAGTATAGTTTCTTGTGTTATCTTTAAAATAAGTTTTATAGAAAGATGTAAAAACAATTTTTATTGGTTATTAGTTATAGAGAAAATGAAAGAGAGAAAGCATAATGAATACAAATTGCATTTAATTTCTCCTTGGAAAAGATGATTTTTGAAAAAACATAATTAAACATGATAAAAGTTAGTCTTTTTTACTTATAATTTGGGACAAAGAAAATGAGTTTTTTTCCTTATAATTTGGGACGGAGGGAGTTTCTCGTTAAAGGTTCCAATGTTTTTTTTTTTTGAAAGAAAAGGTCCCAATGTTAAATATCACTTCTTTTTTTTTTTTGAAAGAAAAGGTCCTAATGTTAAATATCACGTTCATGTTGTGTTGATTCAAAACATACATGAGTTGTTTTTTCATATCAATATGTTACCATTTGTCACACTTATAAAAAGAGAAAAATTGTACATATTTCTTAGCAAAGCTTTGAGCATATTCAAATATTGCTCTCAATCCATATTTATTTATCTCTCTTATAAAATACGTAAAATCACATTAAACTCATCGTAATTTTTCCAATTTAAAATCACTTAATCTCAATCCACGTGAAAAAAATAGTAATATTTTAATTATCACGGGACAAATAAGACCAGTATCATAAAATTGTTGTTTTTTTAATTTGAAAATATCTAATATGGCACTCAAATAGCACGTCCAATAGAGGAATTTTTTTTTGTCTAGTAGTCTAGTGGTCGGAGCTCACACAATTAAATGTGGAGAAGTGGGGTGTCTAGGGTTCGAACCCTGACCCCTGCATAAATTATGCAATGTCCCTACCAACTGAGCTAATCTCACGGGGACGAGAAAATATTATTTATTTGGTATTAAGAATGGTAGTATTTTGGTATTCTTTTGTCGAAACTCATACACTTAGAGGAGGGGACGGAGTTTGAACAGTTTTTTTTTTAACAAATTAAAATGGAATATATTGCTCAAAAGAGGATAAATTCACCCCGCACAAGGTGTGTTAAAATGGTGAATTACCCAAAATTTGTTACAAAAATCAGACACCTAAGAAAAGAGTGCCACCACTGAAACAAACAAAAACAGCTACATGACACCCATACAAAGAGGAGGATGTCGCCACCAGTCATGAAAACCAAAAACTAAAGGAATAACATTTGAAGATAACCATAAAAAGGAAGTCTGCTTCACCTTGTCAAGAATAATATGAGGATCGATTACTGCATTTTTGAAGACACAGTTGTTTCTATCCTTCCATATTGCTCAAACTGACGCGAGCCAGATAACCTTTAGATAATAGTATGAAGCTCTCGGCATGCCCGCCAACTGAGTAAATTAAAGATAAAATTCTTTAATACACCCTGGATAGCCAAATGAGATTCCAAGCCAATGACATATTAAATACCAAACATTACTAAAAGGATTGCATTCAAGAAAAAGATGATCAGTCGTCTCGATGCTACCACATCCAACAACACACATATTATCATTCGGTTGAAGAACAAGCCGCTGCACCAAATTTGCTCTTGTTAAGATTCCGTCTTGAAGAAGACGCCAAACAAAAATTGAAACTTTTGTCGGAACAAGCTTATGCCAAACATCATTGTAGTCACTAGTAAACATCGGTTCCTCAGCAGAAGTTAGAAAACGATATGTCCCGTGAACCAAGTAGCCGTGAATAGGATCTAGCAACCACCGCCAATGATCTTGAATATTTTCCTGCAAAATAACGTTAGTCAACAAAACCGAGAACTCTCTCACACTCACCTCCTCCCACGCCATCAAACGCCTCCTCCAACCCCAAGCATTACCACCTTCTTCCCACCTCAATCTCGCCATGTCCTCCACCGAACACTCCTTATGAACTGACAACTCATACAGACGGCTGAATTGAAGCTTTAAAGGAACACCACCCAGACAGTTGTCAGTCCAAAAGAAAATGTTTTTACCATTACCAACCACCCGCCTAGTATTGTCCTCAAACCAATTTCCAACCCCCAACCCAATCCCCTCCCTCACGTGGCAGATCATCCTCCACCACAAAGAAGCGTTGTTTCCCCCTTCCTTAATACGACCACCCACTTGAACCTTGTTACGTTGTTTAACCAAGCAATTTTAATATTTTTGACACTCAAAGTATATAACAAAATTATTTATCAACTTAACGTATTTTAGTTTGTCTGTATACAAAATAAAATAAAATAATGATCTATTAATGTTTATTCTAATAATAATTAGTAAAATGATAACATAAATGCATAAATGACTTGTTATGGGAGGGAAAAATCATATGAGTGCGATAAAAGAATATCTTTAAAAACTACATTTTTGTAAAGTCACCATCTTCTCTTTGTATTTTTCTTACTTTAATGAGAAATTTTGTTGAATTTTGAGAAACTCCTCTTGATAAAGCTATATACTAATTGACCATGGTTGAAAACATGTTGTGGAATATAGATTTCAACTTTAGAAATGGTTTGACCTTGTGACTTATTTATGGTAATAGAAAAACTTAGTCTAAAAAAAATTGTTTTCTACCAAGCACAAAAAGAAGTCTTAAACTCGTATTTGTTTTTAATTTAAGTATGGGCAAAAAATTTCTTTTTCAATCATTGTTTCTTGATAGGATTTCCACATCCAACAATTTCATAAACAAATCACAACATAATAACTTACGTCTTATTTCACTGGACATATATTTAGGGTCTATGTTTCGCAGCAACATTAAAATTTATGCATTCTTTGATTAAAAAAATTTAAATCCTATGAGTTTTTAAATTTTTTACCTTTAATATTTTTTTAACCGAAGAATGCATGAATTTTTTTTTATCAGTGCATGAATGTGAGATTTTTTTAGACGAAAGTCAAATATTTTTTATTCATCATCGAATTGTAAGACAACAACATATATGAAAAAAATTTATTGAAAAGGATCCATATATGAAATTAAAATCATCAAACAGTGAAACAGATATTTGTTTTTGCAACTTGATTCCATAATCAATGATCCAAGAATAAATATTTTATTTCACATATGTTAAGATTACTTACATTTGAGGGGATGAATATGATAAGAGTCATTATTTTATTCTCTAATTGCTCATTTGAAAATATTTTATCTCAGTGTATCGTTGATAATTGTCCTTTTCTTATTGATTATATTTATATTAACATATATTTGATCTAGTTTGTTACATTTTTTTAAGGATAAAGGAAAAAAACTGGACACATACTCATATCGTGTTTGTTACACGATATATTTTGTGTGGTAACAAAAGGAGTTTTTGACACTTTTTTATTATTTGAATTCGCTCTCGTCCATTATCTTTTTGAAATAATAGAGAAAAAAATCGGACAGATACAATTTGCTACATTTTGTTTTAATATTTGGATTTACTCTTATATATTTGTTATATGTGTTATTTGTATTGAAAGTTAAGGTTAATTTTAGAAGAAGAAAAAGTCAGCTCAAACAAGCTAAAAGAGACCATTTTCATTATAAATAGTATAGAATAGATTAAAACAAATAGAGATATATTAATTTATGAAATCTTTACATAGTTGATTTGGGCCCTAATGTGATCGGGTTTATCTTCTATTCAAATGGGCTTGCTTGGCAAATAAGTGGATGAAAATTGCTATTCTTGTCTCAAAATTGCTCATTACCTTATCTTGATGGAAATTAATTCACATTCGGCATTTTTCAACGTAAGTTTACTCACGTTGACACTTTTAAGATCGGTTGATCCGATTTAAAAAGTGATTAAACTGATCTTAAAAGTGTCAGCGTAAGTTAACGCGTGCTGAAAAATGCCGAGCGTGAGTTAACTCACGTTGAATTAAGGAAATGAGCCATTTTGAAAGGGAGAAGATCAATTTTGTAAGTGGATCACCTTGTTATTACAACGGTTGGTAAATTGAACACCAAAACTCTAAAATCTTGTCATGATAATGTGGTAGGAGAATTTATTTTGATCAAATTAATTCCGTAGAATTAATTTCTGTTAAATGTAATTTTGATCGAAAATGATTTATCATTGGTTGGGCAGAGCCAGAAATTTAGCGTTGGTGGTGCCTACTCCATTGAATATAATTTCAGAGCCAGAATTGTTATTGCCATGTCAAAGAGTGGAGGATTGGAAAATTGAAATGTAAAACTAATAGTACAATTTCAGTGTTTAAACAAATTTAGTACAAAAAACAAAAATTGAGACCACGACCACTATCAGCCCTGGTATAGTCCTACCTACCCCACTGATTATTGTATTGGAAAAAGATAGTGCTTGTCCAAATTAAATTTAGTCCTAACTACAAGTAATTATTTTATAACAAAGAATTTTCGTAATTATTTTATACAACCAAAACCTTTTGTTAATTATATATAGAGTACACATTGTATGGAAGAAATATAATGTTAGTTGGGAGCCTATTATAACAAAGAAAGTGTTGTGTTATTTGACACCAAATTTTGGGGAGGAGATTAATTTTGGGAGGAGATTCTCTATGTCTTGCTCTCTCTTGTTTTCTTGAAATATCTCCACCCTTAAATCCATTTATCTTCATTTTTTAATTTCAAATTCTCTCATTTCTTTTTTCTCTTGTAATAAATTAATGACTTGGATTGCACATGAGAGAATCATTTTCTGAAATTTTGTCATCATAAATATAATAAAATATCAAATCTTATTAACTGAATACAATCAATCAAAATTGTAAATGTCATTAGTCACATTTTTAAAAGATGCACATATATTTATTGATCATCTAAATTATCCTCTCTCTTTTCAATGTTAATTGTTATGTTAGTTTTTCTATCTAATGACCATCTAAATTATGTTCTCTTTTTTTTTAATCTCAAAGGTTATTATGTTAATTGTTAGGTTAGTTTTTTTCATTGTTGGAACTTTAACCCTGGATCTCCAACTCTTTATCCTTTAATTGAAATTAGTTGCGCTATCCAACCTCAATCTAAATTATGTTCTTATTTTCATATTATTTGGGTATTCAAATATAAATTTAAAAATTGTGATTACTTATATTAAATAGATAACTAATGAATTGCAACACCTTATTATATATAATAAATCAATTGAATTAGTTAACCCGTATTTAGACTACGTTAACTATCAAAATTGTTGTTAAACCTGCTGTTTAAAATTTTGTGTCAATAAATGATGTATTTATTGAATGATGTATTTCTTGTTAAAAAATTGCATTTGTACAGTATACTTTTAGAGAACTGCATGTTCAACTATACTAATGTAAGTCATCAAATGGGTGAGCTAAATCTGACGTACAAGTTTTATACACATAGTACTATATGATTTTACAAGAAGCTGTTAACATGTTCTAGTCTTCGAACTTTATTAAATTCTGACCAAACTTGTCTCTTTTGCCTGCCTGACATTGTTACAGCTAGTTTAACATGCATGGGTTAATTTATCCCTAAACCAAATACAAAGAAACGAATCAGTGTCCTCTATAGTAACTTTTGTAGCTATTTTTATTAGTAAGTCATTGTTTTACCAACTTTATTGAATAATAAGTTAGTCAAGTATTGGATGACCCACTTGAGTGCTATTTTTATTCCCAATTTGGTGGATTTTCCTTTAACTGTTGTAATGAAGAAGATCATGAGAATGGCAAGTGATGACAACTATATACAACGACCAATTCAGAATATAAATAATATATTTTTTGAGCTATTATTTGGATTCCCAGTATTCAAAAGGAAAAAATGTTCCAACTAGATTATTGGAATATTGAGACAAAATTGTCATAACTGGCAAAAGCTAACTTGGTCTTTATATAAATGATGATTTATCCACCAACAATAATTTTAAGAGTGAATCATTAACTTCGTCCTTGAATTTGCAAGCATCAGCCAAAATCGTCCCCAAATATTGTGAAATATCAATTTCGTCCCCAATTTTCTCACACGTCCATCAAAATGGTCCCTCCGTCCAAAAGGTCAGTTAGTGATGCTATGCTAGCTCCCTGCATGTTGTGTTGTCATGTACGCGTGTCAAAAAGGAAGCCACGTGTACAATAACTAAATTGATGGAAACGTATAAAATTCAGTTTTCACTTTTCAAATGCAATTTTTTCTGCTTTTCTATTTTTACCCCTGTTTTATCCTTACCTTCCACCTTCAGATTTCAGTCATATCCATCAAAACAATCCCCGACCTTTCTCCTTTCCACTAAAACCTTCATCACCGTCTTCTCTCCAAAATCATGATCATCTTCGGCGATCAACAGTGGGTTTTTGAAGAACGAAACACTCTTTGGTTAAGGTAAGTCTCACATCCATCTCACCTTCTCCTCTTGTTCGTTTTCACCATTTTTTTGGCCGTTTTTTCTTATTTTCGTTTTTAGTTTTGATGATTTCGTTTTTAGTTTTAATGATTTTGTTTTCATTTTTAATGATTTTGTTTTCAAGTTTTCAGTTTTTTTTTGTTGTTGTTTAGATTAGTCTTATTAGGGTTTTCGGTTTAAAAAATAGAAAGATGATTTTTGTTCTGGTTGGTTACTATATTTGGTAATGGTGGAAATGTAGAAAATGTTGATGCTTGTAATGGTGAAAATGCAGAAAATGTTGAGGCTGATAATGGTGGAAATGCATAAAATGTTGATGCTACAAATGGTGGAAATGTTGATGTTGCAAAGATCAAGTTGTGTTTTCTACGTTTTGTATTTTGTTCTGCAAAGCTTGCCTTTCAAGGACCAAACTGATAGTTAGTTATATAATTCAAAGACTGATTTGATGTTTCTTAACATAATCTAGGGATCGATTTGATGGATAGCCATAAAATTTAAGGACTAATCTGATGTAAATATTTTGACAGAAAGGTTACATGAAGATTAATATTCAACCTCTTTTCATTACAACATTACAAACGTCTAGTACAATTCAGAAGCATGTTCACAAACTCAAACAAGCAAACCATGACTATCAAAAACTTAATCAACCTAAACTCAATTTCTAAAGTATCAACTTTGTCCATCAACGTCATTCTCACTTTCCTTTGACTTGAACATGAAGATGGATTTTCTAAACATTTTATGCCCATACACCCATCCCCATCATTTTGGATTCAATTACAACAGTTTTGTTTGAAGGAATTTTGGAGATTTTTTGATTTCGGACTCAATCAAAAAAATTAAGGTTTGAGGTTATTTTAATTTGGGGAAGAACGTTACCACTAATTATTGGAAGAATTTTTGGGAATTTCTGAGTGTGGATTAAAGATTGTAAAATTAGGGTTCCAATTTTATACATTTGGGGAAGAAATAGCCATTGGGGAAGATGCCATTCTTACATTTTCTGTAAATCAGCCAAATTAGTCCTTGAAAATGTTGGTTACAATCGGTCATATTAGTCCCTGCTTGTGTGGCGTCTAACATGGCAGTCCACGTGAGAGGTTAACGGCCATGTCAGCTCCGTTAACACCCCAATTAATTGGAAGGACCAAATTGATTGACATTTTACAAATTCAGGGACGAAATTGATATTTCGCAAAATTTGGAGACGATTTTGGTTGATGCTTGCAAATTCAAGGACGAAGTTGATGATTCACTCTAGTTTTAACGTTCCCCTAAAAAAATTATTGTATTTAAAGTCAATTTCAATTTAACAAAATAAAAGACTTCATAGTAATATGCAAGTTATTGCTACATAGTTGAAAGTTTAACCACAATTTAGAGCCGGTCCAAGGAGTTTTTTTTTAATGGCAAATATATATAGATAAAAGAGGATAAAGAGTACAGAATATACAGCTAGAGCCGCCGACCGATACTCCAAGAAACCTCCACAAATGACAAAACCCCCAAACCCCACAAGCGGGGCTGGAGGCACACCCACAAGACCCTAAAAAAGGCTAAAAACACCAAAATGAAAATAAGACTCTAAGAATCTGAGAGCCAAAAGTAGCAGTGAATCCGACAAACACCTGTAGAAAACAAAAAACAACATAAATAACCATAAGGCCACCCCGGGAAGGAAGGGGAGATACAACCTCACCCAACCCTGCAAGCAACCCCAAGCAAACCAAACCACCTCAATACCCTACCGAGTCAAACACAGGACAAGCTGCACCTCCCACTCATGGAGAGAACATGAACTAGCAGGACACTTAGCCCGAAACCACTTCCAAGCTAAGAGTTTAACTCTGTCCACCACTAGCTCCTCTCGAAGTAAGCCACCGGCAAAGATAAGATCATTCCGAGACACCTAAATGGCCCAAATAAAAACATGCCAAACAAGAAGTAAACCTGACCTAACTCTCCTCCCCCCTCCTAATCCCGTAAAGGCCTGAAACTGCTGGGCTAACCCATGGGCATCACAAACTCCCAACCTAACCACCTAGTCACCTGGTACCACACAAGAAAGAAATAAGGGCAAGAAAGAAACAAGTGGGCCGCCGACTCAGCCGGTCTGTCACAAGGAGTTGTCACTAAGGTAAGAACTTTCAACCCTAAAAAATGTTAGGTCTTGTATTAGAACCCAAATCTTTTTATCTTTATCGTAATTCCAATTATTTAAACATGTTTGTTCCTAGCTTAGCTCTGGTGGTTGTTAAATGGAAAATCGTAGTTTAAGTTGCAAGTCGATCCCAAAGCTTGTTGTTTAAGTGGTTATGTGTACCTTAAACTCTTATTTGATGTTTTTGTCAGATATATATTAAGATAAGTACCATGCAATCAAAGCTTGCATAGTATGAAAGTAATTTATATTTGTGTCCTAATTCAATAGTATTTTGCTATTTTAAGGTCTAACAATAGATAAATAATGTCTATATTAAATTTTCAAACATGTATTAGTAATTAAAGTAATTTTTATCATATAAAAAATTTGTTCCTGAACTAATGAAATTGAGCAAAAAGAGTTAGTTTAACAAAATCATGACTTTCTATTGAGAGAGATATCCACATTTAATTTACCATAAACTTTGAATAGAATTACTTTCAATCAAAGAAACCTATTAAAATTTCTTAATTTAAGTTAACTCTCAACACAATTAAAAAATCTCAATCTAAAATTCATTTTAAGTTTACAAATACATTGGTTGTCCTCCCACAATTACGGGTAGCACTTGAGTGACATAGAGTTGGGTGACATTGACCAATCACAATATCACAATGTTTGTGAAAAAGAGAGAAACACAAGCATTGTGACATTATGATTAGTCAATGTCATCAATATCACCCAACTCTATGTCACCCAAATATTATCCTACAATTACACCTATTACCAACATGTTTTCCTACAAGAATGATTGTATTGGTTGATGGTGACTTGTGATGCATTCGCGATAGAAAAAACCTCACGGTAAATACAAAAGTTAAAACATAGTTCAATTGAATCAATAAGATAAGATTTACACATCATAGTTCAATTGCATTATTCGGTTCAATTATTATTTTTAAAAAAAATATTATTCGGTTCAATTATAGTTGAACCATATAAATAAATAAAAGTCCTCGCGAGCTTAACTCAGCTGGTATGGACAATGTATAATATATGCAAGGTCCGTGGTTCAAACCCCAGCCATCACAAAAAAATATAAATAAATAAAAAGTAAAAAAAAAAAAATACAAAATTCAAACCGATTTAACTAATTGTGGTTTAACCCAATTAAAGTTTTATTCAATTTACTTCTCAAGTATACTTCGATTCAAGGCCGAAATGGCTGATTTGATTTTAAAAAATATTGAGACTAAGACACCTAAAAAAATAGTCGAGAGTTTCAATTATAGTTCTTACAAAAGATAAAACTTGGTGTAATATCTATATCAAATTTTGTTACTTCTAATTATGAGAACGTCCTCTCAAACCATGAGAACGTTAATAGTAGCCTTAAGGGTCTAGTAAGTGATACATGTTGCAACGTATAATTGTACAATTAATTTAATGATGTACGATGAGAACCATGAAGGGTCACAAAATATAAGTTTTGTTTATACTCCACATAGTTAAGTTTTGCAACATATCATTAATTGTAATGCAACATTTGGGCAGGGTGAGTGGAAGTTTTCCCAATAACTTTGTTTTCTCAATTATGAGAACCTTGAAGGAGCATAAAACCTACAAGGTTTTGTTGTATATTAAATTGTCAATTCAAAATTCTCATAAAAAATTGTCTCTCTTATGTGTCTATCTCCCTTCTCGTATGCTTCTCTCTTTATTTAAATGATACCAGATCATACTTTAGTTATTTTTTCTTTCAATTAAAACATGATGATAAAGTAAATGTTACCGGGGTAAGTAGTTCGATTGGGATGTGGAGGTGGCAACAACCCCTTGTGCAAGTGCTTGGTTATGTACTTGTTTGTGATCGAATAGCATATTAGAAATAATAAAATCAACTTTCAAGATCACACGATTAATATTAGAAGTTGTGTGACATAGCAAATGTAGCAAATAGAAATTCTACAATCAAACATAGGGAGATGGATGGCGGTTATAATTTGTTGCATTTACACATTCAACTCATTGTAATTTTTCATCAAGATCATACTTTTCATATTTTAAAACTTGGTATCTTTTATTTTTTTTAAAAATATCAAAATTTGCACTAAAGTTTAGTTCGTCACTCCAACTGTACTGTCTGTCTGACTGCATCAAATTTTTTACTGCAAAAAATCCTACGATAAAACTTACGAATTTGGTATGTTGTTAGTTGTTACTACTGTTGCTTTAGCCTTCGTGCATGTCTATTGTTTACTGTACTTAGTTTGAAAAATATGACTTTGACAGTTTGACCTGATTGATTAAAAACAGATTCCAACCCTTGTACCCAAAAAAACAAAAACCAAATTCACATTTATTATGCTTTAAAGTCACCTTGATAATTGTCCGTGAAACAGTTAATTAAATTCACCCATGAGATACAGAAAATAAAACATGTTAATCTAATCAAACACCAACGGTACTGCACTATAGAACAGTGTAGGGTCAAAGAGTGTCGGTGGATGCCCCATTCTCTGCAATGAAAGAGTGAAAGCTGCATCCTTGTTGGTCTTTAAAATATGCCCAAATAATTACAATCATCCAATCTTTATGGGTCCCTCTACCACCAAATACCAACCTGGCATTATTTGTCAGCACACAAACCATATACTATCAAATTCAATTTCATTCACTCATCAATAACCTAAAACATCAATCACCGTCCGATCTAAATCCAATAATCTATTTGTATAACTCAAATTATATTGAATTTCGATCCAGACCATTCAATCTTAATCGAACGACTACTTACATGCGACACATCCATTTGACAAATGCACCAAATCTAAATCCATATACCATACACCAATTTAATATCATTAGCACTCACACAAACATGCAAGTGATTAACTCTCTAACATGACATGATTAGCATAATAATAAAAATAATCATATCATATAGATATAGTCATATAAACATATACATATACATATATACACATTGATACCACTCTCATCTTCCCTCCTCACTAAGTTAGTTGCTTCTTTCACTTTCCACTATCTTCCAAAATGAAGAAGCAACTAGCACCACTTGTTCTATTTTCCCTCACACTCATACTATCACTCATTCATTCCACCACCGCCGCTGCAGCCACCTCCGGCAACCACAACATCACCCGCATTCTAGCCAAACACCCTGGCTTCTCCACCTTCAACCACTACCTCACCATCACCCACCTCGCCGACGAGATCAACCGCCGTCAAACCATCACCATCCTCGCCATCGACAATGCCGCCATGTCCTCCCTCCTAGACAAACACCTCTCCATCACCACCCTCAAAAATGTCCTCTCCCTCCATGTTTTAGTCGACTACTTCGGCGCCAAGAAACTCCACCAAATCACCGACGGCACAACACTCGTCTCCTCCATGTTCCAAGCCACCGGATCCGCCGCTGGAACTGCCGGTTACGTCAATATTACAAACCTAAAAGGTGGCAAAGTCGGTTTTGGCGCCGAAGACAACGACGGTCTGCATTCCTTCTACGTAAAATCCGTAGAAGAACTTCCATACGTCATTTCCGTCCTCCAAATCAGTAATCCTTTAAGCTCCGCCGACGCAGAAGCGCCGACGGCAGCTCCAAGTGACATTGATTTGATCGGAATTATGTCAAAACAAGGTTGCCAATCTTTTGCAGATTTGTTACGTGTTTCAAAAGCTCTCCCTACTTTCAAAGAATCCGTTGACGGCGGTTTAACTGTTTTCTGTCCAACAGATACCGCCGTCAGCGGTTTCTCTGCAAAGTACAAAAACCTAACAGACTCTCAAAAGGTTTCCCTCCTTTTATACCACGGTGTTCCAGTTTACCAATCATTACAGATGTTGAAATCAAACAACGGTGTAATGAACACATTAGCCACAGAAGGCCATAACAAATATGATTTCACAGTCCAAAATGACGGTGAAGATGTTAACCTTGAAACCAAAGTTAACACTGCAAATATTGTTGGTACATTAATTGATCAAGATCCTTTTGTAGTGTATAAGATAAGTAAGGTTTTGATGCCAAGAGAATTGTTTAAAGGAGTTAAGGAAGAGAAAGATTTAGCACCAGCTGAGTCACCAAAAGCAGCAAAGAGTAAAACCAAGAAGAAGAAGGCGGCGCCGGCGGCGGATGAGGATGCAGACTCACCGGCAGATGGACCTGATGCAGATGCAGACTCTGATGATCAGAAAGCTGCAGATAATGAAAATGGAGTTAATGGATTAAATCAAGGGTTCAGATTCATTATGGTATTTTTCAGTTTGTTTATTGGTGCTTTGGTTCTATAATTGTGTCGGTGTAGATAAAACTATTACTACACATGCATGACAGCTATGGTCAAATTGTGATAGATATTCTTTTCTTCATTTCTTTGATTTTGTTTGTGAAGGAAATAAGACAGTGACACCAACGTGTTGGGGGCACTGTTGTTATTTTTTTGTTTCTTTTTTTAAATTAAAAAAACACAATTTTATGGTTTTGTAATTTATTTATAATTGTTTGTTTTATGCTTTATTTAATTGGGTTTTTTTTGTCGGTGTGAGATTGTGGGTAATGGGTAGGGACCAGTTTGTGTTAGATGCCAGCTGAGATGAGATGTATGCTTGTAATTTATAAAGATTTTTTTTTCTTTGAAGCTGGAAATTGTTTATAATAAGCAAATTTTTATTTACTTGATCCAATCCAAGCATATATTTTTTTTATTTTTTTTTCAAAAATGGTTTATAAGAATGAATAATTTAAAACTATGAGGCAAACAGGTTTCACAAAATGCAGAAAGAGTGTAATATATATATCGAATGTATGTAACATGTATTCTTTCCGTTTCTAAATATATGTCACAGTCAACAATTTCACATATGGTAATACACAACTTCGATCATTTGTGTCTTTAATAATTTATGATAAAAGTTTATAAAAATGTGTACATTTTGAAATTATTCATTTGAAATAAATCAAATAACATCTTACATGTTAATATTTATATTTAAAAATTAGTTAAAAAAATATAATCAAATAAGTTATTTAAATAATGTACATTGTAAAACTTAGAAGGAAGAGTAACATTTGCCACAAGCCCTAATAATTGTTCAGTAAAGAGGTTCAACGTATACCGCACAATGTAATGACTTTCCCGTCAAGTTTACCAATTTTTTTAAGTAAATGCTGTACTCCCACATAAAGGAGTAGATGCGGTCATGATTGCATGTAGTAAGCTATAGTTAACACCTTAGAACTATCTGCTCAAAATCGAACGGTTTCAATCTCAAAACATTATTTGATTTACAATTAGTATAAAATTTTGAGATTCGAATATGAACTATTTAATCTTAATTGGATGACATCGATTACACGAACTGATTGCCATCACCTTCTCTGGTCATCACATTGCCTTGCAGCCGCACCCTCAAACTGAAGGAAAAAAAACGAGATTGGAAATCTTACCCTCACCCACCATCATCGTCACCGTCGACTAAGAAAATGTAATTGAAAATCTTATCCTCAGTCACTATCAACCAAGAAAACAAAATCTGGGAACCTCACTGACAACTGTGTGTTGCCGTCGACCAAGAAAAATAGATCGACGACCTCACCCTCACCCTCAACCTAAAAATCGAGATCGACATTGTTGAATCTCAAAATAAGCAGTTATGTTGTTTAAATATGTTAAAAATATATAAATCTGAAACTTAGAAACCCAAATTTTTATTTTTGGTAAGTTACAATGACAACAATTTTTTAGGTTATTTACAATCTAAATAAATGATTTTTTTTGCATTTGTTTGTGAGGGGGCCATTTTTATAATTAGCACCTGAAGAGTCTTCCGCTAAACCCTCTAGCTTCCCTTGATTCTACTTCTTTCCTTCTTGACCATTCTTTTATTTTCCTTTTTTCTCTCCTCACGTTTCCTCACTTTTCCTCTCTTATTTTCTAATTTTGTTCTCCTTTGGTTTGACTAACTTGTATATTTATATGGAAGGATCGTGGTGCTCAATCACTCTAATACCATTGATCAATTGTTGTATTTCATCTTATGCGTTTCTCAAGCGTCATTTTATATATTTTTTTTTACCAGAATACACTTGATTTAGATCTTATAATCCAAACATTTTCTAAGGTATTTTTGGATTCTAAATGTTTTTTTTTTATGTTTTTGGATTTTATAATCCAAAATATACTTATATATAAGCAACAAATTAGGATCTCTCACATTTCAGCAATTTTTAACTTTGTTTTTTTATAAAAAAAAAACTAAAAAACAAAGTAAAAAGTGATAAAATTTGTCAACTAAAATCATTAAAAATTCCACCATAAAGTTCTAAAAATCAAATACAACTAATGCAAATTATTTCGAATTTTTAAGAAAATGAAAAATGGGCCATAACAATGAAATTATGGATTTTGAAAGACAGAATCTCGTAATAAGTAGTTTTGAAGGGCAGAGTCCCGTAAAGATTTTCTGAACAAATTTTAGAACAATCCGATCAAATAGTCTAAAAACCAAATTTTCGACTGGATCTCAACATGAACAACGAACAATGACGTGAAACACAATGTGGTGAGTTATGATATAATTAATATAGTTCTTAAATTAGCTATTACTTGACAAAGATTTAACACCGATAAATATATAAAAAAAACACACAATACAAATATTTTTCCCTGATCATACATTAAAAAATATTGGACAAAAAGTAATAACTATTCTTAAATTTTATTAATTTGAATACAAAGTGTTTTGGAAAAACAATACAAAAAATGTGTGCGAAACAAATTAAAAACTAGGAGCAGTAATTCTATATATTTAATCCGTTAGTCATCTAATTTTGAATATTGAAGACAACATATATATTAAATTGTAGTATTACACGCACACACAAACATACATATGTGTGTGGCCATGTGCGCACGCGTGCATGCATGCGCCCATGTGTGCATTATTTGTCCTTATATTCTTTTACACATGTGTTGTAGGATCAAGCCTGAAAAGCATCCTAGACCAACATCTTGTCTCACATTTAATTGGCACCGTTGGTTGTTGCACCCTTGATTGTTGCATACTCGGACACCCCCGGTTGTTCCATTTGAGACTGCTTCGAAGAAATATACTAAATAAATGGATGATTAGGCTTCCTAGCTTAAACATGAGTAACTTTATCTACATAATCCTCACAAAAACATCAACACAGTCACACGGTATGCCAAATCACTTCCCTTATACCTAAATAAAATGTGCAGGAGGTCAAAAGTTGTATTAAGATTATAGTTGGATTTAGTTTTATTTAGGTATACTGAAAAAAGGTTAACCGAGAAATGATATTCTATCCAGGAATAGAATGTGGCTCCACTCTTGAGATCCATAAATTGCTCATCAATAATTATGGATGTCAGAGGAGCCGCATGTGAATTGTTCAGATATATTGAAATTGGGGAGGAATCTGGAGAACGTGTATCAAACACAACTGCAAAAAATGTTTTGGGTAGACCAAATATGGCACCAGAAGGGTGAGTTTGTGATGGTACATTCAAAGAGATAAAAAGTGAAAAACCTTCTCCTGAATGGCTATAGTTTGATAGTATAGAAAATGAGAAAGAAGTGGTAAAAGAGAATGGTCTAGTTTTTAAAATATCAAAAAAGGGAATTGGAGATGGATAAACCATTGTTCCTAGACTATTGATACTTGAAAAGCGAGTCAAAGAGGAATCACGAGATGTTAGTTGTACACATGCTACGCCTTTGTTGATGAATGTATCATCAACTAGCGCGATGTCATCCTCTTAAACGAAGGGTAACTAAAATCAGAACTACATGGAACAATAACCAAGGTGATTAACAGAATAAAAACTACCCTATATTTATGTTTCATGGTCATCCAGATATGCACTCCAAAAAAAAAAATGACAAGAAAACTAGCATCACTATCACTAAATTAAAATTTGAGTCTCTAGAACAACTTGAACTAAAGAAAGAGCAATGCTACAGTACACGACATAATTTAACGACGAAACTGCACGACTATGTATGTGGCATTACTCTCTTTGTTCAAATCAAATTTTAATTAAAATAAATTATAAAAAACTGAAATAGTGTGGTAGTGGAATACACGGTCGTGTGTATTTGACGACAACGTGTGTCGTGCCATTAAACATTAGTCCTAAAGAAGAGCAATGCTACAGTACACGACATAATTTAAATAAATAAACTGATAGTAAATAAATAAAGACATGTTAACTTACCAGACTGAAGCAAATGCACCACTATCAGTTGAAATAAAATGGGTGCAAATGATAGGCAATCTGCAAAAGAAAACAAAAGGATTGAGTATAATCTACATTACGAATGAGACCCTTTTTAATGAATAGATAAACAAAAACTCGGTTGCTACAATAGCCAAGAAACCAAATATTCTACTTATAACACATTTTAAATACTACGGAGGTATAGTTGCACGATCAAACCCACTATATCTTTCTTATCCACGTTTAATGTGTGAATTTCTCCACTAAACTCTTGAATACAATAAATAGTATGTAAAGTTGATTTCAGGATACTAAAACAAGTGTCTTAGTCATGCATACAATTTATAGAAGTCATGTAATTTAGCCACATTACATAGTAGTAGTAGTAGTACTCATGATATGAAATTCAATATCTACCTGAAAGGCTAGATGCTGTCTTCATAACTTTTTGCTTGATTCTATCATTATAAAAGTCCACTTTCAGCACTACTTTCTTCTAAAAAGTAAATCAAAGAATTTTTTTTGAGGAAAAAAAGTAAATCAAAGAATTAAAACCCAGCAATTAATTATTGGAATCCCTTAATTATTTCCATTCTAAAATATGAAAGGACATACCACCAATTAATTAATGACAAAACAAAAACTAGCATCACTAAATTTTGTAAATGAGGTTAGAGAGAAACTTCATTTTTTTTTTGTCAAGCATGTGACCCGCGCATGCGCATTGTGCGGTTGCAGTTATCTTTTGTTTGTTTTACGGATTTCTAAAATGGTATTATAATTGTTTTTTAAAGGCAAAATTACGAATTTTGTCCTTTAATTTAATTTCAGGTAGTAATTTTGTCGTTTATCTTTTTATTTTTTCGATTTCATCCTTTATGTCATCATTAAGTTTCAGATTCATCCTTTATCTTTTTCTTTTCCCAATTTAATCTTTTATGTTATAAAATGTCAACATTGTTATCCTTTTTTATGGGATTTTTCAATGAAATTTGAGTTATTATGTTTGTATGATGAAGATCTGAGTTTGTTTATGAGTTTGATGAATTTTTATAAGTTTTTTTAGTGATTTTTTATTTTTATTTTGTTTTGATAAAAAAAGGATAACAATGTTAACATTTTATAACTTAAATGACTGAATTGGGAAAAGAAAAAGATAAAGAACGCAAATGTTACCTGAAATTAAGTTAAGGGACGATTTGTATAATTTTGCTTTTTTTTAATTAATTAATTTTTATATAGTAGTATAAAATAATACAACAATAGTGAGAATAAATGTGTTTTGTATTCCAATTGGTAATTTAGACAACAATTGGTAATATAAACATTGAAAATCAATCTAGGGTCTGATAGGATCCCAATTGGTAATTTAGACAACAATTTCAAGTCAAAACTGTATAAAATATATTGCATTAGTTCAGAAAATGTGTGTGAAACAAATTAAAAAACCAGGAGCAGCAACTCAATATATTTAATCCCTTGAATCATCGACTTTTATTAAAAGAAAAACTACAAACATCACAAGAAAAAAAGAAACCTAAAGATCACGAATTCCCTTTAAACAACCTTTACCTAAATATATCTCCTGCTTAACGAATACATCAAAATTTGAATACTCAAAGACATAATTAAGATGCTCTGGTCTATAACGAGGAACCCATGAATTTTGAATATTTAGGACAACATATATATTAATCTGTAGCATTACACACAGACATACATATGTGTGTCCGAAGGCGCACACATGCGTGCATGCGCCCGTGTGTATTATTTGTCCTCATATTCTTCTACACGTGTGTAGTAGGATCAAGCCTGAGAAACTATTTGATATTCATTTGATGTTGTGGAAAGTGACAAAAAATGTTCTCTTGGCTATACTTCATCTTCAGATGTTGAGGCTTGGATCTTACGTCAACAAGTTCTTTCCGCACCTGCAAATGACATCAACAATTAGAACCACTGAAGTACTACAAATACACAAAAAAAAAACACACACACACAATTTTAAATCAAATGAAGGTATATTAAACTAAGCGTATATCTGGCCAGCTAAATAAATAAAACTTGGTTAACTAACTTATATCTAAGGAGATGTCTGGTAAATTTGATTAAATATGAACTTTGATAAGTTATTTGATATACAAATATATGACACAATAATTACTTAAAGCAATCAGATGGCACAATAGAAACAACTTCTAAACTATGACTTTGATTGTAACTCGATAACGAAGAGGCTCCTCCGGGAGTTGGTCCGTTGGAATTGTAGCTGTCTCAACATGAGCCGGCATGACATTTGACTTGAGTCCAAGATGAGCGGCAGCGAACTTGGAGAAGGTGTGGTCGGAAAATTTTGTGACTCCGTGTTGTGCACCATCAAGCTTCTGGTGAAGCTTTGCTTTCTCAAGGTTTGACTTAAAAACCGAGAATCGGTATTCATGTTCCTCCTGGGTTGCATAATTTCGATGGTATTTTATCTTAAAATTGTTGAAATGATCTGCTTCTGGTGAGGAAAAATACGTTGAATGCAGCGGTGAGAAAAAATACGTTGAATGCAGCAGTGAGAAAAAATACGTTGAATGCAGCGGTGAAAGCAAGACGATGAGCCATGGTGGGTAGAAAAATCGTTGAAGTGATCTGCTTTCGGTGAGAAAAAATATGTTGCAAAAAAGGAATGAATGCAGTAATGTATCAAAGGTTTTTCGATGAAAGCATTAGCTTTTGTTGTCGTGTGGGGAGCCTAAGTTAAGAAAATTGTTGTAGACATGTCAGCTTTGACCGAAAAACATCAGTAAATAACCAAAATAACCCTTCGACAGTTAAATTCAATTTTATCCAACGACAGTTAACTACCGCGGAAACTTCAAACCTAATTTTTTTTTGTTGCAAAAACCTTAAATTTTCATTATTAATATTTATTTATTTTTATTTTTCTGTCATTATTTTGGTACATTTAAAACAATTGCAGTATTATATTTATGCATATATATCTTAATAAGAATAGCATTTAAATCTTGACCAAAAAAAATAGAGAGCATTTAAATCCTCAAAAAACATTTCAATGAGTGTAAAAATTAAGCATTTGAATATTGTTTTGCAAATTACTTAAATAAAAAAAATCGTTGTGCACAATTATTTTAATGTAGAAAATATAACATCATACTATACCTTAAAAAAAAATCGTTGTTCACAATTATTTTAACGATTTTTTATTTTTTTTATTTAAGTAATGTGAAAATCCCAAACGGACCCTAAATAAAAAAAATCATGCATGTGTCTTTTACTTTAATTTATTTATTCTGCTTTTACGTATAAAATAAAAATGCAAAAAAAAATATTAGTTTAGTTTTAATCCAAGGGAAAGGGGTTTCATTTTGATCCAATGTCATTATGAAAATCCCTCGCGCTTTATTTTATTGTCACATTGTTTTTAGGTTTTAAGTAATAATTAAAAAAAATTAAAACATTCAAATAATAAAAAATTCACAAAAAAATCATTTTCTAAATAAACCTTGATTTTCAATCAAGTGATTTTCCTTTTATTTTCTTAAACAATACTTCAATCAATGTTAACCATATTTGAATCTTTTTCTTTTAAAATAAGAAACACTAAACAAATTTATTTTGCCATTCGACTTTTTAATTTTAAACCTTTTTGAAATTAATAAAAAAATCCAACAAATCAATTAGTCTTTTTACCATGAACTACGTGGTTTTGATTCCTCACGGGTACGTAGGCAAAAGACATCCATCTTTCCAAATAAAAAAAATATAATAAAAAAACATTTTTCTTTCTTTTACTCATTACTTTAATTTTCTTTTTAAGCAAACAATTTAGCCAAGAATGTATAAAAAAACGCAAGAGGTTCCTATAGAGTACTATAAGCGTTTAGGGTGCTAACACTTTTCCTTTGCATAACTAACCCCCGAACCTAAAATCTTTAAAAAACGTGAGTTATTTTGAACTTTTCCCTTGAAAAAATTAAAGCTCAGTAGTGAAATAAAAATTGTGAGGCAATGCTAACTAATAGTTTGATCTTCAAAAATCACCACGGCAACATGTCAACAAGCTGTATCAATACATGAAAAATAAGTTTATAGTCCAATTTTACTAAATCTTAAATGTTTACTTTTTAATAAATAACATTGGTAATAGAGAATGACTGAGATCTTCCTAATAAAAAAAGACAAATTTAATGCTACTCAACATTGGTTGTATAACATACATTGTGGTGTTACTTTCGAGAAACACAGAGAAGACAATATCTCACCATATTAAGATATAAGATGAGATTACCAATTACATACTATATGTATTCAGTGTCAAAAAAGTATTAGAATGAACAGAAGTTTCGGTCGAACTCATGTAAGGAACAATAATAATTGTCATCATAAATTAAGCTTTTTTTATTAACATATCACTGTATTACAAAACTAACAATTATATCTTAGGTAGTACATATAAATAAATTGAATTATTACTTCACAAAGTAAATAGTGGTTTATTTACATCTGACTATGACCCAAAGTTTAAATTTTGCATATTTCTTAATTCAAAAAAGATGAATATCTTTCTATTAAAAAAAGTTAATTTTTATCATAATCAACCATGAATGTATCATTTCTGACTACCGTTTGATGCATTTTTTAAATCGGATGAACCGATTTAAAGAATGTTTTAACCTATCTCAAAATTACCGAATAACAGTTAATTGTAGTTTGGTGGGTGCATGAGAGCAATCACTTGGTGCCTAAAGAGCAATTGTCATGTTATTTTCTTATAACAACCTTTGCACAATACTCATCTTTGGCCCAAATCTCTTTAAGTCTTGTAACAGTTAGTTAATCTCTAACTGTATTTTTCCCTCTTCAATTTGTTGTAAATAAATCATTTACAATCAATGAGCAAAAATCATTTTGTTCATAATTTTCTCTATGGTATTAGGCGCATCATTTTATACTTCCGCATTCATGCCTTTTGTTAATCAAATACTTCCACGGTTCCACCATGGAACTAAGATGATCTTAAGTTCAATTCTTGGGAACTAAGATGATGTTAAGTTCGATTCTTGGGAACGATATAAACAGTCATAAATCAAAATAAAAGAGATTCATCATTATGTCAACAAAAGTACAATTTAAAATAGGGTTAGTTATTGAAATTGATCCTGTAATTTACGTGAAGTTTGAAAATTGACACTGTAATTAAATAACACATATTCTGACCCTGTAATATACGCGAAGTCCAAAAAAGCAACTAAGAGATTGAATTAAGTGTCAAAAACTCAAAAAACAAAACAACGGAAATCTCGACCTATAAATGGAATTTTGAGCTCATTATTTTTAAAGACATCTATAAAAATACATAAAAAGGATCTGTAAAGTTTCATAACATTTCGAAGTCGTTTAAATTTATTTTGATTTTTCAACCAAAACGTGCAAAATTGAAATTTTGTTCCGAGTAAGCGTATACTCACAGGATAAATTTAGTTCCCTAATTTTGCAAGCATGACTAAAACATGATAAGAACCTTCACAATGAAATTTTGTAGTTTTTAAACGAGATACAAATTAATTATAAATTGTTTAAGAAATTCATAATTATGAGGGAATAAAAATTCATAATTAATTTGTCCCTAGTCGAAAAAATTTAATTTTGTGTAAAGCTATATTTTAACGTGCTAAATATGTATGGAAAAAATAGTGAAAAAATTCAACTTGTAGGTCACATTTTTTAAACTACGTGTATATTATAGGGTGGTCAAAAATAAGAAGAAACTCAAGTTACAATGCTAAAATATGTTTTTTTTATTTTAGAGGGTCATTTTTCAGACATAATGTATATTGCACGGTCAATTTGAACAATTAACCCTTTAAAATAAGAGAGATGAACCTGCCAATTATGTGTTAAATAAAATTAGGAGGTAAATGTTTTTCCCGGAACCTCTTTGTGTGTGAGAATTTTCAGATTTTGCCCAAAATTTTCTTTTTTTAAGTGGGTTAATGGACTATTGAGTTGTGTCATATATAAAGAAAGTACCGATTGAGTCTGGGCGAATATCCGGAATCGCCGGAGGGTGAAACCGCCCATGAGTATCATAACATGATTCAATTATGATTCCTTCAAAAATGCTTGCGAGAAAAGGTAAGTGATAATCGAGAGCGAAAGAAAACATTGTGCGAAAGAAAGAAAAAAGGGTAGTGTTAGGATGGACTATAATAACATAAAATGCATTAACTACTATAATAACATAAAAAATGACTACACAGAAAAAAAATGCAGGAAGCTAACAACATTGCTATTTCCTTAGTTATTTTATCACGTTATGAAACATAACCCATCTCTTCTTCATCAAACACACAGCCCTTGGTTTGCGTGACTAAACAAAAAAATGGAATTAAAAAAATTCATCTCTTCTTTCTTAGATCTTGCGTGCCTGTTTGCTTGAGGAAGTTTGACGGCTATCACCTTCCTCCACCTGACGAGTACGAAAATCAACGGAAATAATGTCATTAATGGAAATGGAATTATTTTTTCTCATTCACTTTCCAAGCTATTTCTCATTCACCTTCCAAGCTATTTCTATTATTTTTTCTGAGGGCATGATCATATGGATGGCGAAAGGATGAGTTCTGGGTTTTTTTTTATTTGTTTATTTCTTTTTTATTTATTTAATTTCATTAATGATTATGTCGCTTTTTTTTTAATTAAAAAAATACACACGTGGCATCTTAAAGGCGCCACATAGGCGTTGACTCGATCAAAATTGACCTAAAAGACGAATATTGCAAAGGGGCTAAATTCGTCATTTTTTTAATAGGGGTTAAAATCGCAACATTTTAAAACTTAAGGGGGCGAAAGTAAAAAAGGTGTTGGTTGGAGATTCTGTGTTTTTTAGTAGCTTAGCGCCAAATATTATAAGTAGGTTCAGTCTGTGCTGCTCTTTGAAGTCAGCTCGTGAATGAGATCGAAATCAAATGAATTCACATCAAACAACCAAAGAAGAATATATAATAATTTTTTTGTTTTGTTTTTTATTTTTTTTCACACATCAAAGACCTTACAACATCTTAATGCCCCTACTTAAGTCACAAGCTTGCATTACCAAGTTCGGCAATCCTTATAATTTGTCAATCTATTATAAATATTATAATTTTCCATAAAATTAACGATGTGGGACTTCTTTAAATTGGTAATTTTTTTAAGAGCGCTATTTGCTACTTACTATTATTATTATATTAAGAATGCAAAAGATAATTGGACTCAAGGATAATTTACCTCTCTACTAATAAGAGAAGAATGAATGAATGAATATTTAAATATGAAAGTAATGTTTATGAGAGTATTATTGAGAGATGGTAGAATTGAGTATGAGACGTGTACAGTACAGATAGAAGATTATGGAAGTGGAATTTTGGTGTGTGGTGCATTTTTTTAATTGCTAAACATCTTTGAATTTGGTCGGTTAGAGACATTCCATAGGCAAAATATATTAAAGTTTCTCTTTTTCTTAATCAATTTCGTCCAGAAAATTGATAAAGTTTGGTCAGGCAAAGGACTAGAACATGCTAACAGCTGCTTGTAAAAACATATAGTACTGTATAAAACTTGTGCTTCGGATCTGTAAAAGTATAAAAATGCAAATTTTTAACAAGAAATAATATTGAAACAAAATTTTAACATAAGTTCCACAATAAACCATAATTTTTAAGTATGTATTTGAGCGCAAATTATGATCAATAGATGATCATTTATATTTGAATACCCGAATAATATGAAAATAAAAACATAGTTTAGATAATCAATAGGTATATGCCTGTATTTGATCTTTAAAAAATGTAACCAATGACGGTCCAAAATTTTGATTGATTGTGTTCAGTTGATATATAGTTAATGAGATTCTAGATTTTATTATATTTAGTAACTATTTACTGAACATAATTAATTGCATCTTTAAATTATACTGACGTTCTAATTTGGAAAAAAAAATGTTTAGCAAAATTTGGTTGCAAAATGCGATGACAAAATTTGAGAAAATGAGTCTCTCATGTCGTATGTGAGTCATGTGCAATCCAAACCATTGATTTAGTACAAGAGATAAAAAAGAAATGAGAGAATTTGAAATTATAAAAGAGGATAAATGAATTTAATGATGAAGATCTAATAGAGATGCGACCAGCCCATCCAGAGATCCTTTGAATGGAATAGGAAGTCCCATGAATAAGTCCAAGACAAAGATGATGAATGAAGCTTTATAAGATCACTTAATCATAAAGATCAATGAAAAGAAATTGAATTCTGCTCTTTTCCCAACAGAAAACGCTCGCGTCCAACTGAACTTTTTAAAGTATTCATGCGTAAGTTAACTCACGCAAGTGTAAAAAAAATGTGACTTAGTTTTTATAAATGCGTGACTTAAATCACGCTGTGTAAGTATGCTAGTTTTCTCAATCCAATTATTGCATACATGTGCTTGTATCTAGTGCATGCGACGAGGGAATTACATTCCATCATATAGCCGTGTCGCGCAGTTTCAACTCTTAACATGTTGATCTAGATTAACGGTTGAATTCTCATTGCGTAGAACTTACAATATGAAGAAATTATAGTTAGATTATGAATTTGTGGGATAATTAATACCCACTATGCACCATTCATGAATGAAATCTACTTTACTGCTTTTAGAGTGGTACACGATTTGTGTTTAATTTTTATTATTGTAATATTATTTGAAATAGCAAAACTTTTATTGGGGTGTTTCCGAGAATGTATAGGCTATTAGTTATGCATTAGATACTAGCACATGTTATGCAATAAACTAGCGTGAGTTAAGTTACGGATGTGTAAAAACTAAGTTACGTTTTTTTACATTTGCGTGAGTTAACTCACACATGGATATTTTGGGAAGTTCAGTTGGGCGCGAGTGATTTTTGTTGGGTAAAGAGCAGAATTCAAAGAAATTCAACATGCATCAGAAGCTGCACCAAATTGGGTCACTTTCTTACAATTGGATCAAGACGCTTTGACCCCAACTTGATGCCCAAATTCACATGACAAGAAGCTTTAGTGGGTTGAAAACATGGTTGCATGAGGATGAAAGTAATTCTTATTAGTATCCGCAAAAAGATTCGAAGTTTACGAGAATCTGATTCCACAATAATAATCTGATAACCAAGATCTCTGGCCTGGTGTAGCCCTCTTCAAGTAGTTGAAAGTGCAGCTAATAAATTAGAAGCTCTACCAAGAGATCCAAAAAAGCCTTGAATACAAATTTCTCTCTAATTTCTCAAGAGACCTCCAAAACTTGCATTACTATGATTTCCAAAAGAAGAGTCGTCTACATTAATTTTAATATAGCCTTCAGGGGGGATTTCGACTAACCTTATGAGTCGCGTGATCCTTACAATCATGCATCACAACCAACTAGCAAAATGTCGTAGGTTTTCAGTTGTTGGTAGCCACCAAACCCAACTCCAACAAGTCGTTCGCACCACTTGTTGATTTAAATTATGATCCAACCACCTATAGACATAATTGACTAGTTATATATCATTGGGTAACCACGCCAGATGATTTTATCATCAATTTCATGATCAATTGTAATGCTCTGAAAATAATCCTAGTAGAAAGGAAGTTGAGTGTGAAGTTTGTTGAAGTTCCAATCCCCATCTTCAAATAAATCACGAAGATGAAGGTTTGTGTCACTAATGTGAACATATGCCACAACATTACAAAGGTATATACATTTTCTATACATTTACCAAACCAGAAATATTTTTTCTATACATTGCAAGAATCATCATGCTTAAAAGAAGTATGTAAAATATGAGTATCAGACAAATATTTGTTCCTCAACGTATGAACCCAGAGTTTAAAATGTCCCATACTTCTTTTACCAAGAAGATAACCATTTGAGTTCATAGTTGTATGAATTCCTAAACCACAATGTGATTTTGGCTCAATTAGATTCTTTCACCGAATGACAAAAAAAAATTCGCCATATAAAAGAATGAACAATGACGTCAATATTATCAAAAATACTATAAGGAAGTCAAATGTTCTGCAAATCATAAATAAGCACAACAGTCACAACACTTTTGGCTAAAGTGACACAACATGATCTATTCAGCAAATTCTTTTTCCAACTCACAAACCTACCATTTATCATGTATAGTATATAATGAAAATCATAATTTTTACTCTACAACACAACATCGGAAATCTAAGGGTCTTTCTAAGTTGTCAAGTATATATGGTTAAACTGAAGAAGAGACTCAAATTTATACGTTTCCGGCGATACATATTTGAGGATGGCATGAACTTAATATTAACTTTCAAACCCAAAGCCAAACAAAAATGTTGAAGTACATCTTGAAACTAACCAACAACTTTAAAATTGTTTAGTAAGAGAACATTTATTTGGAAATGAATATTAGATGATACAACATTGTAGAGATTAGTTTACATTTAGTTAGAAATAATTAGTCAGTTGCAATTATAGTTAACTTATAAGACTTTGGTTATAAATGATAGTGCTAACTAACCACTATAAATAGGATTATCAGTGTGTCATTTTTCATCTTTTATCAAAATGTTTCTTCATAAATACCCATATGTTCTCTATCTTTGTTATGTATATGATCATTGAATCTCTCACCCCATGATCACTAACCAAAGGCCTTGGTTAAAGTCATGGTTGTAAATAACCAAAAAGTTAATCAAGTTATGTGTTACGGAAATTAGATTTAAGTGAATATCTGGAAAGTAGAAGACATAATCATAAATCAAATTTGGAGCTAGAAATATTGTGTCTAATGCAGAAACTAGAACTTCTGATTTATTAGGAAAGGATGTAATTTTTTTTAAAAGGGACATCAAGAAATTGACTTCAATACTATTAGGTAATGCTTCAAGAGTTAGATTCCTCATTCCTTTCAAGTAGAGATTGTCTTCATTTCGTAAAAGAAATTGAGAACTCCATTCATATACTTTTGAGTGTGTAACGACTTAATTCTATAAATAAATGTTTTAAACATTCAAAAACATATGATAGAGGTCTTCATTTATTCTTAAATCTCAACAAGTTCTCTGAATTGTTGCATGAAATGATCCCTATATTATTTAACAATGGAGATGCAATAATTCATTTGAACAAACACTTTTGAAAATGACAAATCACATGATAGATGATAATCTCTAACATCAAAAGCTCTATATGATTCACGGTGATGACCAAATTAGCCAGTAAAATTCCATGCTCAACATCTCATCATGCATATAACTACTACATGGGTACTATGCATTAGAACTAAAACTATTCACTACTATTATTACTCAAAATACTTGAGGCTCACACGCAGTCACAATATCATTTGTCTCATTTGAAGTTTGCTTTTTTCTGAAGACACCCCACAAGTAATTCTTAGAATCAAATTCTGTCCAAAGGATAACTCAAATTAAAATGTAATCTTATGATGTATAAATAGTTTGACTGAAATATTAAACAAAAGAGATAGAAAAGTTGAAACTCACTCTGATGTTGGATTGGAAGCAAGGTGGAAGGAAAAATTAAAAGTTGTGCGTTTTCAGTCACAACTCTTAGGGCAGCTTCGGCGTGAATGACTTCAACAATCAGGTTGTCTAAGGCCTCCATAGATGATCTGTAGACGAAATATTATCTCGTTATATCATATTTTAACAATAAAAAATATCACAATGAAATGATGTAAAACATGTACAAGAATTACCCCTCATACTCAGGAAAGATATAAAGAGCAATATTCTTATCGGTTGGTCCATCCTTCTTGAAGCTATCAGGCCAAACTTCTGATCTGGGTAGCAAATCTGCCGAAAGCACATCCGGGAGAAGTTCTGTCTCCTTCCAAACTTTGGGGCATGCTAAATCAGACAAATGGGCCATAAGTCCACTGATACTATTATCACCAAAGCGCAAATTTCCACTGTTAACCAGAAAATTCAACTTTCATGATATTCACCATTAAGCTCTGTATAAATGTTCACTGATTTTCAAATAAAGCAAAACAAAATTCATACCTCCAGTTTGCATCAAGAATAGGTCGTGCCTTAAAATCATCTTCTGATGTTATTGAATCATCAGTGTCAGAGTCGGTCATTGGACACGTCCTGTTTCTTTGTCACAATCCTCACATAACCATATAACTTCCTCGGTAAAAATCACGGGTCCGTCTAAACAGTACCTGAAAAAAAAAAAAAAGTACTTAAAAACATGTGATTGCAACTTTATAAATGCAAATTTAAAAAAAAAAAAACTTTAGCAGAAAAAAGTTAGTTTCAAATTTAAGTCGATGGTATTAACACAATAGTGTTGGTTATCTATTCAGTAATCTTTTGGTTTACCCAAACTGAACAATATCAATGGATAGCAACACTCCCAAACCTCACCTTCATCACCTATATAAATTTTGTAAACATCCATAAGGGAATATAAAGAGTCGCATCTAGAGCAATGCACAGAGACAAAAGCCTACTGCATAAGTATATCATTATTCTAAAACAACATCTGCTAAAGTCCAAAACGACATCAGGGCCGTTCCTTGGGGAGTGCAAAGAGCTCAACCGAGCTGGGCCTCCCAAAGTGAGCCTCAAGAAAAAAATTATTGTTTAATATCTCCACCCCTACTCAAAAAAGAAAAATAAACATGTTTCAATTTTTAAGTAAAAAAATCATGTTCTATGTTTCTATTTATAAGTTAAAAAACATGTTTTTAGTAAAAATAATTGCTAATTTTGATTTTGGTGGCTAATAATCATTATCCGAGTGATATTTTCAATTTAAATAGAAGACTAATCTTTTAAAAAAATTGTACGTTTTTTTTTATTATGGACCTCTTTTTACTATGAGAGCTGAACCTCCAATTTCATAAGAACGGTCCTGGACACAACTAGCTACTTCGTATAACGCAACACATATCAACAAATAGTAACATTTCAATTACTATTTGCATTGTCCAAACTAAAGAATATACACTCCCAGTACCTATGAAGAGCACAATCCTTGCATTTGTCGCAAAAAACTCTGACCTCTGGAAAACCTATATCGCCACAAGTGAGACAAACAACTTCTTCCTGCAACAGATATAGAGTTTTACTATAGTGGACTTATGATGTCTCTAAACATTTGCAAGTCATTACACAACTATAGTACAGAAAACATGAACATTGAATATGATCAGCAGTATACATTTATACAGAGATCCGAAACCGGGTAATTTTCTAGGGACTACAAACATATGCATCCCTAGCCGCCAATTGTGCCCGTCTGGACGCCGGTAATTATAATAGTAATAATAATAATAACAACAACTACTGCATGTGACCTAGCAAGTATTATATTCTGGATCCATAACATAAAGAATTGTCACTAAATATTTTGTTGGAGAAACATAATAATAATCATGATAAAAAGCACGAGGTTAAATAACTTTTAATAGAAATCTAAATAAAAGCAAGAAAGAAACTTGTATCTCTTCGAATGAAAAAACCATACTCCTTTGAAAAAGAATAAGAAAACTGACCATTGGTAACTTTGTGGAGTTGCTGGTAGAAGAAGTCATGTTGTGGAGTTGTTCAGATCGCAGAAGAATTAGGTAATAAGGATGTCTCAATATGTTGTTAAGAATTAGGTTAAGGATGTTTCAATATATTCTGAGAGAGATTACTTTAGTAAAAGATTTTGATTTGATTCATGAAAAGAATATGAAACAAAAGATTGGTTTTCTCCTTAAGAAAAAATATAGGAAACAAAAGATATCTGCCAGGTAAGTAAAGCATGTAAGGGGCGAAATATTAGGACTACATTTTTGACCAATTCTAATGTTGCATACATGGTTCAATCCATCGTTCCATCCATAGTCTTCCTACAAAATATGTTACTTATAACAACTAATATA
>Ga0315913_1000189_pt1 | contig 44407 bp, 37 predicted proteins | sample MpolsnodulesMG_FD_207736 | JGI IMG/M metagenome (GOLD analysis project Ga0315913, IMG submission 207736) | Medicago polymorpha root nodule microbial communities from Los Angeles, California, United States - small nodules | ecosystem: Host-associated > Plants > Roots > Nodule | place: USA...
GTTTTTAGTCCCTACAAAATAAAATCACACTTTTTAGTCCCTATAAAATTTTCCATCAGCATTTTTAGTCCCTATAAATTTTTCCATCAGCACTTTTAGTCCTTGTAAAAAAATTTCATCAACAGTTTTGGTCCATAAAATGCTTAAGGAAAATATCACAGGGACTAAAAAGTGTGATTTTATTTTGCAGGGACTAAAAACAAAACTGTGAATATTTATAGGGACTAAAAACTTAATTAACCCTGAAAATATTACATGACATTAGTTTATTGGATGATGAGTATACATTCTATCAAACTGCATGGATACCGTTGTGTTCGCCAGATCATCTAAAAAATTTATCTCGAATATGTACAACATGGTATTAGAATCTATCAAATTTATAAACTGATGATGTTGCAATGTTCAAAACTTGAAAAGAGAAAACATTAATTTATAAATATCTACAAAAGAAAATAAAAAATTCATTAAAATAAGAGATATTACAATAAAAAACAAAAAAATGATGATGTGTTTTTTAAACATATTACTATAAAAAAAACCAGTTAATTTGTAGATATCTATTCAAAAAAAATGAAAAATCATTAAATAAAACAAGAGATATCACGATGAAAAACATTAAACATATTACTAATACATTTAAAGTGTTTTTTAATCGATTGGGTATAATTGCAAAGGTTAATCCTTGAGTTGGATAGTACTACAACGGATAGCAAAACTCCTTTTAACATTGTTGCATTTTTATACCTGAATTCAAACATAAGACCTCCAATTAAATTGGAAAAGATCATTTGTCATCTCATACAATTGTTATTGGGTCTAATACTTTTTTAAAGTTGTCAAAACATTTTTTTTGACAAAAATAAAACGATATTCATTCATTCAAATCGATATATTACATCAGATACAAACATCGTCAAAAATGTAAAGGGTGAATCTGCGAACAAACTCACAGCATCCAAGTTAATAGCATAAAACGGCAAAATGCCTACAAATAATATGATAAAACCTAAGTCACCGAAATTCACATGCTTCCGGATCTTCAACGTTGACGCCCAAATCATTGGTTGAATTTGTAATTGACTGATGCCGATGGGAAATAAACGAACACCGCGACAAGACGCGAAATCAAACGTCGCACAAGACGACGAACAACACAAGATGTGAATTTGTAATTGACTTGATATATGTGAAAACCACTTATTTAGATTGAAAGAAAATGGAAAAAAGATGTCGGGGGTGATTTTAGGTCAAAAAATGACCTAAAATCACCCCTCCTCGATGAACGAAGGAGAAAGAAAGTTTAAAAAGGAGTTGGAGTTTCTCTCACTAGAAAACTAGGGTCGGCTATATTGTCAAAACATTTTTTATACAAACTTACTTTTCTTTTTTTTAATACTTTAATCAATGTTCTAAAGATATTCATTAAGAATCTCCTAATTTATATTTTTTTTTTTGAACAGCTAATATTATTAATGACTTCAATCTACACAAGCTCTTTTACTACTTAAAAAAGATATATATATATATATTTTTGTAAAACAAACAATTTTTTGTCGAGTAACTTAGCAACTAAAAATTCACCTTTTAAGGTGAATAAATGAAGCATCCGGAGTTTGAATAGCAACCCCTTCATATATAATGCAATGTCTTTATCAACTGAGTTGAAGTCATGGGACTAAAACAAATGTATTTATTATCTTACTAATCACGAAATTATAGTTATGAAATTAATTTTAATGATATAATTTACATGATTGTGACAGAAAGTTTTAGCTACCATCATCCCCGGCCAACCATGCTTCAGATCGGTTCACTTTTAGCATTTTCATGTTATTTTTATTTTTTTTATCAATAATGAATTTAAAAAATATTAATTAAAATATATTTGAATATATAAACTTAATGAAAAAAGAGATATTCGTATGGAAAAACCAAATGTTCAAGAGATTTAGGCCAAAAAATTATAAATTTTATAATCTATTTTGTTATCTATTTGAAATTGTTTTCATGATAATTATTTTGCTATGTAAAACAGTACTTTGTAACAAGTATTTGTACAAAGTGATATGATAGATCCTGAAAATGTTGAGGCAAGTTGGTATGAGTCACTTGGTTAGAGTTTGATATTTGCTTGTACACAATATTCTTTTCAACGGCACTTATTTAGCCTAGCTGGTCAAAGCAGTGACCAAGCATACATCTTGATTATAAAAGAGTTATAATCTTGACATTCATATGAATATAAATTGGTCATTGAGGACCAAAAACAAAATAAAAAATTCTATTTTATTTTTTAGGGACTAAAATCAAAATTCGTTATATTTATAGGGACGAAAACTTATTTAACCCTAAATAAATGATGTAAATGAGAATAATATCAACATGAAACATTTTCTGAGTCAAAACCAGAAGATAGTCAATAAACAACAGAAACCTTTATCACTAATTCAATTTCAAGAAAAAGAAAAATTATTACTATTATATGTAAATAAAGCTACCAGATAGCTTGGTATTTAAACTTAACTAAACATGGAGGACAACATCACAAACATCTATGTATATAAGATAAAAGCATGAAAAAAAGTGGGTGGTCTAGCTAAGATGTAGAAGCACTTGTATGTAATGCTACTAAAGAAGCATAGTCACCACCTTTGTGGAGCAATGCTTCATGTTTTCCTTTCTCTGCTATCACACCATTCTTAACTACTGCTATTAAATCTGCACCTTTAATAGTCGATAACCTATGCGCCACTATTATTGTCGTACGCTCCACCATTACACGGTCAAGTGCATCTTGTACCACCTTCTCGGACTCAGCATCAAGTGCACTGGTTGCTTCATCTAGTAATAGTATTTTTGGATTCTTCACTATAGCTCTCGCAATTGCCACACGCTGCTTTTGTCCCCCAGATAATTGAACTCCTCTCTCTCCTACTATTGTGTCATAACCCTGCATACATAACATGTTTTTACTAAGTACTGGATCATGTACTCGTGTGTCGCATGCATGAGTCAGTTACATTTAATTAAGGTTCATACATTGCGTATAATTTAAATATAAGAACATGAGAGATATTAATTGATATTGCAATAATATTTAGGGATGTTTCAACATGATTATATAAATTACCTTTTGCAAACTACTAATAAACTTGTGAGCATTTGCTAATTCTGCTGCGGCTATAATCTCTGCCTCTGATGCATCTCCTCCTTTACCATATGCAATATTGGCTCTGATGGTGTCATTAAACAGCACAGGCTCTTGGCTTACCAGTCCCATTTGTTGTCTTAACCATTTCACTTGAAGACTTTGGATTTCTTTTCCATCAAGTGTAATGTGGCCTGAATCTGGATCATAAAATCTTTGTATCAATGAGATCACTGTTGATTTTCCACTTCCACTTTCTCCAACAAGTGCAACTGTCTGATATTTTTATCAACAATATAATCAATATGTTAGTTGTTTTGTTCCTTCTTTACATAGAACAATTTGGAGTAGTTCATTAGAAAATTACCTTGCCACTTTGAATGTTCAAGCAAAGATCTCTGAATATTTGAATATCAGGTCTAGTAGAATACTTGAAACTGACATGCTTAAACTCAATTTCTCCCTTGACTTCTTCCAATGTAATTCCTGATTCATCAGTTGGATCTATGAGCGATTTCCTATCAAGAATAGCAAATATGGAAGCAGCTGCACTTTTCGCCTTAGTTGAATCAGGTAACAATGACCCGGATTGAGATAGTCCTATCGCTGCCATGCTTAGAGCGAAAAAGACCTGCACATTAGGAAGCAAAAAGCTCAATGCTAGAAAAATTAGCTCAAATAATGTACCACTTGTTACAGTAACGAACATCTTGACCCAAAACTTTGGATGATAAGTATATTATTATGTTGAGTAACTTACACGGAAAACATCTGAGAATGAAGATTTTCCATCCTCAACAAGACGCGCTCCAGCATAAAAACTTAATGCATAAACTGCATACAACACGAAGAATGATATCCCAAAACCAAATCCACTTATTATCCCTCTCCTTATGCCTGTCTTAATTGGTCCCTCACATTTTTGCTTATATAATTCCATCACCTTCTCTTCAGAACAGAAAGAAGCAACTGTTCTTATACTCCCTACTGCATCATTCGCCACTTGACTTGCTTCCTCATACAACTTCTGTTCATTGAAAAGAATATCAGTAAGTATTTAGAACATAGATAAAGCGAAGTCAAAAATGCATCTAGAGATCATGATTGTATTGTAACAATGTTGAGTCATGATCATGAAGTAATTTTATTACATCTTAGTATGATGCCAATAATTGGACAAAAATATTTATCTGATTACTAATGATTAATTTGAAAACACAATTTCAGATTCGTTTACAATATTAATTGGTTAATGGAAGTCAAGATCAAGAACAAACCTTTGAATCATTGCTGAACCCTTTCAAGAACTTCACTTGCAAAAATCCATTAAGTCCAAGTAGAGGCACCAAAGCAAGGATTATAAGAGCAAGCTGCCAGCTAGCTGTAAAAGCAATTACCAATCCAGCTATAGCTGTTGCAATATTTTCAACCAGTAAACCGAGTGCATCACCAACCAAAGCTCGAACTGAAGCTGCATCGGTAGAGAGCCTTGCTCCAATTGCGCCACTTGAATGCTCAGCTTCATCAAACCAACTCACTTCCATATGAACTACCTTCTCAAAACACATTTTCCGGATCCTTTTGATCAACTTACCTCCAGCAATGCCAAAAAAGTAGAATCTACATGGAAAAATGAATAACGATGCCACAGCGAGCCCAACAAATACTAGCGCCCAAACTTTTGAATCGTGACGAAGTTCGTCAGCTGGCTCGTAGAAAATACTAATCATTTTCGAAAGCAAGAGGCCAAAAATTGGTAATATTACACCATGCAACACTGCAGCTATAGTTCCTATAAGTAAGACAGGAATCTCGGGCTTGTTTAAATAGGCCAGGCGATAAAGTGGAACTTCTGGTGGTGAAGAAACCGTAGAAGGAGGAACTTGTGGTCCACCATCCGCAATTTCTGAGAAGCCAACTGGTACAGTTGGCACAACATGTGATGCTGAGAATGAGTGACGACCGCTGTTCCCACCTCCAGATGACACTTGGCTTAAAGACCTTGAGGAGAGAGATCTTTGACTCGATCGTCTTTCAGATAGCACTATACTGTTTGACTTGTTTTTGTCATTGGTAACATTCTGTTCTGACCCCTTCATTTCTTGCAGCCTAATAAGCTGGCTATAGGCTCCATCTGGATCCCTTGTGAGCTGAGCATGTGAACCTGATCAATTGAAAATATAAGAATGCAATAAGGTATATAATAAACATTCAGTTTGATTTCTATTAGATCATAATATGTGTATATACCTCTTTCAATTATTTTTCCTTGATGAATAACGGCAATGGTATCAGCATTCTTTATGGTACTTAAACGGTGAGCTACAATCACAGTTGTTCGGTTTACCATTATTCTATCCAATGCCTCTTGTACAATTCTCTCAGATTCAGCATCAAGCGCACTTGTAGCTTCATCGAGAAGTAATATTCTTGGATCTTTCAGAATCGCTCTTGCTATTGCAACTCTTTGCTTTTGTCCCCCAGAGAGCTGAGTTCCATGCTCACCAACCATTGTGTCTAGTCCCTAAGATCATTATCCATAATTTTACAAAAATTAAGTCAAAAAAGACTGTGTTTGATATGAAGGAACAGAATATTTCAAACTGCTAAACAAGAATTTATTGTGCAGTTTATACATTTAAATAGATTTAAGAGTTCACCTGAGGAAGTTTATCTATAAATTTTGCAGCATTAGCGAGTTCGGCTGCAGCTCTGATTTCTTCATCGGTAGCACCATCCTTTCCATATGCAATGTTCTCTTTAATGCTGCAAGTGAAGAGAACAGGTTCCTGGCTGACTAGGCCTATTTTCTGTCTGATCCATTTCAGTTGAAATTCTTTGAGGTTTACACCGTCAATGAGAACTTCACCAGCCTGTGGATCATAAAATCTCTCTATCAAACTGACAACTGTGGATTTTCCACTCCCACTTTGCCCTACCAAAGCTACAGTAGTCCCACTTGGTATTGTTAGAGAAAATCCATTGAATATCAGTTCATCTGGTCTTGTAGGATAACTAAAGCAAACCTCCCTGAGCTCTATGTCTCCACGAATGTCATCAAGCTTTCGCCCGGTTGTGTCGTAAGCATCAATTTCGGGCCTCCTTTTAATCGTTTCGAACATTTTAAATGCCGCAGCTTGTCCTGCAGCAAAAGCACTCAAGCTTGGAGATGCCTGTCCTAGAGACCTGTAATTGGAAATAGAAATATACTTAGGAAAGTAAAACATGTTCTCCGTCTGTAACAAAATATAAGGAAAAAAGTGCATGTATTTGGGCCAAATTGTAAATTCTCGGATAGATGAAGAATGTAAATTTAGAAATTAAAAGCTCGAGTGAAGAAAAGGAACAAAAAACTTACATGGAGCCAGTCAATACAGCAAAAATTATAGTCACAACTTCCCCTCCTGTATATCCTTTCTCTATTACCATTTTTCCACCAAACCATACTGCCAAACCATAACTAGCAATAACAACAAAGTAGAGTGAACCAAACCCTAAACCAGAAGCTAGTGCCTCTTTTACTACAGTTTTATAAGCATCAATTAAGGACTGATCATATTTAGCTATGGCCTGTTTCTCTCCGGTGAATGACGCAACCTGCATCAGGAAAATAGAAGTCATCTAAAAATCTGCAATAAAAAAAAGAAAAAGAAAAAGGAGTTCTTTCTGGAAGTTTGCATACAGTTCTAATAGAGCCTATTGTCTGTTCTACAACAGTTGCTGCTTTAGAATAAGCTGCTTGTCCACTGGATGATGCTTTTGAAATAACCATACTCATCATTGCACCCGACAAGACAAGAAGTGGAATACAAGACATCATGACAACAGTTAAAAGCCATCCCTTGATGAATGCTATCACAAAACCTCCAAAGAAAGTAGCCATTAACTGTATAAACTGTCCCACCTGAAATCAAAAGGGGAAAAAATAGATTTTAAGATTTCCACCGTTGGATGAGGCATGATATGAAAATGTAAATAACCTAATCACTGATTCAGGTCATCCTACACCTTACAAGCCGGATTTGTAATGATGAATTAGTCCCAATAAAAGAAAACCTAATATTGGATTCGAGTCTATCGACCCAGACCACCCACCATATTACCCATGCACCAAAAGTGATGAGCGTGACGTTGAACCATCCACTATCAGGCCACTAGGGTCACGCTCCAGATTTTCGCTAAATTCTTTTTCTTTTTGGTACTCATAGGAAAACAAAATGATGATGATGATGATTTATGACTTGTAAGGTGATTTATTAATACCTTCTCACCCATGGCATCTTGAATAAGAACGGTATCACCAGACATTCTTCCAACAACCTCACCAGTATTAGTTTCCTTATCAAAGAAACTCACATCTTGCCTCAAAATAGTTTGGAGGTATAAGCTTCTGATTCTTGCAGCCTGTCTCTCACCAGTGATCATCCAGCAAGTCAACTCTGATACATATCAAAAATGGCTTCTTTTAGATCGTAATGAACCAAACTAATACATTAGATTGTAAGAACTAATAGATGAACTAATGTACTTACGCAAAAGAGACGCAACGAAGGTACCCGCGGCTAAGTATACAAATTTCAAGGACACCTGAACACAACAAGTTGTTGTTAAATATAACGATTTTGATGTTAAAAATGTACCCTTCAAGTTCAAACTAATATTCATGTTGTTCCATAAAGGGTATATTTACCAACAAGCTTCACCAATTCTACTAACATATAACATGGATTAGGCACTATTTGTATAAACAGATTAATTAAGTGTTTGTAACACATGCACTTATCATATCATATAAGTGCTTATGTATAAAACATTTCTGTGACAAAAAATAAAGTCACTATTTTCATATAAGATATAAGTTGTTTTCATAACCTATCATTAGAGCTTATGGAAATAAGCTAGAAACAGCTTATGGTCATAATTTATTTTCATAGGCTCTCACAAACAGGCTCATGTTAAAAGGGATTGGTGAGGAGGGATGATGATTGGATTACCTTGGAAACTTCATCAACAACCTCTTCTGTGCTTGATGATCCTCCAAATGCATTGATCATACTTCCAAATATTAAAGTCATCAAGGGCATGGAGATTCCATTCCCAATAGCACCAACAGTCCCAACAAACATCAATAAACGATCCAAAGGATCGGCAAATGAGAAAAGCTTGTATAAAGGTACTGTATTGGTGGTTTCATCATTAGTCTTTTTCTTATCTGAATCTTGCTTGCTGCCAGAATCTACTACTGGCTGAATACTTGCAACATTTTCATCCATTTCTTTAGAAGAAGACTTGCTTTGCTTACAAACCCTTAGACCAATGACTCTAAATTGTAAAAAACTGCAGAAAAAGCATTTGAAACCAGTTCAAGTCATGAAAATAGGAAACATGAAAATTAAATGGACAATATTTTCTTATTCCTAGTTTGTTGTGTATGCATTGAGTTAGTGAAGAGAGAGTAATCAACCTTTTAGAACCAAAAGCTGAAGTAATTTTTGAGAACTAGCCGTAGCAAGCAAATTTAGTAATGAATGAATGAATGAAGAAATATAAACAATTGTTAGTTAGAAAATGGTTGCCAACTTATGTAACATGTCATGTTCTTACTATCTTATATAGTAGAGAAATTGGAAACTACATATGCACATTTGCTTGGCTCGCAAGTTGAATTTTCTTCTAGTCCTAATTATTTGTTTACTTTTAGCTGTCTGAACCAAAATATTTGGTGTATGTTGTGTTTGTATTTAATAAATAAAGTTGACCTTTTTTCAATTATGCTGTCTTGGATTAGTCATAGATCACTGTCACAGTCAAGGAAGATCATTCTTTTTAAAAAACAATTTGCAAAAGACATAACAACATTTATTTTGAAAAACTGATTATAGGCATGTGCTCTCAAGTTTAAGTTGGCTTATTGCCAGTGATTTAAAAAATCCTAAAATCACTACATGTCCATATTATTATTTGCCTAAAAAAATAGTCCTTATAAATATTATTATAATTATTATTATTTTATTTACACACACAATAACTTATCCTAATTTTATCAAAAATAATTAACGATTTTAATATTAGTTCAAAACTAATCCATTACATTAAAGATAACAAAACTATGTTACTAATAATTAAATTAACCTTCATTTAAGGAAATAATTACAGTAATTAAATTTGATATGTAATAGGAAGTCCAAAAATTAAAATTGATAAATCACGTGAGAGAGTTTATGAAAGCACCTAATTGGTTACTTGGCAGTCACGGTGAAATAGTGGCCAACTTGGCCACCGAATATGAATATGAATATTATACAATTATTATTACATGAAGATTATTCCACATTTGACTTGAAATCAAATCGATGATGTAGCTAGAAAGATAGATACGTTACGTGATCCCCAAAAACAAACACTGTGCCGTACTAGTACTTGTCTTTAGCAAATTGGGTAGAATTTTGCTTAATTTCCTGGAAATTACCATCATTGACCTTAATTCCACTTTGATTTTGAACTGACCTCTTTCTACATATATCATCAATTTCCAGGAAATTATTATCCCAAAACATGCACCATAATATTCTCAACCTCCTAAAAAAAATGTCAACTATGGATACATCACATTGTAACTTTTCACAAACCACTTTGCTAACATCTGTTATTTTTTATATAAAGGATTAATTACACGGAAATAGAAGACAAATGGTTAATAAGTTGCACCCCTATACCTTTTTAGATGACAAAACAAATCATAGTAAACAAAACCATTAGTTAAAGTATCGGGAATCTAACGTCTTCTTCGTTAGTGTTAGTTACATTACATTTTATAAATCCTAAAAATTTAACAGCGCATTTGTATGAATCTATTTGGTATCTTCTGCAGTAAGTGTAGAGACTGGTCCTTTGAATTTGGTTGGACCGCAGTAAATGATAAAACTTATACACTTTTAGACACAATTTTTTTAATCACAATCTATTTGATTTGGTTAAAATTCACAAAGATTGTATCAAATCATATGAGCCAATTTTATTTTATTTTTATGAACGTATGAGTCTCGTATGAAAGGATTGCACCAAATCAAATGAGCCTATTTTTTTCTTTCATCAACGTATGAGTTATATAAATTTAGTGAAACCAATATTCTTTATTTATATATATATATATATATATATATATCACGGTTAAGGAATTGGTTAATGAATTTACATTAACCATAGCATGATCAAACCAAATTATAAGAGACACTATTATAATTTAATGAATTGTTAAATAATATTATAGCCACTCAAAGGTGGTAATACCACTTGCAACCGAAAGGAACAGAAGATAACTCAAACATTTTTTTATAGAGAGATTACGCAACTGATCTCTGTGAGACACTTGAAAAAAAAAGCATGATGTGAATCAGATCAAGTAAGCAAACTGGTTCAGAGAATCTTGGCGAGAAAGTAGAACAAGTAAATAGGAATCGAAAAAATAACAGAAATAGTTGTATCGGATAGACAAAAAAAATTGTGCATTAATTTGCAGAAATATTAAATTTAATCTAACATTTTCGGATAGTAAAAAAATATTATTTAGCTCAAGCCTCAAACACAAAATCTTGCTAGCCTTGGGCTTAGAATTTTTTGAACAAAATAAAACCTGTGTATGCAAAGCTGAACTCATACCGGACTATTTCCACCCTGATTAAAGATCATGCAACATCACACAGCACAAATCCAGACTTTGTTAATGATGAGATGGAGCATTAATGGTGAAAAGATATTTCATCCATTTGAAAAGTACTATGCCTCTATTTGACGACTGAAACTTACTGAAATTACCAGTCTATCAAAATAAATGCAAGTAAGTGAACACAAAATGGAGAGGGAAAAACTTCAAAATTGTGGTATTTAATTTTAAATGGGTCTCATTTTGTAAAATAATGCAATATGGTATAGTCAGGTCATATATCCCTTAACAAAACTTTAAACCCCACGATGTAACATTTGGGATTCAGGGGATTCATTCACAATCTTAATACTTCTGATCAATCTAAGATTTGGCCATCATAGCGACTGAGATTACATTCTCAAACACCTGTATCAGAGACGTTAGCTCCATTACTTAGCTTGAGAGTCATTTTAATGTTCATTGCTGCTAACTCTGCTGCCAAATATCTAAATATATAAGGCATGGCGACTGTCTCCATGCCTTTACTGGTTTGGCAAGCATGACAAGTGACTTTTCTTGGAGCTCTTCTTACTGGTATCCCAGGAATATCCCGAACTGGCCGCTTTTGAGGCTCAATGAATGTTGTTGAAAGCATGCTTCCACAAATGGAACACACATCAGCAATGTGATAATCAGAACAGGTGTGCAGCCTATCATGCAGAAGATATGCAGCCCCATGTGCTAGTAGAGAGTCACGTTCCATTTCTCCAAATCGTATTCCCCCACCACGCTTTCGTCCTTTTATTGGTTGCCGGGTTATCTGGTCGACAGTGCCTGTAGATCGAACCTGTAAAAGAAAAATCACTTGGTGTTAACAACAAAAGTCAATACAACACAATATTTTACTGACAAAGGGTGCAAACCAGGGATTGGCACTAGAGGATACCAGACTTAACCTTTCACCAGGAATATATAAAATATAACCATTGGAGTGGCCTATATATGAATAATGCTAACAACAAACTTTCTAATACTCTTTTATTGGTTAAAGTTTAAATGGGTCCCACATAATTTGGTGGAACCGAAGTGAACTTTAACCAATGAAAATGAGTGTGTTTGAAAGTATGTTAAATAGTGTGTTGCTGACACTCCTCACAAGTACTTAGTTGCTAAAACAAAAAAGACGCTTATCACCAACAGTTCCCACTTTGAAAGCTTTAAATTTAAATTGCCAAAGCAAAAGATTGATTGTTTATGGTTTTCAGATTCAGAAGACAACATAAATCTTGCAAAGGTAAGATCAGATAATAGAAAAACACTGAATTTGCGCACCTGGTATTTGTCTGAAACCATGTGACGAAGCCGTTGATAATAAACAGGCCCAATAAATATCTCACATGTCAGTTCTGATCCATAGACCCCACTGTACAGAACTTCACATCCATGGTAATTAAATCCCTTCTCTTTTAACATATCACCAAGCTCATCAACAAGCGAAGCCGATTTGGATCCAGGTTCCACTGAACTACGAAATGGAGTTGCATCTTTAAATTTTCCATGTAAACTGCCTCCCTAAGAGAATAAATTTTTACCAAGTATGGTTAGAAACACACTGACATAGATGTAGTATCACTTAGATACAACATATGAAATGGATATAATATTAACATACAAAAATCCTAAATCGTAATGAATTATGAAGATATCTATGTTTTTTAAATCAGCATTATCAAATCATTGTGGCACCCCAATTTTTTTTAAAAAAAACAGTTAATAGGAATAAGCTAGAAGTATCTAACAGACTGACATGATACATGTCAAACACTAGCATAGCATCCATTGAAGCTTCATAAACATAACTTTTGGAAATGAGACCTCATTATAGTCCCCAAGTAGTGGAGATTCATTGTACAACAATAGAAGAGGTCAAATGCATCTTAGGGAATTGAGATAGCATAATAACTCATCTTGGACATTGCACTTGGCATTTATTTTCCTCCTAATCGTTATGTGTATAAATTAAGCACTCTGCTGGGTGCTAATTCATTGAAGCATGTTCAGAGAAGATTTTGCCTGCATAGTTTTCGCATGACATTAAAGCTTTTGAGTCGAGGGGACTTTGCTTCTTCAAGCACCGTTTTCAAAAAACTAACTGGTTATTAGGATAACTATCCGTAGACAGAAAACCACATCAAAAAAAAAGGTTCCTTTATTATCTTGAGGAACCAAAATTGTCCACCACACCAAAAAAAAAAAACTTGCCTCATTCATTCAATCAAAGTCTGTAGTTTCTTGTAAAAACAATAATAATTAATGTTTTTCCATTGTTGATTACAACATCTTCCTTATCATTAAGGGATAAAAGTTTTAACTTTTTTCTTGTTCATACTGATGTTTTAGGGCCCATCTTCTATTCCAAATGTGTTACGGTTTGTCCATGTTCATAGTCAAAATGGGAAAACTTAACCTTTGAGCTCTACAATGTATTTTTGTATGGTACTCCACTAAAAAAGATACAAATGTTTACCATCCCCTTCAAAAAAATATTGTGACTCAGGATGCAACATTTTAAAAGGAAAAAGCTTATTTCACACAACCTTATCTTCAGTGGGGAATTTAAGGCAAGATAAGGAAATTCATCTTGTAATTCTTGCTCTTCACATCCTTAATTCAAAAGTAGCTAAGTATGAGTCAAAGCAAAATTAAGCCTAGACAAAAACCTAAACATGAACTTAAAGTGGATAAATGTTTTGGAAAAAATTGGTGATAAGGAAAGGCTTTAGGTCAATCCTGAATCAAGACAGTCAAGAGTCCAACCCAACTCCTTCGCACCAGGTAACATATTCTAATTTTTTAGCACTAAACTGAGATTGATGAGGAATGCTTTCACCAATGGACTTATATGAAGATGTATACATGGATAGTCCTCCAGGATTTGAAAACAAATTTGGTTGAAATGTGTGTAAAATACCAATAGCCACTCTATGGACTCAAACAATCTACACGGGTTTAGTTTGAAAAGTTGACCCAATCAGTAAAAGGAAAAGGGTACACTACACTCAGGGACAACAGACCGTACCTTATTCATAAAATTTACCTCTAATGGGAAGATTATTGTTGTAACAGTCCATGTGGATGACACAATTCTTACAGAATATAATGTTGTGGAGATGGAGAAACTAATGAAAAACTTGGCAGTAGATTTGAGATCAAGGATTTAGGAGTATTGAGATATTTTTTCGACATGGAGATGTTTCACTAAAAAAGGGAATTTTGGTTTCTAAAAGAAAAAACATTCTAGACCTTTCGGAGGAAACTAAGATGAATGGATGTAGACCAGTAGACACTTCTATGGATACAAATACAAAGCTCTGAAAGGAATGAAGTGTTGCTATTTATTGGAAGATACTAGAGTTTAGTTGGGAACATCTCCCTTTGAAGAACATCTCGAGAAACAACAATCTGTTGCTAAAAGTAGTGTGGAAGCTGAGTTTAGAGCAATGGCACAAGGAATTAGCGAAGGTTTGTAAAATTGTAGAGTCTCGGAGGAACTATAAAGGATAGTCGAGTCGACCAACAACATTACATATTTATTATTACATTAAGTTAAAATTATATCAAATTACTTAATTACATATTTAATTTTTAATATTGTATAAAATTAAAAATAATACAAAATAATTTGGAAATAAAGGTGATTGTTTCACAAGGGTAACTTTGTCATTTAAGTATGACATTTTCCTATCATGACAGTATGAGGTGTCTGCCAAAAATATGATACGATAAAATAATATTATCTTGTGTTCATCAAACATATGATAGCTGCTTATCCTATCATTATCCTGCTTTATATCATATGACGATGCCTAATTTTGGGTGGCTAATAAAAGTTGGACATGACAGATGTCTATGCACCAACTTGGATAGGGCGTGTAGCAGAATCAGGTGAGCTACTCTAAACAACATCTATTATATGTTTGCATATATGAACAGTCCTGTACTACAAAATAAAATATGAAAGTATTTTCTTCATTACTTTCTACAAGTTGTAGTACCTTAGCAGCAACAGATTCCAAAAGCATGGCAATTGTCATCCTAGAAGGAAATGCATGAGGATTTATAATGAGATCTGGGCGCATCCCCGTAGTTCCAGAAAATGGCATATCGATGTCTGGCCACAACTGAGAGCAAACACCTTTCTGCCCATGTCTACTACTAAATTTGTCACCGATGATAGGGTTTCGAGGGTGTCGAAAACGTATGTTAGCCTGCTCCAAAAAATTAAATGCATAAGCAAATACTTAACAGATCAAGCTCATATTATAAAAAGACATCTACAAGCACAATAAATAAATCATATCAAACTAAATAATAAATTAGATAGAAGCCCAATAACTAAATCAAAAGAAATATAAATATTATTTTTAAAAAAATATGGTAGTACAAGATTATGTTATTAAGTAAATATTATTTAAAAATATATAAATAAATATGGTAATGTTAACTAGTGTCTTCACTGTATTTTAAGATAATATAAATAAAAATATAAATATTATTTTAAAAAAAATATGGTAGTACAAGATTATGTTATTAAGTAAATATTATTTAAAAAAATATAAATAAATATGGTAATGTTAACTAGTGTCTTCACTGTATTTTGGCATATATATATATATAGCATAGCTTTAGTGCTTAATACATGAATGCAGCATAGCTCTATTGCTTAATACATGAATGCAGCATAGCTCTAGTGCTTAATACATGAATGCCATCATTATTCTCTCTTTTGCTCCTCAACATGGTATCTTCAATCAACCTAGAGCCTAAAAAGAGGACCCCATAATTTGTGCTTAACTGGTGGACCCGCTATCCACAGATGATTTTTTTTAGAAATTATGTCTCCCTTTCGATTTCCACTCTCCACTATCGAGTTCTTTGCAGGTGATACCTCACCAATAGAACCACCGTCCACCAAGCCCTAAAATCTTATTTCTATGAGAGCTTGCATGTGCTCCAATACATCAGTTCTCTCCATTTCCATGTGCATTTCCTCAACCGCACGTAGTGGATCACCTCTGGGAACATGGTTTCTACTTTGTACTAGAATTATTTTCAATTTAGTCCATATACTTCACATAGCCTCTTCCCAAAAGAATGATTCCAGAGCATCAACAGTGAAATGAAGTACATTATATCATTAACAAGACCAATGTGTCCCAACCTATCTAATTAATTATTTTTAATGTAAAACATCCATTAAAACACAAGAGAAAATTGAAGTGCAATTTTTCAACTCACCTTCCTTAGATGCTTTTTGAGGTCAACAGCTACACAGTCAATATAAGCAGGTTCGGTGCCCTTTTTTCTGATGAGGCGTGTTTTATTCGTTACTTCATTGTAAATGCTACAATAGGGTTCATCTGGCCCTATCATCTGAAAGTGATACATTCAGACTTTTTGTAAAGAAAGTTCACGTTGAGAGAGAAGAGAGAAGATAGACAATGACAAACCTGACCAACATGTGGAAGTCCATCGGAATCAATCGAGGGACAACCTTTATCTAGGTTACTTTTTCTGAATATTGTTGAAGATCGTTCTACTTGGCTGCCTAGTTCTGTCAAGTCAATAGTTTCTGTCTGCCAAAACAATTGTAGAAGCAAGTCAAGGTCACAATTTCTAGCAGGAAACATTTTCACTATATTCAAATAACACAAAATATGAGAAAACTAAGCACAGTCAAAAAATGGGGGGAAAAAGGACAGATACATACATCGTTAGATACAAGACTAATCTAACTTTGTATATTGTCCAGGTTTATTGTATACAAAATTAGCTCGATGCAGGATCATTGTACATGCATCAAGTTTGGAAATAAGGACTCCATAATCAATGTTGACCTTCATACTGACACAATTTATAGCACCGGCGTTAAATCAAGAGGTAATTTGTGGGATCACACGATTTTTCCTATCATTAGTGTGTTAAATCCAGCTGTGGATCGATGTGGTATCGCAAAGTTTTCTTTCAGGAACGTAAGATCGCATGATTTGTTGCGTCTCACGAAATGGAATTTTCAAGCTCAGATTTTTGCAGTTCGGATCACTCAAGAGGTTTTCTGCTGTGTAATTAAAAAAGTCCAATTTGGCTTCTTCTCCCTCACTCTTCAAACTACTGAAATCTCCCTCATCCTCTCTGCTAGTGATTTGCAAGTGCAAATTGCTGGTCTCAGCAACCATTCCAACCTTCCCTCTTCTCCAGCCTAAGTAAAGCTTCTATGGGCGACCTCAGTGATAGCATCTTGCGACAGTGTTTCATTGGACTGTTTTTGCAAGTCTTTGTTTTGGGTGGTTCTATTGTTTGCCTTGTTAGGGGAAATAGTGTTGCTGAACCGGGCAGCAAAATTGATCAGGTAAACTCAAGCATTTAGGATTGCAAAAGTTGGGCAATCTCACAATGAAGATCAGTGACCCAACTGCAATAACACACTACAGACATAACCTGGCACAGAGAGCCAACCAAAATCATAGAAATGTACAATCCTACAAGTAAAAATGTGATCTTCAAACAATACAAAAGGGTGTAGAAAACTTGGAGAATTCAACAATTAAGTTTCAATCAAAACAAAATTAAGTAAACAGATTGCTTTCTTTTACACAAAGTAAGAAAATTGCTAAAACTTCAAAATCATGACATCCCACAATAAAGTGTCACAACAAACGGCTCATAAAAAGTTAACTGCCATGCTTTCAAATCAAGAGAGCTTAATCAGTAGTCAGGTATCGAACCTGATATATTTGTCCATGAAACATTCCACGTTCTACAGATGACTTGTTTAGAATCATGGCATCCTCCATATCATATCTGCATATGTTAACAAAAGGTTATTGATTATAGCACACGGAATGTTAAAACTACAGTTGTCCAATTATAGTAATTACCCTGTATATGCCAGAACTGCAACTATAGCGTTTGTGCCTGTTGGAAATTCATCAATGTTGTATTCGGTATATGCACTTGTGCGAACGATGGGAGTCTGAGGAGTCTGAAAATGTCCGAAATATTGAACTTATTATAGTTGAAGAGTAGGAAAAATATAGGTTATGCTATATCAGATGCAAGGTATGTATCTCCTAAAGAACAATTACTATAGCTCTTTTCCAATTTGGTTTTGAATATTATAAAATACCAAACCTGTATCGATCTGGAACATAAGGTATGTGCAATTTCAATCAAGCTGAATAGAACAAACCTGAAGATGATATAACTTCTGATCTGCACGTTGTTGAATCGTTTGTGACGAAAATGCCATTGTTTGCTTTGCCATCTATATAGAAAATAAGCAACATAAAAATTTGCAACTGAAGTAGATATGGACCACCTACACACAATTAGAAAGATTGTCGAACCTGACACTGGTACATATTTCGTGGGCTCTGATTATGATCTGACCATGGTGTAAGATTAGCAACTACACTTAGCATTCCTGTTGGATGGATTTCCTCATGAGTTGCAGGAAATGAACTTTTTCTTCCACCATCTCCACCATCAGGACACCGTATCTCCATAAAAACCTGAAAAGAAACATAAAATTATCACTTAAAAATTGACAGATCCCCATTTAAAAGTACTATTTTCCATAAAATGTCTTTTACATGATTATTTCTGATGGAAGTATACGATGCTGAAAAAAACTATATTGACCTGTTCGAATGGACCAATGAGTTCAATGTTTTCATTTCCATTGGAGGGAATTGATATATTTCTCACTGGGCGAATAAATCTAGAAGGGGATGTGAAGAGGTAGAGGCCAGGATATGCTCCACCCATGCTCAAAGGAACATATCCCACTTCCAGATCATCTGGAATCTGCATCACATGGCATGATATTTAACTCAGCATCAAGGAACAAACATATTACTAGGGAACAAACATATTACTAGGGAACAAAAGAAATTTTGACATAAACAAACCACTGCAGCAGATGAAACTTTCAGTTCTCGAATGTGAGCGACAACTTTCTCAACCTCAGTGGAAGGGATATAACCAACAATACAACCATCTAGAAGAACAGTAAGAACTTCAGGCGGTCCAGGTAGAAATATCTTTGGCAATGATTGTGTCATTCCAATCTCAATTAAAATGTTGAGGATAGACAACTTAATTTTATAATAATTTTTAACTTTTCCTTGAGAATCATAGAACGACGTAATCCCTGAAATAGAGAAGAGGAAAAAAAAAATCAATGAACAATGTTTAACAATGAATGAATGACATTTCTGATGAACAATTAACATTGCTGCTAGTCAATAAAAATAACAATGAAATTCATGTGTTAAATAATACTTGAATTTTCTACCATACAAGGATAATATAAGAGTACCATGTGCAACAGTTTTCACTTAAACATTTTATATATCTTAACAAATGTTATTTTAGACGGAAGGACAAGTCATGTTTGTCTAAATATCAGTCTTCCGGCCCACCTTCATTGTTGGAATGAGAGAAAATAAAGAGAGAATCAGAATAGAGAGAACAAAATTACACTAATTGCCTTGTTTAGATAGAGAACAGTAAACAGAATCACACAATATCCTAGATTTTGTGGTGGCTTGTGAATAGCTTGTTTCAGAAAAATAGTGGAACATCTTATAACATACTCCCTATGTCCCCACATTGAGTGTCACTTTAAGCTGTTTCACACATTAAGAGAAGTTGAATATAAATGAAAGGGGGTAAGGTAACATTTTTCTAAAATTAACTTTATTAACTATTGGATGTTAACTATTGTCATAAATACATAGTGGAGTATAATAACTTGAGTGATACACATAATATTGTTAACTATTGTTATAAATACATAGTGGAGTATAATAAACTTGAGAATGATACACATAATATTAATTTGGGAGTAGAATTGAAATAAAATGATTAATGTTACATTAAAACATATATATATAAAAATAAAAATAAAAGACATGTAATATGACTGGGATGACAACGTGCATCAAAAGGCTATAATAGTCCTTGTATACAAATGGGGAAAATTGGAATAAATATGAGGTAGCTAAGGATGAGACCAAATAGGAAGAAAACAAAAAGCAGGGGTTAAAACGAAAGACCCACATACAGAAAATCAGTTGGTGTTATGCTACGATCAACCATGCAACGATGATTGACTCGGATATTGGATCAAAAAGACCAGTCATGGTTTTATTTATTTGAAAAAGGCATGAGATGATGTTGAAATTTGGGGTCTAACTCATCCTTACAAAACCGGTTCATAAGGTGAGGAGTGCCTCCTCTTTATAAACTCTAATCAAGAGTATCCGATGTGGGACTTGGGTTCCGGCACTCTTTGGGCTTGGTGCGTGGATAAGTAGGTGGCCATTGAATTCGACAAGCTCTGATACCATGTTGAAATTTGGGGCCTAACTCATCCTTACAAAACCTGTTCATAAGGTGAGGAGTACCTCCTCTTTGTAAACTCTTATCAACAGTCTTATCTATCCGATGTGGAACTTGGGTTTTTCCCAATAGATGAAGTACCTAGAGAGGCTTTGTGGAAGGCGTTAGAGAAGGAAAATCTTAAGATTGTTTAAAATCAAACAATCTTATAACATACTAGTGTAATAACACTAGTTTGTTTTTTTAAATCAAAAAATATATATTTAGGGGTCCCGAGTCGCAACTAGTGTAATAACACAGTGCATTTTCTGATATCGATAGTTGTGCACCAAGAACCAATTTGGCCCTATAACTTGTTATCTCAATTCTAAACATACATATTGCACATAAACAAGAAATAGTGCCAGTCCATACTTTTTTAGGATTTCAGTCCGCAAAATAATTTGTTATAATTTAGTCCTTCTGATACATAATTGTCACAAAGTTCTTCATTATGGAGTTCTAAAGTAGGGTCACACAAGGGCTAATGTTACAGGACTAATATGGTGACATTTTGAATTTTTAATCTTTGAGGGACTAATTTGGCAACAGAAAACATGACAGAACTCATGTGACAACACACATGTCTTTGAAGGTTCAATTTGGGGATTACCCTTTTTCAATAATTTTTAAGAGCGAGAGAAAAATTAAATAAATAAAAGTGGGTTTAAAAAGAATGCCAGCTTACTGCAAGTGCGAGTCATATGATTCAACAATCCACAGGGTCCCCCATCAGGTGTGTGAACAGGGCAAAGAAAACCCCAAGATCTATTCATTAAAAAGAAAAACCCTTGATTAATAAATTGTAAGATACATGTATATTACAATACAACCATGTCATCAGCTGATTACGTAAAAATGTACTAACTCGGGCAATAGCTTCCGCACGGTTGTAGTACGAAGTCCGGCAAATAAGGCACCTCGATGGACATGACGAAAATGTGAGAGAAATCGTAAAAAGTTCAACCGTTCAGCCTGGAGTGTTAAGCCTGAAGTCTGAATAAGAAAAAGTAGTTCGTGAATATTTTACAAGGACATCAATTAAAAGTTGAATATTTTACAAGGACATCAATTAAAAATAACAAGAAGTTTAAAGCAATTAACCAACAGTTACTTGCATACTTAATATTGAATTTAAGTAATAGAGTTTGCTCAATATCTATTTAGGCTTAAATGCAAGAAACTCCAATCAACTACAAGCCAAGATCAGAATTTCTCCTTGCAATAATAAAGCTCGACCACTCAATTCCTTAAACTTGTCAAACTATACATGCCGAAGTGGTTAATTTTGCACTACTTTTCAATATTTGGAAAATGAGACAAGTTGTCAAGTCTTGGTTCAGATTTTCTTGTCAAATATCCTTCCCTTCTAAAAATGTTGCAGGGTGAGAAACATGCAGCAGCAGTTCTAAGTTTGAAGTATCCTGTTAGAACTTACGGTGTTCTTACAAAAAGCATTTGGTCAGAGAAAGGTGTTGGTGGATTAGTGTATGTGTCATACACAATGTGATTGGGAAGTATAAGTATATCAAACCAACGATGGGGGGAAATTTTGCTTAGAAAATGAAAGCATAAAAAATATAATATTCTAGATAAGTCATGATTTTAAAAAATGATATGCACCAAATTCTTTCAAGCACAGGGCGTTGAGCATAAACAACAGAACATCAACAATAAATGCAATTAATAATCTGCAAATGTGATAGAGCATCAATGTTTTACTGAATAATAAGAGTAATTTAATCACTGAACATAGAAATCACACATTACACACAAGTACACTTTGCTGTTCCAGAGACCTAGTCTCCTACAGAGAATATTCCCTGCCAAAATACAGAATAACCACCCTATCTTCTGAAAATATCAATCACACAAACATATTAATAATTAACTGTCAGAAGTTGTTTTCAAATCATAATTGCCATTAAAATTCTTAATCCTAATAACTGCTATTATACAATTCGGTTACTAACTATTTCCTAATTATAGCTGCCAACCGGAAGTTCTTTTAAATGGGTGGTCTGACTCATTTATAGACCAGTGGTTCAAACTCTTGGATGCCATCATGAAGGAATACACCAAGTATCTAATTATATGTAATTATGTAGTGTAACCGTACAACTATCAATATTTTATACTTACTAAACAGAGACAATCGGCACCCAGAAAATACAAACTGAGAAAAAAATTATCAAGCGAAGTCCATACCTGAGGCAGATCCAGAGGTATACTTGTAGCCAACCTTCCAGTTGTCAACATACTTTCAATTGCTTTACCGACTCCACTTGCATGATTTTTTTCCAAGACTTTCTTAACGTGATTAACTGCAATACCAAGTGGGAAAAATTTACAGACAGCAATAGATAACAATATGAAGAATGTACTTATCATTTAAGGTCACAAAAATATTCCAGAGTTCATACTTAACAAAAGTTAAACAAGACAAAAATTTAAGCACATAGAACAATATGAGAGTGCGAGGAAATAACATTTTGAAAGAGCCAATAAACACATATACATACAGTTCCTGAAATCAAACTTCTCTCCATTTTTGCCAATCTTCCCTCCTCTTTTAATCTCGTCAAGAAGCAATGTTTTCCCTTTTGCCAGCCACTCTTCTAGTTTTGCCTAGGATCCACGTCAATAGATGCAGGAAATAACAAAATATGTAAGAATCAAGTTTTAAAACCAGTGTACTGTTGCCTCTAAAAAAAATGTGCATTGGTAGTTAGAAACAAAATTGCCAAAGTTTATGCAATACAGCTCTTTAAACAACAAAATCCTTATACAAAGAAGTGGAGAACAGAGTAATGTCTAAGTTTAGACATTACTCTCTGAACTCTTATATAAGCAAAATAACCAATTGCACAGTAAACTACCCTTTTTCTTCATTTAAATTTTTATGAGAATTTGTTTCATAAAAATATTAATTGAAGGGTACTTTGGGAATGCTAACATTAAACATGTTAAAGTTAATTAGAATTTGCTTATATTTAAGTCCACCAAATATGACTTGTTTTTTGTTTAAATTTGAGTATGTAATAAGGAACTTGGCCAATTCAAAAAGGTTAATTGAGAATTGATATTTAGATTTTGATAGCCCATTCCATGCTTAACTAGAGTTCAAACCAAAATTCTAAATGGAACCAGAGAAAAAGTTTAAGCATAGGCCTTCAGCAGAGAAACTCAAGGCACTGCACCAAGCCAGTAAGCATATGCTACCAGCCTGATACTGAAATACAGTTGAAATAATCAGATTCAGTATGTAGACGACATGTTCTTACTACTATTGATAATATTAAAAATATTTTCAAAACGATTAAAAGCTGTATACCTTCAGATAAATTGTAAGCAGATGTCCAGGGAGTAAAACCTCCTGATTTTGCAAGCTATCAGGGTTATCCGGCATTGATGTCTGATCTACAAGTGAAAAAAGTTTCTGCAACATGAAGCTGAAAGGGAGATGAAAGGAGGGGCCAAGGTCAAATACTAGACGGGGAAAACAATAGTACATAGTAGATCCTCTACCAAGTAAAATAGTTGCCCGTAAGAAACAACATAGTGTGACTAATTAATCAAAATCATCACATAGAAAAGGAAAGCAACAGACTAACATGAGCAGATTGAACTTGTCAAAATTGTTCTCCAGATGAACAAATATGTAGTTCTTCAGAACATCTTCAGCGACCTAGAAAATAAAGGAACTCATAAAAGCATTAGTCAGAATTCAGAAATAAGGGTAAATGAAACCTTTTCTCCAATCAAATTAATGAAAGGGTAAATTGCAACCTCAATCCCAAGAAATCCAAGATTTTGCCGCTTATTATATTTTGAAAAACTACACTCCCCCCTTGAGATAAAATGGGTCACACTTTGGATTCATTTTAATGAACGAAAACTCGCAGTTTATATGAAGATATGAAGTTTTGCTTTGGGACTTCAAATCAATCAAATTCTTCGCAACTAGGAGGCTTATTCACATTAAACAATACTAAAGTGAAGCATATTCAAATCTCAGGAGAAATCAGAGTGTAATTTTTTAAGAGGGAAGGGTGGTGGTACTTAATTTCGCAGGAAGATTGGTGTAATTTACCCTTTGTATGAAATGATAAAATAGGACTTACAATATAATGACTTTCATTTCTGAGATCATGCATAATAGGTTGGAAATGCTCTCCTGAATTTCAAATAAAAAATTAGTACAAAAATATGTGAATTGATCAAGAAAACAAAGGGACTTGAAATTAAGTACCAATATATTCTAGACACTGAAGACGAGTTAAAAAATCACGAACTTCATCTAAAATTATTATTGCCCTTTCACCAACAAGCTGGGTCCCGACAACACCCTTTCCCTTTTCATACTTTTCATTATAACAGCTTGTCAAATTTGCATAAATTTCTCGGTCAGTGGTGTCAATGAGGGCCTGTTACAAAGTATCCGTAGAACCATGTTATACAACTAAACTTCAAAACCAAACATGGGAAAAATAAAGGGGTTGTTCAATAGAGTTAGCAATAATTACCTTCAAAAGAATGCCCACAGGAAGCATGTACTCTCTTCCGTGTATCCTGCAAAATGATATTATGATGAAACATTTGCTTTAACCTAAAATCATAGCCACTTTTTTTTAGGCTAAAAAGAGGGCAGGAAAGATGATTCCTATTAGGTCTTTTGCATAAACCAGACTTCTTACCAGAAACCAAGCCTTGCACTCCCATTACGAAGGTAATAAAGTTTCACCGTTAACGAGGTTTGATCAGCTCTTACACACCTGAACAAGTGAAATATAAAGTCTTGAAGAAAAGAAGGCATGTAGTATTCAAAATCGAGGAGTGAAACATTACAGGAATAAATATTCTTAACATTTTGGACACAGCATAAACTAATTTCTATAGGACATGATGAGCAAGATAGTTGACTTTCCATGCATATATATACTACACAAAATAGTTGACTTTCCATGCATATATATACTACACTCATCATCGAGTACAATTACAACTATTTCTTCCAATTTTAGCCAAATTGGACAAATGAAAAAACTATGCATAGGATGTATAATTATATCGGTGCTGTCAAAATTGCGGCCAAATGAAAAACACTATGCATGGGATTTATGCCAACCGCTGTGGTCAATTAGTGAAAGATGGCGGCGCCACAGCGTTCTATGACAGGAATTGTGGCTTAAAAATAGCGGGATTCTTGCCTTCCAACATCCGCAATCAATAACACTGAATTCAAGGCATACAAAATAGCTTGCAGCCTATGTTTATACTAAATTCTAAATTTTTATTGGGGAATTATAATTGGGATATTGAGAATTTGAGAGAGTTTTTAAAATTAAAAAAAAAATGATTATTTAGTCTGAACTCTGAAATAATTACAACACTAACTTGCTAAGCACTCTTTTAGTTAATTGTACTACGTGTTCAAAATTACAATTCCAATTTTCTTAAACATGGAAAGAAGTTAACAAGAGGGGAACAGTGTAGGGGAAGAAAGACAATCAAATAAGATGATATTAGCCCCACTAACAATAACCTAAGTTGCATAAACGAAGAAAATCTAACTATGGCTCATGGACTGCATGTGCTGTTAAGATTTTACAACTACAATATCGACACTTGTGAGTTCAAATAAAATTGAGGGGAAATGAAAACTGAAATTGAAGAAACTGTAAATTGAAAATTAGCTACTACAAAAGAGAGAGCCTTAGCTATTTATAGAGCTGACCAAGCTAAACATCAAGCTGTAACTAACTGCAGTTAGTCAGAGACAGAAACAGACAACAACAACAACAAGCCTTTCACCACCAAGTGTGGTCGGCTACATGGATCAAATTACGCCATAATGTTTTATCATAAACCATACAATACATTACTGAGTAGAGTTGGGTTTAATGAACCCGAGTAAGTATACTTTTAGAACAATGTTTTATAACATGCAAATTAACGAAGATTTATTCATAACATCCATCAAAAAATATTGTTAATAGAACCCATACAATACTTTTTATGCATACACATGCAATTAACAATGAGATGCAAGATTTCCCTATACTAAAACAGAGCGGTGAGCAAAACCCAAACTTCTTAGGTGTATGTTTATCATCAGGGAAATAAAATAATAGAAATCAATCCAAAAGTGGAATAAGATTTGGTTCCATAGCTCTCTTCATTAAATTCATATCCCTATTGAACGTCATTTTAGTCACAAGAATGAGTGATACTTTCTCTAATAGTAGGGAGTGACTTTAGGGATTTTACTGCAGACTCTGCTACGATACAAAAAGTTTAGTAAGGCACTACATCCAAGCTTCTTAGGTGTATGTTTATTGTCAGGGAAATAAAATAATAGAAATCAATCCAAAAGTGACTCTCGCCCATGGAATAAGATTTGGCTCCATAGCTCTCTTCATTAAATTCAAATCCCTATTGAACGTCATTTTAGCCACAAGAATGAGTGATACTTTCTCTAGTAGTAGGGAGTGACTTTAGGGATTTTACTGCAGAGTCTGCTACGATACAAAAAGTTTAGTAAGGCACTACATCCAAGCTACATGCCTGGATGAGAAAAATACAACAGCGTCTGCCTAAAGTGCATTGCCTGAAAAACTAAAACAGTTGACCTTTTGGTGCCATCACCTTTATTTCTAGGGATGTATGGCATGGGTAAACACAACACCCATCTTTTATAACTAGAATGAGCAAAAGAGAATTAGAGAGACTAACTAGAATTCTAGTTCAGAAGTTATATTAATCGGGGGTTTTTTAAATGGAAGAACGTATTGGACCCTGTGCCACTCTCCCTCTATCACAGTCAATACACAGTGTTGGGTCAAAATAATTCTTCAAAAAACAAATTTAAAAGAAATCGTCTACTTTCTTATTTTCCACTAAAACATCATAAACGATGTTATACTTCCCTTCCCTTCTCATTGCCTTCCTCCCCTCCCTGTCTCCGCTATGTCTTACGATTATAAACTCTCAAATGTATTGTAACAGTATCAGTACATAATAGAAGTCTTAAGGTGAAGCATGTGGATACTTGGTACAAGACTCAATTGCACAAATAACAATGAAAAAAATGTGAAATATTCAAAAAAAATAAAAAAGGAGCACATGTCTAACCATTTAGTTGCAAGACATCTTCACAGACCTTATATATGTAAACATCCAAGTCACTATTATTCATGATACGACAATTTAAAATAGCATTACCAGCAGATAGAACAAACCTTATAACAACTGCAGTATCAGTATATCCTTCCCGCCTCTCACTAAATGAACTTCGCACTGTACTCATCGGCTACAACATTTAAGGAACCAGAAAAAAAATAATTGATGAGCAATGGCAAGAGTTTTTAAAATCCATTATCAACCTTAGTCAACATATCTGTTCCTGGACTAGTATAACAAATTTCAACTCTAGCAGAAACTAATCTAGGTATACAAATGCTCCTGTTCACTTGCAGCAAAGTATTTTCATAAGAATAAAAGATTGCTTACATAATTCCGTTTTTGTAGAATTATAGGTCGAATACATCTCTCAAGGCCATTCACGATGAAGTAACTGGAAAGGAACAATGTGTGATAAAGCAAGTGTCAGTCAACAAGTCAGCTACAGAAAATAATTAGGCATTGCAATAAAGTAAAAAAAGAAGCGGAGCAAGGAAATTGAATAATGTTGATGCTAATAAAACAAAATAATTTTCCGTATACTTTTCTGATAGAACTCTTATGTTGATTCAGAATTGATTCACTGATGGTAATCTGTAGTATTATCTAATCCAACGTCAGTAGGAAGTTTAAGTGGCACAAACATGGTCCAATAACGTACCCGCCCATTTCCGATGCCTCTTCCTTGTAGGACACAAGTTTTCGGGGAGGAAAGTCTCTCAAGTTGCATCGTTTAGACTGCATTAGTAACAGGCGAGTGAACAAAAAATATCCATATATTTTCAAAGATAGATAATTATTAGTTAATTATATGCCACTTTTACAATGGTTACCACTTCCCAGCACTTTTACTTCATTAGAACAAAAACAAGCAAGTACTACAAGAAATTAAGAATCAATTATTATTATCAGTTATAAGGCTAAAAAATGCAAACAAATCATTAAGGTAAGACTATTTCGTGAATCGCAAGTATTATTTAAATTGTCAGCACTGATATATATATATATATATATTTATAATATATAGGAATATGATTATTTTACATAGTATTAATTATTTAATATGCATAAAAATTATTTCTAGCAGTCATCCCGCTGTAAGGTTTTAGGAGGAGGACACTAGTTGGGATTGATAAGTTGCAACATTTTCCCACGAGGTGGGGTCGGTTTCAAGGATCAATTAATGCTATGAAGTCATTTAATGTGTAGTTCTGAAGACAAATCATTTACCTCTGTTCTAAATCTCTCTTAATGGTTTGGTCTATGGTTTTCGTTGGTCTCCCTTTACCAGTTTACCTCTATCTATTTCTCAATATCTGTCTGGGACTACTCCCTTCAACGAAGCTTCTATGCCTTCTTCATGTATACCCAAACCACCCAAGACAATATTCTATAATTTTCCCAACCACAGGGGCCATTCTAATTTTGTCTTTAAGATTCTATTTCTAGTCCTCTCTTGCTTAGTGCAATCCCTCATCCTTCACAATATCATCATTTCTAAGACACCAAGACTCTTTATGGTAAGGTCAAACAGCTAGTTTAGAGCAGATAGCTTATATCATATAAGCTCGTAAGATCAATGTAGAGTTGTTTGGTAACAGTTATTCTCTCAGGACCTTATTTTGCTAATTTATATCGTTTTTTGAGATGCTACTTCAAGTAACGTTTGAGCTTATAACACATCATTTTTTTGACAATTTTATCCTTGATAACTCAATTAAAAATCCTCTCCAACATTTGTTTACATACAACATTGAGAGTCTTATCATTGTGCAGAAAAGAATTCCTAAGCATGATAACTATTTTTCATCCCATATCACACTCAGAATTTCTCCATTTCATTCACTCTACTTGGATCCTATAGGTGCATCTCCCTCGATCTTCTAATCACACCAAATGGCATTTTAAAATATATGTAAATATATATTATTCAAATTCAAATGTATACCAAAAAATTCAAACAATATAACATGATCCAGATCCAGTAGTCGGAATGGTAAATTTTGCATTGTACAAACCATTATTATGCAATGTAAGTATCTAATACTCACTACTAGTATCATCCAATTTGACTATACACATAAGTGCATTCTCATAAACCAGAAATTTCAAAAGTAAATGTAAAATCACAAAGTAACAAACCTGTAACATTATGGGAAACTGCCCAAAATTAAAATTTTCTCGTAAAACAGCCCCGCCGTCATCATATTTAAAACACACATCTGCTGTGAACCTCCCTGAATATGTGAGTTTTGCTTGTCTACACTGCTCATAAAATAAAATAAAATAAAAAATTACGAAATAGAATCAAACACTAAATAAAAAGAAACAATCAAATTCAAGAAAGTTAAATTAAACAATAAAGTTTAAAAAATTGAAACTTGCTTCAAACGGATACAGAGTTTTGCGCGTTGCCTTGCTGATTCCATCCTTCTGAGGGGAGAGTATTTTGGGAGCTTCCAACGTAAGTAAGATCCAAGTTAAGAATAAACACAGTAAAATAAATATGTAACTAGAAACAAATTGAAAGTAAAATAAAAGCAGCAAATTATTGAACTGAAAAAAGGATATTAATAAGTTTTTGGAATGTTGTAGGATGCACAACAACGAGTTTGATGGATTTGAAAATGGTTTCCAATCCAGCTTCAATCAAATGATCGAAGGATTCAATGTGTGGTTTGAAAAGCACTTTGAGAGCATCGAAGTTCAAGTTGTCGAGCGAATTCGATTGTTTAGTCAAATTATCGATAGGTTCACGATTTTCTTCGTCTGGCATCTTGGAAACTCAGAGAGGAATTAGGGTTTAGGATTTCAGAGCCAAACGGTGGAGAAGATGACTTTGTAGTGTTTAGGGTTTTAGATTGAGGGTTTTCGGTGGTGTTTTATATGATGGTTCGGTTGAACCCGATTGGACTCAACCGGTTAAAGGCCTTTCTGCGTATTCCATCTATACCCCTGTTTTCAGACATAAAGAACATTTTATTTTAATAAAAACAAAAATAACGTTAACAAATCTAGTGACTGAAGTCCAAAAATAAAAATAATCCAGTGATTGAAGTAGTTCACACGTTCTTTAAATGGGAAAAAGTGGGGTGTTCGAAATTTGAACACGTCCTCTACATATTCATATATTATGTAATATCCTTATTAATTGGGTCAAGTTCACAGCAACTTATTTTATATGTAAACTAGTATATTATTACGACATTGCCCAAGTAATTGGAAAATTTTATTTTCCTAAGAATAAAATTGATTAAACAGATAATTTAATTTTATTTAAATTTTTCTGTCGTTTTATTATTTAAAAAATAAATTATCTAGTAAAAATTTGTTACAAAATTTTAGGCAAGCTCTAGCTGCTCATGAATCCTGGGAGACATCAAGCTCAAAGTGTGGTATATAGCTAATTACTGATCATCCGTCAAAGATATTTTCACATCGACAGCGTCAGTTGAACCTACGATCTTATGCATGGTTCAACTCTTGGCAAACAAAGTCGATATTCATTATAAATTATCTATTAAATTTGATCAAACCTATGATGAGTTTAATATAATTTAAACTGAAGTTTAATGAAACATAAAACTAAAAACCAAATAAATAAAATGTAGTATTATGTTTAAAAGAAAAAAAAATGTACGTATATACACACATACATACATACACATATATAGAGAGAGTCAATTTTAATAATAATAATAATAATAATTGATTTGTCACCCGTTATTGGATGAAATGGTAATGGATTCATGAATTATTATTGGGTTCGATTTCAGCCCGACTAATGTGCAGTTAAATCTCTTGAGGTGAGCTTTGCCAACATTGTGATTTTATCTGGTTTCAGGGTTAGTCTCTGCAATTGCACGCAAAGGATATCCGGTTCATGCAGAGCAAAATAGTGATACGGCAATTATTAAGGATGACTATAATAATGTTATTTTGTTAACATGTGTATATAAATGATGAATATAAACATGATATGTGTATGTAAAGAAAATAGAGTGTTTTGGGCTAACATCTTCGTCTTCTAATTATACTCTTAAGCAAATTTTACTGTAAGAATGTTATTTTGTCGATATCATTGAAAAAGATAACTATAATTTGTTACAGTATGAAAATGCAAAATATCTATTATCTATGCATATAATTATAAACAAAATTAAAATAATTTTAATCAAAATGTTATAAAAACTACTATTCGTGATTTTTTATGCATTAACGCAATAAGATGAACACTGGTATGTGTAAAGGAAATAATAGATTTCCACCATCTAGTGTCGAGATAAGAGATCTGAAAGATGGTCATAAATTGGAGAAGGACTCTTCATCATCAACATAATGCAAGCAAATGCCATGTATTTGCTTAATGAGTCCTTTCTGAGCGAGTGTTAAGATCTATGAAGCTCCAATATCTAACACAATATGGATACGATACACGGCATCAATACGTTATTAAAAAAATAAATTTAAAATTAATAATAAAAGCACGCAATGTATAAACATAACTAAAACCGATAATAAACAAACATTAACGTTAATGAACATAATCAAAACAAGTGACAATTACATATTTTTCCATACAAAATAGAATATAGTTAAACATCATTAGTACCATACAAAGAGAACATCGTTAGTACTATCATTCCTAAAAACAAATCGTTAGTACTATAAAAAAAAAAAAAAAAAGAACAGTGTTGTATAATGTTGACTACTTAATAGTTAAGAGTAATTGTGTCGAGAGACAGTTATGCTAATCAAGGAATAATGTAACTTCCAACTTTGGTTCATCAAGAGACAACTCTCAAATCATGTGCATAAACTAATTTGTCTGCCTTTTTATTTTTTTTTTAAAATGAAACATGTAAGACGTGGTCTAATAAAAAAGCAACAGAATAAAATCATGCATACGTATAACAAGAAAGTATCAGTTTATTCAGTTATAGTTATATTGGAGTACAAGTTAGTCGCATCCAACACGTATCAGTCATTTTTTTCTTTTAAAAAACATAAATATTAATTATCCAATACTTCTTCTATACGCGTATCGGGACGTATCAGAGCATATCATATCCGTGTCGGACAGAATTCTTCGCCATTTTTGGAGTATTGGGCTTTCACAGGTTAAGATTTTGGTGGCAAGGACCCCACTTTAGCATGATTACGGTCCAGATTGCTTAGAGCAACAGAGTGAAAATCTTGGATTCTTCCAAAGAATAGGTGGCAGGAACATGAACACCAACATCAAATAATCTTGCGTTCGGCCTTCATGAGTTACAATTTTGATGAAGTTGGTAGCTATTACTCTCTCCTCTTGTCCGTCTTCTCGTCGTCAACCATGGTTGCATTTCTCAAAAAATCTCAAAGGTAATGTAATGGCTACTACATACTCAAATTTTATCAAAGTTATTGATATCATACACAATAGTGACAACAAACACTACAATACAAGCTTGAGAAATAATATTTGTATTGAGAAATAATATTTGCACAACAACTCACATTGTGTTTTTATTTATCTCTCTATTGCTTTGATTTTTGGGTGTAAATCAATTATTGTCTTATAAATTATCATGCAAATGGTTGTTCAAACAACACACACCTACAAGCTTATATTCATTCTAATTGCTAACTCACCAAACTGCCATATGCCTAGCTAGTTTTGTTTGGGTTACACTATATCAATTCTGTTAGTATTTAAGAATTAGTCAATAATCTCTTAGGAGTTAGTTACTCGATTAGTCGGTGCAATTGAACCCTTTAAATAGGACAATTATGTAAACGATTCATTCTATTACGGAAATTATTCAAGCTTTCTCTATCGACTCCTAGAGTGAAAATCATTAAGGCTTGAGAGAAAGGGAATGATTGGAGAAACTCACATACTCATAACTAAACTCACCATGTTCACAACCCTACACACACAAATGAAATGAAACCTTAATAGGGACTAAAGTGTCCAAGCATCTTATCTTACAACAACTACTGATGCGATGCAGAAGCACTTTTATGTAGTGCTACTAAAGAAGCATAGTCACCACCCTTATGGAGCAATGCTTCATGTTTTCCTTTCTCTGCTATCACACCATTCTTAACTACTGCTATTAAATCTGCACCCTTAATAGTAGATAACCTATGAGCCACTATTATCGTCGTTCGCTCCACCATAACACGGTCAAGTGCATCTTGTACCACTTTTTCAGACTCAGCATCAAGTGCACTAGTTGCTTCATCTAGTAATAGTATTTTTGGATTCTTCACTATAGCTCGTGCAATTGCCACACGCTGCTTCTGTCCTCCAGATAATTGAATTCCTCTCTCACCTACTATCGTGTCATAGCCCTGCATATACAGTATCATGTTCAAGATTTCAGACCTATGTATGTGCGTAGGTACGTATGTATGCTTCAATTTTAAAGAAGTATATTAGTTGCATAACATTTAATAGAGGTTGGATTGAAAGGAATTTACCTTCTGCAAACTACTAATGAACTCGTGAGCATTTGCTAGTTCTGCCGCAGCTACAATTTCTGCTTCAGTTGCATCTCCTCCTTTTCCGTATGCAATATTGGCTCGAACCGTGTCATTGAAAAGAACAGGCTCTTGGCTTACCAGTCCCATTTGTTGTCTTAGCCATTTCACTTGCATCCTTTGAATTTCTATTCCATCAAGTTTAATGTGTCCTGAGTCAGGATCATAAAATCTTTGTAGTAATGAGATCACTGTTGATTTTCCACTTCCACTTTCTCCAACCAGTGCAACGGTCTGTTTTTTATATCAATATGATGATTTGTTAGTTGTTTTTTAAATTTGGAAGAATAATTTAGAGTAGGCTACTAGATAAGATGTGAAATTAGAAAATCACCTTGCCGCTATGGATGTTCAAGCAAAGATCTATGAATATCTGAACATCGGGTCTAGTAGGATACTTGAAACTAACATGGTTTAACTCAATTTCTCCCTTGACTTCTTCCAGTGTCATGCCAGATTCATCACCAGGGTCTATTTGTGACTTCTGATCAAGAATAGCAAATATGGAGGCAGTAGCACTTTTTGCATTAGTTGAATCAGGAAGCAAGCTCCCAGATTGAGAGACCCCCATAGCTGCCATGCTGAGTGCAAAAAAGACCTGCAAATCAGGAAACGCAAAATCAATTGTAAAAAATTGTGTTAGGTCAGATTTTCGTTTCTTCATTTTTTAAGGTTTTCATTGCCATATCCCTTTGCGGGACATTGTTGTTGCTTAATGCATTTTACGATTTTCGTCTTTAAGTGATAGTGGGAAAGAATTGTTTGTGGCATTTTTATTGGTTGGAAATTATTGTTATTCTAATTATATTTCATAGTGCAATTTTTTTGATCGAGTCTATTTATCTTCTCTTCTCATACTGAAGGAGTTTTGTGTTTGAAAAATTTAGATAAGCTATGTAGAGTAACTTACAAGGAAAACATCTGAGAATGTAGTTTTTCCATCCTGTACGAGTCGAGCTCCAGCATAGAAAATGCAGGCATAAACTGCATACAGCATGAAGAATGATAACCCAAAACCAAATCCACTTATTATCCCTCGCCTTACGCCTTTCTTAATTGGTCCCTCACATTTTTGCTTGTATAATTCCATCACCTTCTTTTCAGCACAAAAAGAAGCAACTGTTCTTATGCTCCCTACAGCATCATTTGCCACTTGACTTGCTTCTTCATACAATTTCTGTTTGGCAAAAAGAGTATAAGTATATTGACATAACATTTAGCTGAGTCAAAAATGCACGCAGTGCACATGCTTGTGACACTTATATGGTTCATGCTCATAAAGTATGATGCCAAAAATGTAGAAAGGCGTAGATCTGATTACTTCTATTCAGATTTATCATACCACTTCCCCTAAAGTTTAATTAAACAGATATTTTCATACTCATTCACATTAGTTAGTTGGTTGATAGAAGTCGCTAACAAACCTTAGCATCTGCACTAAATCCTTTCAAGACCTTTACTTGCACATATCCATTCAGTCCTAATAGAGGAGCCAAAGCAAGGACTATGAAAGCAAGCTGCCAGCTCGCTTGAAAAGAAATTACCAAGCCAGCTATTGCTGTAGCAATATTTTGAACCAGCAAACCAAGTGCATCCCCAACCAGAGCTCTAACTGAAGCTGCATCAGTGGAGAGCCTTGCTCCAAGTGCTCCGCTTGAATGCTCAGCCTTATCAAACCAACTTACTTCCATGTGAACTACTTTCTCAAAACACATATTCCGGATCCTTTGTATCAACTTACCTCCAGCAACACCAAAAAAGTAGAATCTACATGGAATAATGAGTAATGTTGCCACAGCAACGGCCACAAACACAATTGCCCAAACTTTTGAATCATGACGAAGTTCATCAGCTGGTTTGTAGAAAATATTTATCATTTTAGAAATCAATAGCCCAAAAATGGGCATTATTGCTCCTTGCAGCACTGCAGCTATTGTCCCCATTAATATGACCGCAGTCTCAGGCTTGTTATAATATGCCAGGCGATAAAGTGGCACTTCCGGTGGTGAAGAAACTGTTGAAGGAGAAGCTTGAGGTCCACCATCTGCAGTTTCTAAGAAGCCATCTGTTGTGGGTGCAATATATGATGCTGAGAAAGAGTGACGACCGCTGTTTCCAGATGACCCTTGGCTTATGGATCTTAAGGAAAAAGATCTCTGACTCGATTGTCTTTCAGAATGCACTATACTGTTTGACTTGTTTTTGTCATTTGCATCATTCTGTTCTGAACCCTTCATTTCTTGCAGTCTAATAAGTTGGCTATAGGCTCCATTAGGATCCTTTGTGAGCTCGGCATGTGAACCTAACCAAATAAAAAATATAAGAATGCTACTAAGTTTATTAACATTTGTGCTTCATGCTTTATACAAAATTTTGTGTCATGGAGAAGTTAGATTTTGTTACAAAATAATTTGTGTACCTTTTTCAACTATTTTTCCATGATGAATGACAGCAATGGTGTCAACATTTCTTATTGTACTTAAGCGGTGAGCTACAACGATAGTCGTCCGGTTTATCATTATTCTGTCCAATGCCTCTTGTACAATTCTCTCAGATTCTGCATCAAGGGCACTTGTAGCTTCATCAAGAAGTAGGATTCTCGGGTCTTTTAAAATTGCTCTTGCAATTGCAACTCTTTGCTTTTGACCTCCAGACAGCTGTGTTCCATGCTCACCAACCATCGTGTCTAGTCCCTGAGATCATAATCCATCATTTTACAGAATTATTGAGGTAATCCAGTCAAATGTCTTGTACACTATGCAAATAGAGATAATCCAGTCAACTGAAGGAAGAGAACATTTCAATTGTAAGGCAGGAATTCACCAAGAAGTTTCTTTTTAAATGAAGATTTGAAAGTTCACCTGAGGAAGTTTATCTATAAATTTGGCAGCGTTAGCAAGTTCTGCTGCAACTCTGATTTCTTCATCAGTTGCACCATCCTTGCCATAGGCAATATTCTCCTTAATGCTACAGGTAAAGAGAACGGGTTCCTGGCTGACTAGGCCTATTTTCTGTCTGATCCATTTCAGTTGAAATTCTTTGAGGTTGATGCCGTCAATGAGAACTTCACCATTGGTTGGATCATAGAATCTCTCTATCAAACTAACAACTGTGGATTTCCCACTTCCACTTTGCCCTACCAAAGCTGCAGTAGTGCCGCTTGGTAATGAAAGAGAAAATCCATTGAATATCATTTCATTTGGTCTTGTAGGATAACTAAAGCAAACATTCCTGAGCTCTATGTCTCCATGAATGTCATCAAGCTTTCGCCCACTAGTGTCATAAGCATCAATCTCTGGCATCCTTTTAATCGTTTCGAACATCTTAAAGGCTGCAGCTTGTCCTGCAGCAAAAGCACTTAGGCTTGGGGATGTCTGCCCAAGGCACCTGGGGTTGGAAACAAATATAGTTAGGAGAAAGAAAACATGTTCATATATCTTACGAATGGAAAGAAATAAATTTTAGAAATTATTGGCTCATAGTAAAGAAGAAAAAATAACACAAATCTTACATTGAACCAGTCAATACAGCAAAAATGACTGTCATAACATCCCCTCCTGTATATCCTTTCTCTATTATCAATTTCCCACCATACCAAACAGCCAAACCATAACTGGAGATAAAAACAAAAAAGAGTGCAGCAAACCCCACACCAGATGCTAGTGCCTCTTGCACTGAAGTATTATAAACCTTGATTAAGGACTGATTGTATTTAGTTATAGCTTGTTTCTCCCCAGTGAATGATGCAACCTGCATTCGGAAAATGAGACTCATTTCGATATTACGTAATAACAAAAAAAACAAAGTTTCAATGTTATTTTTTGCTAATGTACTCACAGTTCGAATGGAACCTATTGTCTGCTCAACTACACTTGCTGATTTAGAATAAGCTGCCTGTCCAGTTGATGATGCTTTTGCAATAACTAAACTCATCATAGCACCAGACAAGACTACAAGTGGTATACTAGATAGCATGACGACAGTTAGAAGCCATCCCTTAGTGAATGATATGACAAAAGCTCCTATGAAAGTTGCCACAAACTGTATAAACTGTCCCACCTGAAATGAACGAAGGGTGGACAATAAAGAACTTAAACTCTTTTTAGGCAGTTGAAAAAAACAAAATGGTGGTGATTTAAGATAGTATTGGTGGAATGGTTCATTGATACCTTCTCCCCCATGGCATCTTTAATTAGAAATGTATCACCTGACATCCTTCCAACAACCTCTCCAGTATTAGTTTCCTTATCAAAGAAGCCCACATCTTGCCTCAAAATTGTTTTAAGGTATAATCCTCTGATTCTTGCACTCTGTCTCTCCCCAGTGATCATCCAACAAGTTAGTTCTGGTACATAGCAAACAGATTTTATTTTAGTTCATAATGTACCAAACCAATAATTAGATTGTAAGAACTAACTGAGAAACTAACGTGCTTACGCAAAAATGACGCAACAAAGGTACCCGCGGCCAAGTATACAAATTTCAGAGACACCTGATCACAGCAAGTCGTCGTTAGCAAATTTCCAAATGTTTGATTCAAAGTTGTAGTAAGCCATGTAGGGTACACCAGAAGAAATAACCTTCACCAATTACATGAGATCAGAGAGTAAATTACCTCGGAGACTTCATCAACAACTTTTGAGTTTGTGGAATCTCCAAATGCATTGATCATAGTTCCAAATATTAAAATCATCAAGGGTATAGAAAGTCCATTCCCAATAGCACCTACAGTCCCCATAAGCATCAATAAACGATCCGAAGGATCAGCAAATGAGAAAAGCTTGTATAAGGGTACTGTATTGGTGGTTTCATCTTTGTCCTTGCTCTTGTCTGAGTCTTGCTTGCTATCATGATCTGCAACTGGTTGAACACTTGCAATATCTCCTTCCAAACTGATATCCGTTGCCATTTTGTTGGAGGAAGACTTTTTTATCCTACAAACCCAGAAAAAGCATTCCAAATTCAAGTTAGCAACAAACAACAAGATAGTGTTCTTCAAACTCTAATGTTTTCTTTTTCAGGGTTTGTTGTCCTGTGTGTGCCTTTAGTTTGTAAATAAGATAGTAGCTTCCTTTTGTTTTCATGAATTAAAGGAAAATAAAAAGTATTAGTAGTAGTAGTACTTCAGAACAAACCATAAGCCAACTTTGTCAAAATTTCTGCTGAAGATAAAATGGCAACAAATAAAACACAAAACCGTATGAAACAATGGAAAGAATTCAGAGTCAAGAGGGATTGCCTGCATAGAAGATGGGAAACTAACTAGCCGTGACAAGCAACAGAGGAATGAATTGTAAGTTGGAAAGTTGAATTTGGTTGCTGGATAATGTAATAGGTTGATGTATGCAAAATTCCTTGTTCTTACTAATATATAGTTCAGATTATGTTGTATTGGTCAAATAATTTTTAATAGAATAATTGTAAATTACGTCTACACATTTCTTGAGCTGCAAGTTTACTATATTATCATTCACATTGTTTTTTTGTTTTTTTATTTATTTAGATGTCTATTCCAAATTAACAAGTTTATGTTGTGTTTGAAAGTTTGATTATTGAATATAAGAGAGTTAATGACTTCATAAGCATCCCTGCTGGCCAATGTTATTATTAAGATATAAATCACTGTGAGTCTGATAGTTGAACAAACTGAAGTAATTTTGCCAGTCATGGTGGCCTGTACTCCAATGTTATAATGTGCGCTCTTTTTTTTTTTGGTGTCCGGGGTTCGAACCTCGGACCTTGCATATATTATGCATTGTCCTTACCAACTGAGCTAAGCTCACGGGGACATAACGTGCACTCTTAATAGAACTGGATGTAGACTTAAGATTGTGCATACAAAAAGAAAAGATCTGAATTTATTAGATAAAAAATTAGAATATTAAAAGTGTCAATAATAATAATATGTTAATGGAGGCCAACTTGGAGATTACGAACATGCATTTAATGATTTGTGGCATGGATTAGGGGATGGATAGGCCATTGACCAATGGCGCGTCTGAAGAAATTTAAGGGTGGAAGCTCCAAGTGGTAAGGGAAAAATAATATTTTAAAAAAAGTTGACCTCTAGTTGAATTTAGTTTTATTATCAAAAAATGTCGATATCTAGTTGAGTCTAGTTGTAACAACTCTAATGTTGAGTTTTCTAAGAGAAAAGATAATATGGTTGCTTATGAGCTCGCTAAGGTGGCCATATATAGTGTTACCTTTTAAGATTACTTTGATGCCACTTTATTTAATAAAATGAGTTAGTTTTCCCTTGTAAAAAAAAAAAACACATCTTAAAAAAGTGGTCGGGGGATCGATTTGTAAGCAAATTTTCATTGAGCACTTGTTTCAATGGCCTAAATCCATTATCACTTGTACTAATTCATTGTTGGTATAATAAACAAACTTTTTTTAGCCAAATAATCTAATCGCTAGACTCTCACACTATAAGTGTGGAGAAGTGACAAATCTCGAGTTTGAACCTTGACACCTGGTTGTACTGCACTTACAACCAACCCTAAACAAGCCTTCTTGCGGACTCTAAATTTATATTTGGCAATATCTCCATTTCAACTGAAAATCACAAAAAGTTAAATAATAATAATATATGATTTAATTAATACCAACTCTAAATGGGCAATTTTATTTTCTTAGTCCTTCTAGGAAAATACCAAGTGCTAACGAGTGTCCTCGAGATACACTTTAAGGAGATTAAATGGTAAGTTTTTTTATTTTATTTTATGAAAATGTGTATATTTAATGATTTAGTACCAGACAACAAGATAGTGCTCGTCAAAGTTTAATATTTTCCTTTTCCTTGTTTGTTTTGCTATGTATTCCTTTAGTTTGTAAAGAAGATGATAGCTTCTTGTTTTCATCAACGTGGTTCAGAAGTAAAAGAAAATAAAAATAAAAAATAGTAGTAGTACTTCAGAACAAACCATTAGTCAACTTTGTCAAAATTTCAGTTGAAGATAAAATGGAAACAAATAAAAAAAAAAATGAAGCAGTGGAAAAATCAGTGTCAAGAGGTAGTAAGTCTTACCTGCATAGAAGATGGAAAACTAACTAACTGTGGGAAGCAACTGAGGAATAAATTGTCAGTTGGAAAGTGGAATTTAGTTGCTGGCTATTGTACTAAGTTGATATATGCAAAATTTGTTGTTCTTACTAATATACAGTTCAATTTATGTTGCATTGGTCAAATGATTTTTAATAGATTAATTGTAATTACGTCTACACGTTTCTTGAGCTGCAAGTTTACCATGTTATCATCCACGTTGGTTTTTTGTTTTTTTTTATTTAGATGTCTATTCCAAATTAATAAATTTATGTTGTGTTTGAAAGTTTGATTATTGAATATAAAAGAGTTAATGACTTCGTAACCATCCCTGCTGGCCAAACTTTTTTCCAATACAAATAGTGTGTCAATAATAATAAAAATAGCATGTTAATGGAGGTCAAATTGGAGACTATGAACATGGATTTAGTGAATTGTGTTATGGATCAGTGGATAGATAGGCCAGATTAATAAATAGTGATTTTTTTTGGGATCTGTTAAATTTAATGGAAAGTTCTTTATTCTTTAGTCTATGAATTTGTGTACTGCTTCTCTGTAAATATTTTGTTATATTACTGTCTGATTGAGTGGATTATTATGTACTTGAGATTTGAACCAAGTTGGTTTATTAATTTACTATAAAAACAAGCGAAGATCCTGTATACTTGAATCAGGGAGGATTGGTATTGGTTTATAAAATGGAAAAGGTGTGATTACTCTCTTTATTCTTATGTATAGTGTTAGTATCCTCTAATCATCATGTGTTTGAATATCTTTGGCTAGAAAAATGAGTGTCTGCTTACACCTCTTTTTGATGGCTTGAATCCTGTCTAATAGATGCTATCAAATTTTGAAGGCATGATTATGATACAAGAGCTGCTAATGAATTTTACTTTTCTATTATTTATGAATTAATCATTCTTAAACAGAGAGGAACAATAATAAGGTTGAAGGAACACATGTATGTCGTAAAAGACAATTTTAGATGCAATTTTTGGTAAACCTCAAATGTATAACACTTTCTTTCTACTGTTCTATTCATCAAGAACCGTCATTGCAAAATGAAACAAATTTTTTTTTTTCTTTTTTCCGGACTTTGAGTCTACTACCAACTTCTGGTACGTTAAAAAAGATATGGATTCTATTCACAAATTGCACATGTATGTTTTGAACCGGCAGACATGAAGCTTATAAAGTCTCTTTCATCTTTATTTTTTCATAAAATATCCTAAAATACATTAGAGTTCATCATAAAATTCCCTTCATAAAGTCCTTGAATCGTAATCCAACCTTGAACAAAATAATTTTAATATAGAAGTTGAGAAATTTTTTTTAACGAACACAAATTGGAGTTGAATATGCAAATTTCTTGGGAAAAAAGTTAATGATTTCATCATCATCATCTTCTTTTTTTTAATAATCATTCATCTCTATTATACAGCACTAGTCAAATAAAGTTAAGTTTTAAGAAGGAAAAAAAGTCAAATAAATTTAACGGATATGGAATTTGTAAATTTCGTGACCAGTACGTAAAGCATGCGAAAATTTTCTTCTCACCTATTTATCTAGTTTAATAAATTGATATTTTATTGTGTTTGAAATTTTGATTATTTAATTCAAGCTTTCGTGGACAGGTCTCACACTCCTATTCATCCTATTTGTGAGTTACAATGGCAGAAGGGTTGATCAGGATTCAGGATACAATAGTGCTTAATGTAAATGAAAGTGTTTTAACTAATCAACATTATTTGGAGGACTTGTGTGAAATAAACATTTCAATTTGGATTCTATGGAAGTATAGGTTGGTCAAATATTCTTCATGCAACAATTCATGCTCTCCACAATGGTCTCAAATTGCGTCGCGAACTCATTTTTGGAATGTTATAGGCTATTTTGATTCATCCTCATTGTTTTTATCACTATGCCAATATGTTGGAGATTATTAGAAATACGAAGAAAATTAAAATTTTCTCTCCATCACACTCTTCATGAGAGCAATGCTCATGCATATATTCTAGCAAAATTGGGAGTTAATTGTCTGAATAAATTGATTATGGTTGACGAGCCACCGCCACACCTCTCCTCAACTTTGTTAGTTGACATTGTTGGAGTATCGTGTTTGTTTTACATTCTTGGGAATATACACGAGTAGGGAATCAATATACTCATGTTTATTACAAGATTGAGAAATCATTTGTTCTTGGGTATAAAGTTCCTGAAAATGAAATAACTTTGCATAATTTTTATATTCTAATTAAATATCATAAGTTAAAGACGGGAAAGTGGGTCCCTATCAAATTTTGTATACTTTTTTTTTTCTTCAAAAGAAAATAATTTCAACTTTTCCTAAGAATATTAAAGAGTGTGCCAAACAGTATTTTCAAAAATACCCAAAAATCAAACTTTCATCTTTATATATCCCGGGGTACGTTGTTTCCGGGAATAATTTTTTAGTCCTTGAAACAAATGCAGACTTTCTCCTTTTATTTATTTTGTCTTTCTTTTATATATGTAATAAAAAATTGTAATGAAATAATGGTATGTAAAATTCTTACCGGCGAAGCTTTTCTTCAATTTTATCAACTTACAAGTGATTATTTTTAAGTTTGAATTTTAATCATACCCTTTTAATCTTATTGTCCAAAAACTAAATATTGAAAAAACAAATTTATAAGTTGATAAACTTGACATCGATAATTAAATATGAATTTTTAAGTTTTTAACGTTTAAAAATTTATATTTAATTCATCTTTTGTTAAAAAATTATAAATTTTAATGTAACATGCTTAAAAAAATAATTCAAAAAAGTAAATGGTACACATATGTTAACTTAAAAAACAACCAACATATATGCTGACCGAAAACATTTGAACATCCATCGTTTAAAAAAAAAAGTAAATGTGATAATATTTCCAGAAACTAAAAATTTATTTAACACTAAAATAAATACTACAATTTTTTAACTCAATAAATAAGTAGGTTTTGCAACTGCCATAAAATGTTTTAGACATAACCGATCTCAAAAAAATTACTTGAAGTTGGCATACAAATGCTTTAGACATAACCTATCCCGAGTCGACGAAGCATTTGTTCAAATGTTTGGACCAAACCCTGTCAAATTAGGAATAGACTAGACTCTAACCCGTACGATGTACAGATTTTGCCTCAATCATCATTTGTCAGGACTATTTGGAGTCAGTTCCTTAGCTTGGGCAGGGCATTCTGAATCGAGATATTCAGGAGGAGCAGATTGTTCCAGCTCGATACCGTCAAGAATTTCTAACTATTGCATGGGAACAGGTTCATCTTCGACATTTTCTTTTCCAAGTGAAAACCACGCGTACGAGCAAGACTGAAAAAGTGCTTTCTTTGTTGTGAAATAAGAAGTCTTCGTATTTTAATACACGTA
>Ga0315913_1000190_pt1 | contig 44403 bp, 32 predicted proteins | sample MpolsnodulesMG_FD_207736 | JGI IMG/M metagenome (GOLD analysis project Ga0315913, IMG submission 207736) | Medicago polymorpha root nodule microbial communities from Los Angeles, California, United States - small nodules | ecosystem: Host-associated > Plants > Roots > Nodule | place: USA...
TTAATAATCAACAAACATTCACTGAGGTCGCCAACATGAAAATTGAAAGATGCAAGAGATATAAGACCTAGACATCAAGGTAGTCAGAATGGAAAAGCACTTTAAAACACCACAACTACTCAGTAAATGATCAAACAAATTGTATACTTATTAATTAAAAAATAATACATCATACATTATTTTCTTTGACTATTTTTGTTATTATAATCATTAGTTTTTTTTAGTACAAATTTTGATTATTATTATATTTTTTATTATGTGTCTACTTTTTTAAATCACATTATATTGAAAACAAAAAAACAAGTTGTAGAACAGACAAGAAAGTAGCACAAAAAAAAAAGAGTAGAGAAAGTTAAAAAAAAAAGAAAAGAAAAAAGAATAGAAATGAAAGCAAAACCACATCACAAAAAAAAAACAATAGAAAAAAGAAGGCAAAACAGTAAATTAATAGGCGTAGTGGGAAATAGCGAGTTAGAAACTGAAAGTCGCAGCCTATCACGTGTCTTGAACATGGTATTTTAGTTTTTTTTTCAAGGCAGTATTGTTTTAAAGTACCGGGTCACATACCCAACCCGCGAAACACACCTAGGCGTACCACAAACAACGTCTGCAGAATCGCTCGTTTCTACCAATCTCACACCTTTGCGCGGCGATCCAAGTCGCTCCCACCAATTTTCGATTCCGGCCACTCACGAGCACGGAAAGGGGTGGCAAGATCGTGGAACCGTACGATTCTACGCTCCAGATTTGTAAAACTTTGGCATCGCCTAAAAGCCTATTTAGAAAGTTTATCTAGAAAGAGAAAAGGAGATATGCACTGCCATGTAAACTAGTTTTACACTGACATCCAATATGAATTGAGTATTTGACAGTTATTTTCAAAAATCGGTTATAATGTAGACTTGCATGGCAATATGATAGGTTCTTATTGGGATCTGATTCTTTTTTTTTTAAGTAAAACATTCCATTTTTACCATACCGTAATAGATAGTATAGTAGAAAGAAATAGATCTTAAATCGTTAGTGCATCTCCCATAAACTCATCTTGCAATAAGGCTTTCAAGGTCATGGTGCTATTGTAAAATAAATTCTATACATAGGCAAAAATGTTTACACCTTTAAATGGATCCGTAAGTCTAAGATCTGATGTTGTACACACACACACACACACCCACACACACACACACCTGCCTAATAGGCCCTGCAAGGCTTTTTCGATGGATGGCCGAAAATATGACATTTATATTTTACATAGCCCCGGTTGACTTGGTAAATATAAGCCTTAGTCGACATAGATTTGGCATAGGGTAGGCTCTACTGCTCTAGGACTCCAAGGGTGACCAACTGTTATCCATTCCTAGTGCAGCATTTATGTTTACCACAGACGAAATGGGGGTACTACAAGATAATTTTGGTTTACAAAGCTGTCAAAAAGATGCATTTTGTTCGTGCTCACCTCGGAACACCAAGCTTGAGTCATTGCAAAGAGTAGTCCATATGAGACTGCAGATGGGGTTGGCTGCATGAATCGATCTTTTGAGATGTAACACCTTAATTACATTATCATGGTTTATTTGACCCATCTTTTGAGATAGGTGGCAGATTAACAACTTTGATGTAATTCATGTTGAAAAAACTCAAAATCTTAATGTAAACTCTTTAAAAAAAATAAAAAAATAGCAAGATTCCGAGCCGGAATCAAAGGATGTTCAAAAAAGGCCTGTAAGTTAGGGTTTATTGTTTATATGATATTACAGGCCTTTTTTGAAACCCTAACTCGTTGAAGAGGATTCATGGTTTGGGTTTGAAGGTTAAAAGACGTATTCATAACGAGAGTTGGGCCAACAGTAAGAGTAGCAAAACAACCAATAGCGAAAAATTTAGCGGCGGAGGTGGCGGTGACAAAGGCGGCTTCAACGACGAAGGACTGTTTAGAGAGCAAAAGCTTGAAACCATTTTCTAAGTCTTTGTAGCGAGTTTGAAAACCAATTTGAATTCGCTCAATTGGGTCTCGAACTTGTTGCAGTGAACCTTTCTTTCCTTGTTCCATTTTCTTCAATGAAAACACCGCAGTGAAAAGTATCAAAGTAAAAATTAAAAGACATATTTGACCCTAGTGATCGGTGATGAATTTTGTCTAAAATTTAAGAGGAGGAGTAAATACTAGCTTAAACTTTAAGCATTTTTTTTTATAAAAAAAAAAGACAAAATGAAATATATTAATGAGCGGAGCCGACACAAGGAGTGTTAGGTAAAGATCAGGGCCGACCATGAGGGGTGTAAACAGCTCTACTGAGTTGGGCCTCCAAAATTTTGGAGCCCAAATTATTATTATTTTTAAATATGCTGCACGTAGAAAGTGATTATATCCTAAAAATGCATCAATAAAGTAAGCTTTGTAGATATATTGTAGTGGTCCACGTGCGTTTTGGCATGTCTCAGGTCAATGGTTCAACACCCAGAACCTCTATTTTGCTTCTTTAGTTAATTGAATTTTTTTTTTGAGCATGACCTCAATAGTAGTACTCAAATAACATTATAAACTTTAGTTTTTTGCCTAAGTATAAGCTAAGAAAATAACAACGTAGAAGGTTGATAAAATTATTCCTTTAAAATCTTTTGTTAATTTTATTGATTACAATATTGATCATTTTTGTGTTAGTTACAATGATGACCATTTTTTATTGGATCTTATTTTCAGTATGAATAAAGGCTTGCTCTTTTTTTTAAAAAAATTGTTTTTATTTTATGAGGGGCCTTTTTTTAATGTTAGAGTCGAGCCTCTAATTTTATAGGAACGACCCTGGTAAAGATTCAAAAAAGTTACAATCACATTCAAGGATCCAAAAGCAAGCTGGGGAAGGTAAATTATTTTTTCTCGCTTGTGACCTATTTAAAAGATAATTGATTTTTGCTTACAATAGTGACCGAATGTGTATTCCAAATAGAAGTAATCCTTATGACATGAATTTAAGCAAAATTATTAACAATAACATTAAATGCGGGTGTTTACCGGTGGTTTTGGTAAAAAAAAAAAAATGACTAACTTTGATTATTACAAGCATGATCAAATCAGAAATCTTATGGCATGTTGTGCAATCTTTTTTTTTAGAAAATACATGAATGTTCATCATATTCATATGTTGCTTTATGACCAAGATGAATAAAATTGTTTTTTGTTATGAAGGTGATGTCTTTCGACAGAGAACAGTAAAGAAAATGCAAGTGAAAAGGACTTAAAAGTTTAAACGCAAAACCTTAGTCTTCAAAATTATAAGAGTTTTAAGAAAGACTTATTATCCGACAACACTTTGTCTCTACTCAATGACAGGTAAGATGCTTAGTTTTAAGTAAACTCTCACATTCCTACACAATTTCATTGAAAAATATAAAAGCTACTATGTATGAGTTAACTTAAAACCAAGAAGCAAAATCAGGATTTTTTAAGGGATTTTTGAGAGGAAGTATCCCATACTCCTTAACTTATTCTTGACCAAAACTTCTCATGTATCTCCTTCCCTTGTTTAATTGGTTAGTTTCTTATTTTATTTTCTCTTATTATAAAAAAAAAAAATTGTTTTTTCTTTTTCATTTTTTTTATTATTAATGCATAAGTTTTTTAAGGCATTTAAGACATAAGTTTTGTCTTTTTTATTTTTCTTTTTTGGTGCTAGAATTTTGGCCATTTTTTTAATAAATAAATCACTAGTGAAAACGAGAGTTTGACCAAATTTTCATATTCATATTTACTTGAGAATCACTTCCGACTCTTGCTGTGTCGGCGGGGGGCGGTGGGAAAATGTCGCGGCGGACGATGGAGTGGGCGGCGAGGTCCGAGCACCTCCACGGCATACCACGCAAAGTGGTAATAGCAGCAGTGGGTTCCTTCGCGAAAACAGTCTCATCTCTCATCAACACAACCTCCGTTCACAACGCCGACACTCTCCTCCATCTCGTTCGTTCCAGACCCAAAGGCATCCCCCTCATCACCGTCAGCAATCACATGTCCACGTCAGCTCTCTCTCTAGTTTCTCTCTCTTGTTTTGATATTGTTTAGTTTTTGTAATGATGATTGGAAATGGTGTTGTTGTTGTTGCAGTTTGGATGATCCAGCAATGTGGGGATTTAAGGGTTTTCCTATCTTTGATACTAAGTTAGCTAGATGGGTTCTTGCTGCTGAAGATATTTGTTTTAGAAATCCACTTTATTCATACGTTTTTCGCACTGGTAAGTTTAGTTTTAATTTGATTTGTAATGTATAGTTAGTTTGATTTCAACGTCGTCGTCATGAAAAATAATGGTTTGTTCAAATTCTGCTACGCTACATTGCTATAGTGCTACCATGGGAGCCGTTATTTGACTATATTTTGTAGTGGAATTTGAAAAAATAGCTATTGTTTTGTGTTGGAAATTCAGCCTTCATTGCAGCCTCCATTATCTTCATTGTTTTGGGTTTGAAAGGATGGATTTAGTCCCCACTCTGCTTAGAGATATGGTCTGTGTAGTGTTTATAAAGCATGGACAACACTCACCTTACAAGCCGGTTTTGTAAGGATGAGTTAGGTCCAATACAATTTCTAAGATTCCGCAATATTCTATACTTTATTTAGTACAAAGTATTGTCAAACAACGGCTATAGTGGCGCTATTGCATTGTAGCGTAGTTGAATTTGAACAAACTGATATTTTCCATGATCTCCAATTGACATCACTGCTTCGATTATTGAAACAATTTATACATAAGCTCTTACATGGCAAACACTTAATTAAGTTGTTTATCCAAATGCTCTCTTGTTGTATTTTATTAACCATGTTAATGTATAGTTGAGTGTGTGCATCAAGAAGATAGGTTCAATTACTCAAGAATAATAAAGGTCTATTTGGTCTGGCTTTTTTCTTTGTTTAGCTTAAATTTATATTTGTTCTTGATTGAAAACATGTGTGAGAAATGGTATCAATAAAATGTCGTTTTCCCTGATAAGATAGGATGGGATAGGAACACGTGGGTAATTTACCTTCCTGCTAGAATGCTCTAACAAAGAAAGGGTATCGGCGTTTCTCAACCCTTGACTATTATGGTGAAATTTAATCATGAGTTATATAAAAAAAACAAAATTGGTGACGATTTGTTATATAGAACAAATTTTGAAATCAAGGGCATTCTTCATTGATACAATTGCTTGAATTTAGGTTGTGCTTGTCCAATCACTGTAGTACTTCAGATGAAGTCCTTTTGTACATTGTCTATGCTTCAGTAGCATTGAATTAAGTCCATTTCGCTTTGCAAAACTAAACTTGGACTAATTGGAAGGTTACAATGTAATGATCTATTACTATTTAGTGTAATTGGTTTTTAGCTTATTGATTTACGCATCAAAATATCCTGAAAACTTTTCTATGCTTTTGTAGATTATTGTAGTTTTGTTGTTTCTAAAATGGTAACATTCGCAGGGAAATGCATACCTATTACAAGAGGTGGGGGGATTTATCAAGAGCACATGAATGAAGCGCTTGGGCGCTTAAATGATGGAGAATGGGTATCTATGTAACATTTAATACCTTCTTCCCTCCACACAAGCATAACTCTTTTACGATGATAATTTGGGTAATTTATATCATGTTTTGATTATTATGACCCTCTAGTATTGCTAAGACCTAAGAGTTCTATTGTTCTTGCTTTTTCTCGGTTGTTGATGTTAAATGGGCTGCATGTTTTTCGAGTCTAATTTTCTGTTAGTAGCCAGAATATGAGATGTGATCCTAGCGGACAGATAGTAGAGACCTGTTATCTCATGGGCCAAACACTTGAAAGGTAAGGTCTACACAAGATGGCCTAAGAAAGTGGTTAGCATGGGCCTAGTGGGAGTCCGTTACTTACTGTTTAACAACCAAAAGGTGTTATAATGAGAATGAATATTCAGGAGAGGTTTTTTTGTAGCAGGAAGTGAATAATTTTTCTCGTGTTATGCTCTATGAGTGCTTTTTATTTATAGGCTTTCAATATTTTCCTTGAGAATTCTTAGACACCAAATCAAAGCTCTAGCAACCATTTTCTGCCATGGATAAGAAACTTTAACTGCATTTATTTTTTATGATGCATTTATGGGCAGAATTGGAGAAGAGTATAGGTGCAAAAAAGGAAATAAATCTCTATTTACTTTATTTTCAAATAGTGTAAAATGAACCTTTTTATAGTAAATCTCTACAAAGCTTGATCAGTGTTGGTTTTCCTTTTTATTTGGTAAACAGTTTTCCTTGTGTGTCATGGTTGAGTAGAGTTTAGACTTTAGAATGCGTGTTTCTTTCATAAAAAGAAAATTATGAGGTTGTAAAAGAAGCCACCGTGGTTTAGTGGGAACACATTTTCCTTTTAGTCAAATCAAGCTCAAGCTTTTTTTCCTATTTTTAGTGAAAATAAAATATTCTTTTACATTTCAATAAACTGTCATTCTGGCTGTTCATCTTTTAAAATGTGGGTGAGTTATTGAGTTTTATTGTGTTTTTGAGTGTTTAACGCCTCAACTTCACCAGATTTTTTTATCGCTTAATGATATTTTCAATTTATATATAATTCAATGAGAAGCTGATTATTTTCTAAAAGACTTCATCAACTATTCTCTACTCTCAAACATTGGGTGATTGGCGTCCATACCACAAGTAGTTAATAGAAGTATAGGATAGACGGGTTTGGGGGATGTGAAGGACCAAACCGTCTCCCCTTTTTTTTTAATCTGTTATTTAGATTCATAAGTCTACCATATTTCGATGTTTTATTTGACTGTTTGATTTGCATGACAATTGGGTGTTTGACAATTGATTAAGAACAAAAGCTATAGAAAATTGGATGACATTGACTTTCCACAATTGAGTCTCGTTAGCAATCATATCATCTTTCCTTGCTTTTTATTTTACGTTTTTGTGTTAACTTCAATTGGTTCTTTCAACTCTTTCCAATCTCCTAAATAACACAGGGAGGATATTTTTGGAAACTGGTTCTTGCTAACCAATCCTTTTGGGTACACTATTTTCTGGTCACTTGTACTCCTCTGTTACGTTTTGGCAGGGTACACACTTGATCTCCGCATGCAACTTCTATGGAGATGCATGCAGTAATTTAATATACCAGAACTAAAAGATACCAAGTTTCAGAAGTTTCTGAAACTATTGCTTTAAAAAGATTGATATTGCATTTTAGTACCCCAAATGGAAAATTTTCTGTACTGGTACAGCAGATCTTATCTGACACAACATTTATGAATTTTGCTATTGCAGCTGCATACTTTTCCAGAAGGAAAGGTTCATCAAGACGATGCACCTATAAGGCGATTGAAATGGGGAACTGCTAGTCTAATTGTTCGTGCACCTATAACTCCGATTGTATTGCCAATTGTTCATCATGGTTTTCATGAGGTAACTTGCAGCATTCCTCTTTCCTCTAATACCTTTGGAGTTCTAGGATTGCCTTATATATCATTTGTTGCACTAGCACTTCTAATTGATCTTGTCTGTTATAGTAAGAGAGTCTAATGTAAAGTCATTGTATTTAGTTGTTAGACATTTGGAATTGCAGAATTCGAATCTTGTAAATCAGCAATATTTTCTTACAAGGAACTCAATTTTAATATGCCCAATAAAATTATGATGCAAAATAGTCATTTGAATTAGAACTGAGAGGATAGTTATGAGTATGTGTCGTTGTTTCAAGGACTAAATGAAGAGTTGAACATGAGTTAATAAGCCTTGATGTATGTCCTGTCATTTTCTAATTATTTGGCATTGTAATTTACACATTTTAAGTTTGATCTTGCCAGGATTTTTTTCGTAATGCTTGCTTTCTTCTCAAGGATTTCAATACATTATAAATTTGTCGTAACAAAAGGCTTATATAAATTCTTGTTATTATCTATTGCAAGAGATTAGAGATCAAAGGATTGTTACTAGTGAGAATTATTGAAGGAGCAATTCTTTCATGAGCATATGCCCATTGAACATTCACCAATCAAAAGATTAAGATAATATTGTTGTTAAGTTATAGAAATAACTTCATCACAATGTTTGATGTATTTTTATAATTGTCTTAATATATCTTAAGCATACAATTGGTTATCCAATAGGCACCATGCTCATAGTAACACGTACAAGAATCCTTTTTCTCTGCATGACGGTATCTGCAATTGTCTTAATGCTATTGTGATGCATATTTGGAAACTTGAGCGGTTTCGAAGATTTCTGACTCTTTTTCTATATTTTTTTAATTATGTTCTGCATAAGAGATTTGATTCTGCCATTGCTCTTATGATTCTTGTTTAAAAAATGCTGCATATGCCTAACCGTTACTATGCAAGTATCTTCATCACGGTCTCTGTGCATGTTTTTGCGCTATCACATTGTGGAATTGTATACTAAATTTTAATTTTGTTATGCTTATTCTGGCTTCTAATGTAAATTTCTGCTTATGTTTTCTAGGTGATGCCAGAGAAATATATGTTTGGAAGACGGCCTCCTTTACCATTATGCAATAAGAAGATTAACATAATTATTGGCGATCCAATTGAATTTGACCTTCCAGCAATGAGTGAAATGGCTATTGTCCAGTCTCAGAATGATTCATTCCCTACTATCGGGTGGCCCAGAACTTCCGATGGCTTGGATGAGGCAGCACAACGATATCTGTACACTACACTTTCAGAGAAAATTCGTGTTGCCATGGAGAAATTAAGGTGTTATGGTAAAAGTTTTCTGAAGTCTTAAGTTAAACCCCACCTAAGCCTTTTAAGATGTCACAAATTTGTTCATTGTATTGTATCATTCTTTGTTATTGTAGTTGATGCTTGAGTTTGAACTCTCAACTTGGGGTTCTTAAAGTCGAGTTAGCAATAGAATATTTTAGTTTTATAGGGGCTTTGGCCCATGCGCAACCCTTCATGTACAGCCCAAAATTAGATGGGCTAATATTTGAATAATCATTTTTTCAAGAGAAGGTCAACAAGTTTTAGGCTTTTAGCTCAATCCTCTTATAGGCTAGGGGATAAATTCTAGTTAGTAATTTTCGACTTTTATAAGAAACGTGCATGTATTTTTCTCCTTTGCATTTTAGTAATGCCTTGTCATTTGTTGTGTGAGATGTTAATAAACAGCCACGATTCGCAGTTCCGGTTGGGATGTGGTTCAAACTGGCCTCGTTTATTTCTGTGTAATGTACAAATCCTATAATACACGATCTCATAGAATGTCATGTGCTCCTTGATTATTACTCCTCATGGTACTAGTCCTATTTAGTTTGTTCCCTTTGTTTGTGGTGCATAACAGAACTGGTTGTTTTGCTGATTAATATTTAACAGCAAAGAAAGTGCAAGGGAAGCACCATTCATTGAATTTGAATGTACTGTTAGCAGAAAAGATTTCACTTGGTTGGGGCCATCAGGCTCTGTTATCAATCAATGATTACCTCATTTCCAAAATTGAACTTGCTGTTTCTGATTACCTCATTGAGTGACAGTGAGAGGTAGTATTGCTCAATGAAAATTGTACTATTTCATATTTTGTTTTTAGTTTTCTTTTACTATCGGTGGTGAAGTTTCATATGGTCCTACTAAAAAGTATGAGGTTAAAATTGGACTTCACTCAATAATAGAGAGATAGTTTGAGAAATAATGAAAGAGTACATTGTTTACATTTCTCTTTGCATACAGGCCAGTCATTCTCAATATGAAGAAATGGTATATTGTGTACATCAATTCCATCATTTGCAGTAGCTTTGTTTAAATAATAAAGAGCTCATGTTAAAGGAGCAATGATTAATTATCATTGTTTAGATTTTTTTACCATTTTTAAATCTAGATTTCTACACGCAAATTTCTAATGAAAATCACAATCATTTCCGCTAGAACAAGTTTCGTTAACCAAAACAAAAATTCTCAAAGTGGTTACCAAACTATCTTTGCCAACAACTATTGGTCATTTCAATCAAAGCTTGAAATCACAATCATTTTACGTGTTTTTTTCTCCTTTCAATTGGTCCACCCAATTGAAGAGTCAAGACTTAATAGGGTTTCTCTCCAACTTTTTCATGCTTGTCTTAATTGTCAATGAAGACCCTTATGTTATGGATAACAGTACTCCTCTCGTTGTTGGTGTAGAGTAACTTCAAAGTTTGGCTTTTATAACTACTTTTAGTGAGTGTTTGTTGATTCCACATCGAAACACCAATAGACACACATCTAAGCCAAAATTCATAGCTTCTTGAATTCACGGCAAAATATGACACTGGGATGCGGTTTTGTAGTTGTCGTGGTTTTCAAACGTGGATCCGAACACACCATTAGTATGTCGAAACAAGGAAGTGATTATTGCACAATATAGCTCAATGGATGTGAAATTAAGCTAAAGTAACTATTCTCGTGAGTGTTATAAATTCACATTAATTAGTCCATGTTTTGTCACTCACTTTGTAATCACAAGATAAACACTTTTGTTTCATTTTACATGCTAAGGCCGGCAACGTGGGCAATGTATTGCCTACCTACAACTTTACCTTTTTTTTACTCCACCTTTAGCTGTTAGATTTTAAAAAAATAAAATAGATTGTAGATATTTTTGTTTTTCATTAGACTATAGATATTATTTCTACAAAGTTTAAGAATGAAGTTTATCGGAAGAAGAAAAATCAAATGACATTGTGTTTAACATTAAATTTTTGATGTTACAATATAGTTTTCCTTATTTTTAACGTATTATAGTCAAATGTTGAATATATCATACACATATTTTAGTGCATGTTAGATATCACGATGATTTTATTAAAATTACAGTAAGCTATTGTGATTTAATAGAAGATAAACTTTATAACTTTTTTAAAATCATAATGGTTTATATTTTGGCAAATTCACTGTGATATGAAGTGTGTACTATTTTTTTTTTAAAGTCAAACTATTTAAACAAAATTGGAAAATGGACATTAATTTAGTCCCTTAGACTGATAGGCTGAGCCCCTCCAATGCCATCTCTCCAAATTTTTATGTAACAAAAAAACTGGAAGTTTTAACATCAGAATAGGTTATAGATGATTTTGGAGTTGGATCCTCCCCCACAAGCATCCTTTGCCAACAAAAAAGTAATGGAATGAAAGGAAAGAGAAGATGGGTAAAAACGATGAGTTATAACGAGATAAAAAATAGTTAAAATATAGATATGTAGAAATAAGTTGCTATAGAAGGATGTTATGAAGTTTCGTAGGTAGGACATATTCCATATCCATAATTTTTCTATACATGCACGAACATTTTTTTTTCTTACAAAAATGCATGGACATTTCACAACTTAAAAAGAATAACGTTAAATATATGTTTAATCCCAACAAAATTACAAACTTTTAAGAATAAAGTATCAATTTAGTTTCTAACTATCAACCTATCCAAAATTTAGTCCTTAAATTTAAAGTATATGCAATCCATCAATTTAATCTCTACATGTATGAAAATCCATCAACTTACTCCCTAACATCATAATACTAAATTGACATATTTTATTTATATTGTTAAATACTTCTTTTTTAAACAAGTTTAAAGAATTTTTATTGCATTTATATAATTAGAGACTAAATTGAAGAATGAGTGATGATTTATGACCTATTATTAAATACACGTGTGTTTTTATATTTTGCAAAAAAAAAAAAAGAGACTAAAAATAGATAAACTTTTCTAATAAAAACTAAATTTAAATGGTCATACTTTTATAAACTTAGAGGCAAGAGGGAAGAGTCTTTAAATATATTTAATAAAAAAAGGTGTAAAACAAACTAACATGACAATCACACTGAGAATGAAAATTGTTGGTAAAAAAAAGTAAGACGGCATAGAATACAGAATATAAAGACTGGGATTTTAAGTTTCAAAATTTGTCTTCTAAAGTGATTATGGGAGGAGAGATAGATAGATAAACACAAGGGACCCATAGATACATACATGCATGTTGTAATGTCAAAATCCAAGCTGGGGCCTCAACTTTTTGGAAGGAGCATGTTGGTACTGCCTTGTTAGTGCTGGCAATACAACCCTTCAGATGAGAAGTCACGTCTCACTTTGAACCAATCCTTGGAGGAACAAAAGGACCTCAAAAGTTGTGGGTCATCTTATTAGCTACTTCAATTTATTTACACATTACTTCTAATTTTTACATTTTTTTTAAAGATTCTAATTTTTACATGTAATAATAGAATAGTAGATATGTATGCGGGATATAATGGATATTTGTGGGTTCGTAATGTTGTGTACAGCTGCAATGTCGATATTGTTACGTTGTGTGATAAGGGTGTGCAACATGCGAATGTCTGCCCTTGATGCAATGGTGAGTTGGAAAATATAAATCATTTATTATTACCTTGCACGAAGAGTAGAGTCATGTGGTGTTCAATTAATTCACGAGAGATAATCATCGATCCTTTGGTGCTGAACAATTTATATTTCAGAGAAATTATCTAGAAGTTATTTAATTTTTTGTCAAAGGATAGTTGCAGTGTGCTAACTACGATGATGTGAAGTTTGTGGTGGATCAGGAACGTTGTTGTTTGGGAGCATGAAGTGGAGCGACCAATTGAGATTGTTTATATAGGGGTAAAATCTTGTCAGAGAAACTGAGGACTACTCGATCATGTGGTGCTCAGTAAGAGGCGGCTCGCAATTTAGGAACACAACCAATATTGCAGGCTCCTCCCATATGATTTATTAAATGTAATATTGACGTTGCTTTCCCATCTTTGCACAACATAACATGAATTGGAATTTGCCTGAGAGACCAAACACGTCTCTTTATCGGTGCTAAAACAATTTGGTTGCAACATGTTATCCCAATCAAAATCAGTGAAGCATTAGGGCTCCTTGTGACTTATGGATTGTGGAGTTGAGTTTCAATCAAGTTATTTTTTTGATAGACTCAAGCGGACACTCTCAAGATAACATGAAAGTAGATCCTTATTTGGGATTTTGTTACGATTCTCATTTGAAGTTTTCTAAGAAAGCGGCTAAGATGGTATGTTTTATCTTGCAAAGAGGTCATTCAAATGTCAATTCTCATCTTTATTAACACCGTAACATGTATCGAACTCTTGATATTTATTGATATGGATTAGTTTTTCTCTTGTAAAACAAATCACACGAGCTATTATTTATATAAAATAATTTTTATTTTTATTTTTTGACTAAAAAAATATTTTTTATTCTTAAAACTCAGCAATTTTTTTAAAGTAATATTGTAAATGAAGGAGAAAGGGACGTGTCTTATGTCCAAAAATATATTTGGTATTCAAAAAAATCGCATTAGGTTTTGTTACCGTTTGGTTTTCCATTCCAAACTAAGAAAAAAAAAACTCTTCCTTCTTAATTCAAATTCAAAGACTCAATTTTCAGTCTAATTTTTTTTCCTGTTTCTTTTTCTCCATGTACCAAAAACAACAAAACCAAACAGAAATTTCATGCTAAATTCCAAATCTTAAACCTTCATTTTATTTTTAGTTTTTGTTTAACCAATTCCTTCATTCTTTAATCACTAAAAAATTGTGAAAACATAAAACGTTGAACCTGTTTGGTTTGACGTTTTGAAACCTTATTCTCGCGTCCCAACGCCACTTCAACGTAACTTTTAAGAAGCTGAAAATCCTGGCATCAGTCTAGACGTGTTTTTGGTGACTGTTCAACTTAAAAATTAATCTATCCAGTTATGTGTAAAGATATTCGGTTTAAACAATAATAAAAAAGTAATTTTGATAAAAATTATTTGATATTTTGAAAGTAAAGAAAGGGTTGCTTGGCATTTATAACGCACATGTGACTTTCTGTGTTTCTCTTCTCTCAACTCTTTCTTCTTCTCATTCAGCTCTCTTTCCTCGTTTCTCTCACTCTTCACAAATTTGGACTCATTCATCATTCTCTCAGATCTCTCTATCTCTCTCTGACAACCTCTTTCCAGACAGACACCATTGTTGTTCTCTTCCATTACTGTTTCAAAGGTTGGTTTTTTATTTTCATTTTTCATTTGTTAACTCTTGGTTTCTGCGACCATTTTATCTCTATCACTCTCTTATCTCAATTTCATTGTCAATGCTCAACTGGGTCAGTGCTAATTTTAAAGTTAATGCACCTGTTAATGCTTGGTTTTTCAAAGTTTCTGACTTTTTCCGATCTTATGCTTCTTTGTTTGATGTCTGAAGCATTTTGGTTTCTGGGTTTGTTTTTGTTTTTCCCTTCATAATTTTTTTTTGCTTGTTTCACAAATTTGACTAATGTTTTTTTTCCCCCTTCTATGCACTTCATTTTTGTTTGTTTGTTTTGTTTTGATGATTTTATTAGTTATGTTATGTTCATACACTTCATTTGATTCATGTCTGCTAAGTGCTTATGTTTGAAGAGGTTTTTTCAGTTTTCAATTCAATTGCACTAATTATATAGCTCAAGTGGTTAACGAGTTTTAGTCAATGACAAACTGATTGAGAATACCTGAATTCAAACTTGGTCAAACCTTTACTTACCTCTTGGCCGAACTCTGGATTAGCATAGTTCATTTCCTTTGGGAACTAGAGGGTGATGACAAAAAAAAAAGCATAGCATAAATTGGTTGCTTTTTAGTTTTTTAAATGTGTTATTTGAACTTGTGTCTTGGATTTATGTTATGCAGTGGAAGAAGTTGAAGGATAAAGCAATGCAAAATTTGTGATGTTAAGATGATCAGAAATTAAAATGATCATTGATAGGCCACCATCCATGGCTCAAAATCCTATGACAAGCAGATCTTCCTTTAGCTCTAACAATGTCAATGAGAATACCAATGTGAACAACCATGCTGCTGCTAACAATGCTGATGACTATGATAGTGATAGCTCGAATTTGGCAACACCGTGAGTAATGAGTATCATATCATTCTCTGTGTTAGCTATGTATTGTAGAAATGATGACAATTTTAGTCTGAAAATCTTTATTCAGTAAAATCTCGTATTTGAATGTGTATTTTTTGAATAATAGTAATTTTGAATTTTATTGCATTTTGTCTCTTGCAGATTGTAAAATATATTTGACTTAACACGTAACATTATAGTAACTTGGTATTTGGTTTGTTTTTGCAGCACACCTTCAACTCTGTCTATGGCTGTTCCAGCAGAACTCGCTGGAGCTATACCCTTAATCGACAGATTTCAGGTTAGAAAGTTTATATTTTAATCTAGATATAAACTATTGTCTGTCTTAATAATTTCTTTTTTCATTGTCAGTTATGTGTCTCATGGATCAGTTTGACTAATTACCTAAATCAACAGTGGATTTTAGTTCCTTGCTTTATGTGCATTAGCATTTGATATTGTCAACTTTCTGTTAATATTGTTTGTCATAGGTGGATGGATTCTTAAAGCTGATGCATAAACAAATTCAATCTGCTGGGAAACGTGGATTTTTTTCTAAAAGATCTTCAGATCCCCAAGCTCGTGAAAAATTTACATTCGAGGACATGCTGTCTTTTCAAAAGGTAATCAAATTCAAATTAAATACGGAAAATTCTTTTTAACCTAAAAAGAGCTAACAAACTGATTCCTGTAGGATCCAATACCAACAGCGTTGCTTAAGATTAATGGTGATTTAGTAAGTCGCGCGACAAAGTTATTCCAGATAATTTTGAAGTATATTGGAGTTGATTCGTCTGATTGCGCAACTCCATTAAGCTTAGATGAACGAGTTGAGCTTGTCGGGAAACTATACAAGCAAAGTTTGAAACGCGCAGAACTCCGAGACGAGCTTTTTGTTCAGATATCAAAACAAACAAGAAATAACCCTGATAGGTATGTAGCTTTAATATTTAGTGTTGAGTGTCCTATTTCATCTTTTCTTGGTATTTTCTTGATTTTTGTTGTCTTAAAAATAGGCAATACTTGATCAAATCATGGGAGCTTATGTATGTATGTGCATCCTCTATGTCTCCAAGTAAAGACATTGCCATTTATCTGTCAGAATACGTTCATAACATAGCACATGATGTAGCTACTGATTCTGAGATCCAAGCCCTTGCGTTAAATACTTTGAATGCTTTGAAGCGTTCTGTTAAGGCTGGTCCTAGACATATAATACCTGGGCGAGAAGAGATTGAAGCTTTGTTGACTGGGAGGAAGCTTACAACTATAGTGTTCTTCTTAGATGAAACTTTTGAAGAAATTACATATGATATGTCAACAACAGTTGCCGATGCTGTCGAGGTTCTTTCAAACTCTTATATCATATGCTTCTGTTTGGATTTGCATGCATTTATAACTAATGTAAATATATTCAAAATATTATGGAGATTGAAAATTCGAGTAAGTGAAATGTGAAATAGATAGGACTCAAGACTACGAATGAGTTCAATGAACATGATTAGGAGCAGTAAGAGAAATCTCTCGACAAAATCTACTCAATGTAATGAAGGTTATCCATATGTATTCAATTTCAAAGTTCTACAAATTGAATAAGACTTGAGGCTTGAACTAGAAAAATGGTATTAGTCACCATCGTCGTCATCATCATCATCACCACCACCATCACCATCATCATTATTATTAGACTTTCATAATTGCTATCTATAGGTACTAAAATCCAAGGATTTCAGTACTAGTTTCTCCTGTAAATCTATTTGTACAAATCGTTATAAATATATAGAAATTATTTAGATTCAATTTGGTAATAGAACTTTTTAGTTCGACAATCTTTCACTTTTTTTAGGGGTTTACCCACTGTTCATGCTGGCCCACTTTATATAGTCAACTAGTGCCTAAAATAGCACTGCTGTTTACCTCAATAGCCACCGTCCAGACATTGTTCTTTTATGTGGCTGCTTGAAAATTGGCCCGTGTTGGTTAGATATTAAAATACTTTCTTGCAGTCCTCTCATCTGTAGGAGGAAATCTAAGTATGTCTTGTAAGAATGCTATTTTGTATTAGTTTGTATGCTTCTGTGTGAAGTTCTTGATACCATAATTTCTTTTTTGTATATATCTTTTTATTGCTTACTCGACATGTTTACTCCAGGAACTTGCGGGGCTCATTAAACTGTCAACATACTCTAGCTTTAGTCTGTTTGAATGTCGTAAAGTTGTTACAAGTTCCAAATCATCTGATCCTGTGAATGGTATGCCATTTTCACTCTCCCCTCAATTGTTATGTGGCAGTGCTATATCCTAGCTTAATTTATTAGTCTAATGGTTTCTATTGTTGTTGCTCAGAGGAGTACATTGGATTAGATGATAACAAATATATTGGGGATCTCTTGACGGAATTTAGAGCAGCAAAAGATCGAAGTAAAGGAGAAATCTTGCACTGTAAACTGATATTCAAGAAAAAGTTATTTCGTGAGTCAGATGAAGCCGTGACAGATCCAATGTTTGTGCAGTTGTCCTATGTACAAGTAGGCATTGTCATTATATGAAAACTAACAAATGATTGAAAGCATATTTAGTTTAACTATGAAGCTGCTAATACCTTCAAGCTCATAGATTTGTTGATGTTGAATGTGTTGTTACAGATGCAACATGATTATATTTTGGGCAATTATCCTGTTGGAAAAGACGATGCTGCTCAGCTTTCTGCATTACAAATCTTGGCTGAGATTGGATTTGTTAGCACACCTGAATCATGCACGTAAGTCATTTACAATGCTCATTTTGCAAGTAAATATCTTGTAGCAATGTTTAGTGCTTTTTAAATTTTCTCCATGTGGGTGAACTTGTCAAATTTTATTTCTTATTACGTTTGTAATTTGTGCTTCTCAGCAACTGGAATTCACTTCTGGAGCGATTCCTTCCCAGACAAATTTCAATGACACGAGCAAAACGTGAATGGGAGTTTGATATTCTCTCTAGATATCGTTCATTGGTATGGGGAAAACTATGTGTGTGTGTCTATATATATATATATATATATATATATATATATATATATATATATATATATATATATATATTACCTTTGATAAATAGCTGAGATAAAGCTGAGTTGTTAATTGTTTTTGTATACATGACTACGCACGGAATGAGTGTATTTATAATCGCAAGAATATATCTTAGGGAGGATCAATTAAATCCCTAATTCATAGCAAGTTTTATTTACACAATAAGCACTTGTTAAATGTATTTTCTAACTCCCGCAAAAAAGTTTTTTCCCTAATTACATTCCTTCATTGTTTATGTAATTTCTGTCTTTTTTTACTTATGCATTTCTTTAGAATTTGGAAAGTTGATATTTGCTTCTAGCATATGCTTTATAATTGATGAGTATGTACTTGCAAATTTCTTTTCTTTTATTTTCACTGATACAATGGTTTTTTTTCTCTTCTCATAGGAGCATCAGACAAAAGATGATGCAAGACAACAATTTCTGCGTATATTGAGAGCACTCCCTTATGGGAATTCAGTTTTCTTCAATGTTCGCAAGATTGATGATCCTATTGGACTTTTGCCCGGACGAATAATAATTGGAATCAATAAAAGAGGGGTATGCATGATTCAGCATAAATATAAACTGATCAAGTTATATTATTATTTAATATTAAAAAAATGAACTATGCTTTTAATTGTGTGCTTTTTCTTAATCAATTGTCTATAGATTCATTTTTTTCGTCCAGTTCCTAAGGAATATTTGCACTCGGCTGAGTTGAGAGACATAATGCAATTTGGAAGCAGCAATTCAGCAGTCTTTTTCAAAATGCGAGTAGCAGGTGTTCTTCACATATTCCAGTTTGAAACCAAGCAGGTATAGCACCTTTCTTAACACCATACAAGCTCTCGAGTGTTTTGAAATTATTTTTACTCACTGGCATTGTGTCGCTTTGTTGTAGGGTGAAGAAATTTGTGTAGCTCTTCAGACACATATAAATGATGTAATGCTGCGCCGCTATTCGAAAGCACGATCTTCTAGTGGCGGTAGTTCTTTGAATGGAGATGCTTCTATCAATTCAAAGCCTCCTAATTTAGAATCGTATGAGAAGCGCATTCAAGATTTATCAAAACTTGTTGAAGAATCTCAAAGAAGTGCTGATCAAGTAAGTCTAAAGTTATTCTAATGTATAATATAACGTGTTATGAAATTTGTGCATCAAACACCAAACTGAATAATTGAGTATTTTATGCTTTGTTACATTGATGCAGGGGGGTTTTATTAGTAATTTAGTAGTATTTATTATTTAGCCAAATCTTAATAATTTTCTAGAATTTTCTATTATTATTCCGTTTTATATTATTTTGGCCCGCGAGTTTGTTATTTCTTTCATTATATAAGCATAACTTATGTAGCCTAAGAGGCACACTTTTATTCATTAATAATATTCGAGACTTTTCTCTCAATTCTGGTGGATTCCAGAAACCCTTATTTTGATAGGTTTGTCACTTGCAACTCTATTTTCACAAGTTTGTCGCTTGCAAACTTGTTCTTTTCTATCTAGGTTTAGCGCTTGCTAACCCTACGCTTCCGTACTGCGTCATACATGGTAGTATTTATTTGTTTAACTTTGGCTTGTCAAAGTTGAATTTTGGTACTGATTGTATTTTGCATACAATCAAGAGACTTGTTATGTTCATATCATATATGATTGGGATGTCTAATTAATGTGTTTTTAGTCGATTAGTTATAACTTTAAATTGTCTTGACTAGTTGCATAAAGATTTGCGTGAGAAGCAAGAAAAGGAAGTAAAAATGCAAGAACAATTGGAGGGTTTGAAGGAATCTTTAAAAGCTAATAAGCAAAATCTTGAAGCAGTTACAAGTGACTGTGAAAGACTTAGGTCACTATGCAATAAAAAAGATCAGGCGCTACAGGTAAAGTTCTTGACTTCATGAAATGAATCATATTTTATCTTTTAGTTACTGGTATGTGTTAATAATCATGCAATCTACCAGGTTATAGAGAGCACTTCCAAAAAGGATCTCGTTGAAACAAACAACCAAGTAAGATATACCTACCGTATGAAACTATTATTCATGCTTACAATATCGATTATTATTCTTATTATTATTGTTGTTGTTGGTTGACTTTTTATTTATAAAACATGGACTTCAATGGTATCAATAGGTGCTACAAAAGCTTAAATATGAGCTAAAACATTGTAAAGGTGAGCTGGATTCGGCTGAAGAAACTATCAAAACCTTGAGAAGTGAAAAGACGATTTTGGAACAGAAGCTATCTGTGCTTGAGAAGAGGAACTCTGAAGAGGTAACCCAGAAGATACAAATCATTATTCAAAATTATAAAACTATAAGATTAAGATAATGATGGTTTTTGTAATGCAGAGTAGTTCTCATCAACGGAAGCTTGAGCTAGAACGCAAAGCTGTGAAGTCTGAAGTGTATGACCTTGAAAGAAAGATAGAAGGGTATAGACAAGAATTAATGGCTGCGAAGTCTATTATTTCAGTCAAGGACTCTGAATTGGCTGCATTGCAAAATAATTTCAAGGAACTGGAAGAACTGCGAGAAATGAAAGAGGTTTAAACTCTTATGTAACTTTTTACTTGTATAATGTTGTTTATATTCTCATTATTATTTCTTAGGATTTATGTACAATAGTGTGATATAAGATCCTGTAATTTGAGACTTATCTAGTCAATAATACTTGTATAATTCAGACCTAGAATAGCACATGCCTTTTTCAATGTTTTATTTATTTTTCATTATATTGTTAGTTTAAAAAACATATCAACTTTTTTGTCTGATTGTCCAGGACATTGATAGAAAGAATGAACAGACAGCTTCCATATTGAAGATGCAAAGGGCTCAACTAGCCGAAATGGAAGGTCTTTATAAAGAAGAACAAGTTTTAAGAAAACGTTATTTTAATGTAATAGAAGGTAATTGACCAGGTCTATTTGAATGTTTTGAAATATTTACATGGCTGATCTGTATTTAACCTTTCAACTTGTTTTATTAGACATGAAAGGCAAGATCAGGGTTTATTGTCGGCTAAGACCTATCAGTGAAAAAGAGGTTGCTGAGAAAGAAAGAGAAGCTGTTACTGCGGTAGATGAATTTACTGTTGAGTTTCTCTGGAAAGATGATAATCCAAAACAGTATATATATGATCGTGTTTTTGGTGGTGATGCAACTCAAGAAACTGTATTTGAGGATACAAGGGTAAGCCTTACTGTGACAACTTATAGATCATAATTAAGCCTAAAACTCATTACTAATTTCTTCACAATTTGTTCTGCAGTATTTGGTGCAATCTGCTGTTGATGGTTATAATGTGTGCATATTTGCTTATGGTCAAACTGGCTCTGGAAAGACATTCACAATCTATGGATCAGAAGACAACCCCGGTCTTACACCTCGTGCAATTGCTGAACTTTTTAGAATTTTAAGGAGAGATAGTAACAAGTATTCCTTTTCCTTGAAGGTAATATTTCTGAAATGGATAAGAATCAAATTTCATTTCTAGTCTCAGGTTGAAAATTTTCATGTCATTAGATCTAGTGGTTGTATGTATAAAAATTTTTAGTCTCTAAATTGTGTGATTTTCACAACTACCAATCATGGTGGAATTATATCAAGATACCCTAATAGATCTTCTCTTGTGTTAACAATGCAGGCATACATGGTGGAATTATATCAAGATACCCTAATAGATCTTCTGTTACCTAAGAATGCAAAGCATTCTCGATTGGATATCAAGAAGGATTCAACGGTAATGATCCTTATGTCATCATTGTGATTTTCCATTTGCAAATATTTTTGTTACTTGAGTGCAAACCATTTACCATTGGTCACGAAGAATGATTTAAAGATGTCCATCTGTTTTGCTTAATTTTGACTAGTTGCTTAACATTCTTCATATTATTACTTGATCATATTTTCTAGCAATTGTTGAAGTAGGCAGTCAGATATTTCAAAATAAGTTCTAGACTCTTGATCATAACCGTTTCATTTTTAATTCATTGATGTTAGGGAATGGTCGTTGTGGAAAATGTGACAGTGATGTCAATTTCCACAATTGAAGAATTGAATTATATAATACAAAAGGGTTTTGAGCGACGACATATATCCGGGACACAAATGAATGAAGAAAGTTCAAGGTCTCATCTCATTCTTTCAATAGTAGTTGAAAGTACCAACCTTCAAAGTCAGTCAGTTGCAAGGGGAAAGGTATTTACAATTTTTTCCCTTTGATCTACTATGGTATTATTAGTTTATCAATTTTTAAGACCTTTTAAATATATGTAAAGAAAGCGCCAAAAAATGAGTATATCATTATGTTAGCGTGTAAAATATTTCTTCATTGTTCAGTAACAATGTGGAGTATTGATTGTTTCTTGAGCTCAAGGTATTATCGCAATACTATTGCGCACATGAACTTATTTTATGTTGATGTAACTTGCAGCTGAGTTTTGTTGATCTTGCTGGTTCAGAAAGAGTGAAAAAGTCAGGTTCCATGGGTAGTCAACTCAAAGAAGCACAAAGTATCAACAAATCCTTATCAGCACTTGGAGATGTTATAAGTGCTTTATCTTCTGGTGGTCAACACACACCTTACAGGAATCACAAGTTAACTATGTTGATGAGTGATTCACTTGGCGGTAATGCCAAAACTCTCATGTTTGTCAATGTTTCTCCAATAGAATCAAGCTTGGATGAGACTCATAACTCTCTCACGTATGTTATTTGTTATGCTTATTTTCTTATTATTTTTTAACTTGAAAAAGCTTAGGGTCTATTTAGTTTGAAAAAATGTTTCTATTTTCATTTCCACTAGCTATCTTCATTGTATAAATCTTTAAAATACAAAGCAAATTGAAAATAAGATGACAGTTCTACAATTAAAAGTGAAACATAACATGGAAATAAAAATAGTTTTCTCTACCAAACACATACTTATTGTATGTTTGGGTTGGATGTGGATTTGGTAAATTCACGGCTATATTGTGATTTGGTTGAAGCTCCAAAGTGTATCTTTTGCCAAAATTGCGGTGGCTCAATGTGATTCTAACAATCCTACCGTCAGTCCAAACATACACTCAGCCTGTAGAAATTGTAGTAGTATGTCCCAGCTAAAATTCTCTCATGTTCTAACAGTCATTCCATTATGCTTTTTTTTATAGGTACGCATCACGAGTAAGATCGATTGTGAACGACCCTAGCAAAAATGTTAGTTCGAAAGAAATTGCTCGATTAAAGAAGTTGGTTACATATTGGAAACAACAAGCTGGAAGAGCAATTGAGTATGAAGATTTAGAAGAAATTCAAGATGAACGACCAAACAAGGAGAGACCAGATAGTCATGGTAGCTCTAGCTCTAGGTAAATAAGAGTATTCACACAGCCTTTAGTGCACTGGATTGACCATGTGCACAATATTCTTTTCTAAATGTACTGTCATCTATCAATTACCTTGATCAATCAGGCTGAGTATATTGTATTGTTTTGTTAAAGGGATCTAAGATGTATAGTAGGATTTTGTATATATTATTAATTAATCCTTTTTACTCCTGCTGATATAAATATATATACATTAGTATAATTCTAACTAAATATTCTGTTATTCAATTTGCTGTCTATAATTGAATAAGTCGAATCCAGTCTGGGACTATGGGGTGAATTAATGTGAATGGTCTGGGTCGAAGTTAAGCAAAATAAACCAAGTCATTACTTTGTCCCTGAAAGTAGTAACATTTTCACATATACCTTAGATGTCACATTTTCCAAGACACTAGGAGTACAAAAAGGACATTGGTACAAAGAAAGTTATTTTTGAAACTAAGGACCAAAATTTAGTATTAACAAAAGGGTTAAGTATATTTTTAGTCCTTATAGAATCATGAGTTTTCAAGTTTATTCCCTATAAAATTTTATTGGTAATTTTTTTAGTCCTCTATGATATTGTAATTTGTAAGAATAGTTTCTATTTTTGATATTGTAATTTGTAAGAATAGTTTCTATTTTGGAAACCTTTTGCAAAAAATGTGCACTTTTAGTCCTCTAAAATAGTCCCTATAAAATACAAATAAGAACTAAAAATGAATAAATTTTTTGTAGGGACTAAACTTGAAAGCTTGTAATTTTGTAGGGACTAAACCATGTTTAACCCTGTTGGTGGATTAAAAAAAAAAATACTTAGATATTTTATGCAACATTGCAACCAAGGAGTGCATGGAGAGATTAAAATGTAATTTTCATATGAGATTGAGAAAATTTACTAAGGAATGTCCACAACCCTGGCTTGAGGCCATTAAAATAAAAACCTGGCTTGAGCTTCAACCTTTTTGCTAGTTTTTTTAGCTATATGTCGACCAAAAACCAGACATTCATTTGTTTGTCGGGATGTAATGCGACTGATTTGTAATTTTTTAAATAATCTAGCAATGAACTTACACACACTAAACGTTAGAAATTGTGGAGTTACATGTTCGAACCTACGCCCCAACATATCAAATGTCTCTGCAACCTTATATCATCTGACTTGCATTACTTGGTAAGATATATTTTTTTCTTGTGATGACCCAAAGTGTAATTAATCTAAATTTCTTTGAACTATTTAGCAATTTTCTATTTTTTTAAAAAATAAAAGGTTTGTAATTGGGTCTAGGAATCGGCCAATAATTTGTAATTAGGTTTATTTCAGGAACCTAATTACAAATTATTAATATATTTATGCAACTCCACAGTAATTAAACAAATTAAAAAAGAAACATGTGACCCTTAAATTGTGCAACATTGTTGCCAAAATCCAATAGTTTAAAATATAAACGAAAATGGGATTTAGACAAGTGTTTTTCATCTCAAAATACTGTATAATCAACCTTGCTGCAGAGAACTGACAAATAATAACGAATTTCATAGTAATTTCATTTCATGACCTAAATACAAGATTTATTTGGATTTATTTTAGGTAACTGTTACTTTTCCAATCATACACCTAACACAATTTTGGCATTGATATAATCTAATCTACATCATGATTTTTCAGTATGAATGATTTGTGATTGTTCTATTGATTATAATAACATACTCAAAGCCCTTAAGCTAATATATTGATATTTACAATCATTGTTATCTAACCAACCTTTACAACCAAAGGACTAGTAACTTGTAACCTTCTATTTGTCCATGACAGGAATCCAAATTTGTATCCTTTTGAAGGAGAAGTTACTTTGAAATTCACACTGAACTTGATTTTCTGACCAATTCTTGTGAACACTAACCGGTTCGGCACAACGGTGACATTAACACCAGGTGGAGAAGAAACTAAAGAGTTATATATACTTGTTGCTTTTCCAACATTAGTCACAACCCTTGTAACTGAAAAGTTGTCTTTGAGATTAGGAACTGAAATGGATGGATAGTTGAGGTTTGATGCAGTGGTGAATTTGCTTTTACAAGTGCTGTTGTCTCTTGTAACAAGATGGAGTGATCTTTGATCATAACCAAGTGAACATAGGAATGTAATGAAATCTGTTGGCTCAGAATCATAGACTAGACCAGGATCAAGAACTCTTGCAGGGTTCAAAAACCCTGATCCATAATCAAATGCATTAGCCCTTTTTTGTTCCGGATCTACACTGATCGGTTTGTGGCGCTTATCTAGGATTGTAGCTGCATAATAAAAAATTCACAATTAGTTTCTTGAGAGGAAATAAATAATATATAATTCAATGACTGCGATTCTCTTCAATATCAAATATCGCAACAACTTCGGTTGAAAATCACAAGTGAATTGAAAGGTTTGTGTATTTTGCTTTCTTTTTGGTGATACAGTGCAGTTCTCACTGTCTAGAATTGTAGCAATTAAGTGACAAATGAAATTTAATCCTATTATAAGGAGTTTTGTTTCACTTTGTTTATTCAGATGAGTATCTAATTAGATATAGATAAATGTAGGTCTTGGAAAATGATATTAATATGAGTATGTAATGTAATACCAGTTGTCATGATGGCCGACTTGATAGCAGATGGAGACCATGAAGGATGAACAGCTTTGACTAAGGTTGCAATTCCAGTTACATGAGGACAAGCCATGGAAGTTCCTGACAGAATGTTGAACATGTTTCCAGCAACTGGAGACCATGCTGCAAGAATATTTAGTCCTGGAGCTGTGATATCAGGCTACATAGCAAATAACAGTTTTACAGTTAGAATTATGGTCATTTTACAACCGTCTCTTGAGGTTACAAGGTCAGACTTTTACTACTGAGAGCTGATACCTCATCTACTAATTCTCGGTACAAGTCCAACAAAAGTAAAAAAATAATGACCGATATTGTAAAGTAAGCTAAGATAGATTATAGTAATTCATTTGTACATAAATGAAAATTTCACCTTCAAAATTTCAGGGTTTAATGCATTAGGACCTCTAGAAGAAAATGCTGCTACACGCGGTGCAGATTGAGCTCCTATTACTGTCTTTGCTCTTAATATCTTTGACATAGGTTTACTGTTTAACATATAACAGAATGTGAAGTTAGACTTTGGATAATAGCACTAACAGTAAAAATTGGACCCTCCATAGCTGCAGTATCATGCTGCAGTTGTAGGCAGAATTAGATTTAGAGAGAGAAATTTCTAAATCTAACGGGTCCCTACCTCTACCGGTACCAAACTGTACTTGAAGAGGATTTAGGTCCATAAAAGTATAGGTAATTTGCAAACTATAAACAAACCGTGTAGTCTTGAGATAGGATAGAATCTTTTGTCCTTTTTTCTTTCCAACAATAGCTGAAGGGATCACAAATGGGATGGCAACATCTTGATCTGTCTCATCAATAAGTATCATGCCAACTCCTCCTGCTTCTTTCACAATTTTGCTCTTTGCCACTTTTGATTCTGTTGAACGCTCTACATGTCTACAAACAAGAACCTTCCCTTTGGTCTTTGTTTTATTCAAAGAACTCTCTAGACAGTAACTACAAAACCAAATATAATATAAGTTTAAAAGGCATCATTTTGCATTGATTTTTTTGTTAGTTTTAACTTTTAAGTACCTTGCTTCACCTGGATTGGTAAGGAGTGAAGTATCCTGCAAATGCCTCAGAAGCAGAAATTACCCTTGTGGAGGCATTCATTTCAAAGAGACTTAGACTTTCACCCTGATCCAATCACATAAAAATAATAAGGTTCCTCATGGTGTGCAACAAATTACCTTAAAATAGGTTAGTTATGGTTTTAGTCTTTTAACTTATTACCCTAAGGCCTATTTGGATTGACTTATTTGAACTTATCTATTGACATAAGTACTTAAGCTGCTTTCTGCTATTTCCATAAGCTCAGTTAACTTATGAAAACAACTTATAGCTTACACAAACAATTTGATTTGATTTTATCTTTTGTTATATAAATAGCTTATACAAATGCACTTATATGAGGCGCTTAATTAAGTTGTTTATCCAAACGGGGCCTAAAAGTGTAATTATGAAAGCACTTCAAATTACCGTGATTTTAGCACCATTTCCTAATATGATATCAGAAGTGAAATCCCTATCAGTTGAGCCAGCAGCAACAGTAAGCATCCAAGGTGCAAGGTTAGTAGCAGAACCAGGATTTCCTTCATTTCCAGCAGATGAAACAACAAGCACGCCACGGTTTGCAGCATGAAATGACCCTATAGATATAGCATCATTGAAATAATCTCCTTGTGGTGATTGAGCACCAAGAGATAGAGACAAAATGTGAACACCATCTCTTATAGCATCATCAAATGCTGCTAGCAAGTCCACATCATAGCAACCTGAATCCCAACATGTTTTGTACACAGCAATTCTAGCCATAGGTGCACCTCCTCTTGCACCTCCACTTGCTAGTCCTTTATAATTCATGTTTTGTACATATCTCCCTGCAGCTATTGAAGCTGTATGGCTACCATGTCCTGTGCTGTCCCTAGCTGATTTGAATGAGATTTTTGCATTTGACTCTTCCTCTGCTTCATATCCACTCTTATAGTATCTTGCTCCTATCACTTTCCTATTCCATAAATAAATCATCAACCAATGAAGGTGAAACAAATGGAAACCAGTATTTTAAATAGCGGTCGCGGTTGTGTCATGACCTTTGATATTTTAGAGCAATGTGGCCCATGCAGGCTCAATCATCACGTTAACATAAAAAACCATTATGCTACAGTCAATATTGTGGTAGCAGACCTTTATTTAAAACCTTCTGGAAACTAATTCATGTGAAGTCATGAAGGGAATATTGAGGGTAACAGTTAACCACAAACCTGTTGCAAGTTGAGGCATTGAATGCTTCTCCTGATTGACAATGACCTTTCCACCCTTGTGGCACTGCAGGCATGTCGGTGTCACTGAAACTCGGAGATTCTGGCCAAATTCCTAGTGAATCATGGTTATTATTAACAGAACTCATTGTGATAAATTCATGGTTACTAACAAAATCCAACTAATCAACTTTTTCAGCATGCAGTGCCTAAACCATTTTCCTCAATGTGATGTTTTCCATATTAAGTTTCATACCATGCAGTAATTTTACCAGCAACAGAACAAGAAATGAACAATTTTTTTTTTAGAGTTCATTAGTAGGAATTTGAATACCATAATGATGTAATTAAACTTCCAATTTTTTTTTATTTGATGAATATCCACATGTTCCCTAGTCATGTCTGACATCCGTATCTATTAAACACCGACATAGACACCAATCACGACACGACACTGATCATGACATGTAGACACCGGTAATAAATTATAAAAATGAAAGTGATTGAATGTAATCACATGTGTCGTACACCAAATATGCCTTCGATCTTAAATGTCGGTGATATATAGATTTGTACTAATTCACTCATCTTCAAGTGAATTCGTTATTCACATGGTTCAAAGTAGGGGCCTCCCAAATTCCCAATTAAAAGTACCCTTAAATTCCAATTTTGGATTTTACCATTGATCATACTACTTTCCTTAAACATGATAATGCTAAAGCTAAAGCAGAAAAAATAAAGTGATAGTTTTTCAGCTAGTGAAGTAATAAATGAGTGTGGAAGTGAAAATTCTTGTGAACCGGTTAATAAATGCCATTATGGAACAATAACTGAACTTGAGAATGAATGTGTTGCTTTTTGCCATAGAAGTTACCAACTTTATCATAAAGGCTGAAACTATACTTAAAATAGTACAAAGATACTCACCAGTATCAATGAAACCAATGATGATATTTTCTTGATTTTTAACTGAGTAGCCAAGAGTTTCCATGGTTTGATCATCCAAAAGTCCCATGAAATCCCATGAATGAGTTGTATGCAGCTTTCTTTTAGAATTTGGAAAAACAGAAACCACTCCTGCCATTTCTGTTCAAATTTTTCAAGTTACAGAAGCCATTATATTCTTTCTAAACCAAACTATATAGTAGTAACTAGCAAAAATAAATACTGTACTAAACTACTAATTACTTTTTTATAGGATAACTTTCAAATTTTTAACTGCATTAATTACTTTTTTACCACCATAATACTGCTAATTATATCACATATTTTTCTGCAATCATTAATAACACTATCAACTTTCTTAACTCTTGTGAATTAATCAATGTGGTCCTGTATTTAGGGACATATGTGGTAGCAAGGGACAAGGATTTAATCAGCATTAAAAACAGAAAAACAACTAAACTTACTAGAAATTTTGGAAGCTTGTTCATCAGTGAGCTTAGCTGCAAAGCCTCTGAAACCATGTCTATAGCTATAAATATGAGAAGCTTGTGCTTCTTCAATGCTGTCAAAAACATTCAAAACATGAAAATGAAAAATAAAATCCCTTTTATCTCAAGCAATAGTAATAGTATATTAATAAATAAACTACAACTAAAAACACCTGCAGAATTTGTAAAAAAATCCAAAATTGGTATTGATAGTAACCTCTGCAACACTGACACTTGTGATTGAAAGCGTGTGACACCGACACGAGACCAATACATATGATTACATTCAATAAGCTCATTTTTTCAAATTTTTAAGAGTGTCGACGTGTCCGTGTTAATGCTTGATAGATAACATCTCTAACCTTCCACTATGAACTGAGGCAAGAATTTGATGATCTTCATTCAAAATATCATCTGGGTATTCCAAACTTTTGCTTCCCATGTAAACTACATAAACCTGAAATTCAATCAAGATTTCAACACTGTGATTCACAAACTCAAAATCAAAACCAAAACCAAAACCAAAAAAGCTATAAAAAAGACACTACTTTTGAATTTACCTTGGTAGAAAAGCAAAAGCTAACTTTTGCAACAAGCACTAAAAGTAACAACAGAGAAAACAAGACACTGTTCATAGGATAACCAGGAGAAGAAGACATTGTTAAAGTTTCAAACTTTTTAGTGTATATGACAAACTAGAACAAAGTTGTATATAAATAAAGAAAAGGGTATAGAAAATTTTCAACTTTAAAAAAAAATTTGAGAATGAAAAATTAAATAAAAAAAGAAAATGAAATCTTTTTAAGGTAAAAAGTGAAGGGTAAGAATCATGGTTGAGGTGTCATGTGTTTAAGATTCAACGAGGTTGTTTGTTATATAACAAAAAAAACAGTGATGGTTGTAATGAGAGAACATGGAGCAGTAGTGGCAGAAAAGGAGCTGAATGGTTAGTGGTTAAATTGGTGAATTATATGATGACTATGAGAGAGAAAGAGATAGATATAGAGAGAGAGAGAGAGAGTAGTGGTTTTGTTTTGTAACCATTTTGGTGCATTAAAAATGTGAATATGGGCCCTCATGTTGAGGAGACTGTTGGAAGTAATGTGATTAACACTCAAGATTAGTGGAGGATTAGCTAGCAATAGCATAAAGCATGTGACCTTACTTATGTTTTGATTAATGGAAATCAGAATCTAATTATGATTTAAGTAATTGGTGGTTGATGTTGTAAAGTTTGTCAGTAGATGAGAGTTCAATTTATAATTGAGTGGCAATCCCCAAATTCTGTAGGTGAATTAATGGATTATTGATTTAAGAAATGAATCTAAATTATTGGTCAGTCATGTATCATATCAATAGTATATTGAAATGTTGGATTTGTGATTTTGGGATATCACATAGTAGCTGTCTAAACCAGAAAGAGACAAATTCATCATCATCCATTGATGGTGAACTAAAATAGTAATTTAGAATCCATATTGTGAATTATTGTGAATTATGAATTTCATCTATGCAATAATTTGCTGATTTAAATGGTTGGATTTGGACGACTCATATTCTAATTTAACAAAGGAGAATTTGCCACACGATGGATGAAACTAAAGTTGCGGTGACACAAAATTCACAACTTAAAGCTTCTGAATTTCATAGTGAAAATGGTCTTAGATTGCGATAAAAGGATGATACTGCGGATCACAAAATTCACAACTTAAAGCTTCTGAATTTCACAGTGAAAATGGTCTTAGATTGCGATAAAAGGATGATACTGCGGATCTAAAGAGAGGCAAAGTAAGAATATTGTATTAATTTTTTATTTTTATTGGTCAAGTATAGTGATCACACTCACAAATTTTAAATGCAAAGAAATGAAGGATATCAAATTTAAACTTAAACTATGCATTGCAACTATCAATTGAGTTATACTTATTCAACTTAGTTATAAAATTTTGATTTGACATAATCGCGTCAAATATGAAATTTCTAAATCTAAATATGAGAAATATTATTTTGCAAACCGATGACACTAAAGTAGTGCCAAATATATTTGAGATACATAATGAACTCAATTCCTCTAATTACGTATCTCAAAGGAGCTAGTTGTAATGTCTTAATTAGCACGATTTATGAACCATTTTAAGTTACCTAAGAGTTAATTCTGTATCTCTCTAAAAAAAATAAATTATGCATCTCAAAGGGGCTAGTTTTAGGTGCACAAGTAAGGATCATGAGTTTTTAAATATTGTATGAAATATCAAATTAAGATTTACAAAATTGCACTCTAACAATCATTGTACAGAAGATAGAGTCCTAATGGTGGGCAAGATAAAGAGGAAATTTACCGTTAGCTGAAATCATTCTGATGGAATTTCTTTTCAGTGCCTAAAGTCAACATTCTTGTTGATGTGTGCTTGCTCGGTTAACTTCAATTATGATAAGCTCACTCACAAATATATCATCAATTACAATCATTAATCATTATTGTATTTCTCCCTTTCATATCAGAAGAAAGCACAATAATTATCTTCATCAAGACTTTTTTTTTTAGTAAAACTATCATAATCATTATATTATTTGTTGGTAGCAACGGTTCACTAATGTCTTGTAAATTTTATCTTAAATTACATCGTTGCATAAGCTGTATTCCCAAGGCGGCAAGGCCCATGTTTTTGAGAGAGGATTCGGTGCCTTTGGCTTCGGTGCCTTTCGGTGCCTTTGATGGTTTTTGTTCCTATCTTTCTCTAAATCATTAATTTTCTCTCATCTAATTAATTTATTTTAATCATTCATCCAATTTTCTCTCTCATCTAAAATGAACTAAAGACACCGAATCCCCTCCCTATGTTTTTATTTTAAGGCCTATACTTTTTCCATTATAAGCTTTATTCAGATTTTAAAATACGAAATATTTCAACATGTTTTTGAAGGATTTTATGAGATTGTTTATGCCGTTTGGATTCTATAATCCAAATTGTATAGAGCGCGCAAGAAATTCATAGAATCGTAAAAAAAGCAGTCTTATTTGAATGAACTTCTATGAACTATAACCACAAAGTACTCCTAAGCTTAGAGACTCTTTTAACATGTTTTCCTTTTTCATATTTTAATTCTTGATTTTTTTTAAACTACATATTTTCCTATTTGTAAGTCCTTCTAGTGTTTTTTGATATATCTTAAGAAAAATAGTCAATTAATGTATAAGTTTATATATATTAAATATGTTCAAATTGACTTCTATCTTTAAGATAAATTAGGAATTAATAACAAGGATCCGACTCCTCCAAAACGGGTAGTTAGTAAGTTAGAGAGTTCTTTTTGACAAAATGAAGAAACATTGATCACTTCTTAATTAATAAAAGTTGATAATTTAACCATCGTAATTTGTTATGCATGTGTATATAATAAGAAACATTCATCTTTTTATCAATTGGTGGTATAACTCACTTTATTTTATCTAGCTGAGAGTCATACCATACCACCTCAGTAATTTGATCTCTTTTTCTCTATATGCACTGCTAGTTTTTTTTTAAACCTATATGCACTAGTAGTAGTTGTTTATACATTTTGCATATTTTAAAAAATATTGAAGACCAACACTCCATGATGCATCAATCTATCTCCTATAATTTTAATAATAAATCACTTTCTCATTATCTCATATAAGATGTAGATCTCTTGTTATCATAAAACCAGATCTACATTATGATCACACATCCAATTATAACACCTGACCTATCCAACGATATATTTTTTTTCATTATACTCTCTAAGCTATGTGAGTCCTTCATGTTCATGATATGGTAAAGAAAATGATAACCGAAAAGGTATGCATACGATCGATGGGATGCAAGAAAGAAAAAGGAGTACAGGTAAGGATTAAAGCTAAAGAAAGAAAAACACAAATAGAATGTATTAGTATAACAATGTGAGGATAAGGTTTAATTCGATGCACGTATTTACTTTCCATAATTGTCAACCGTTTAAATCATGACTACCTAAAATATGAAATATTTAAGTCAATAAATAAAGGATAAAATTCCTCTAAAAAAATAAATGATAAATTTGTGTCTGTGAGCATAACCCAGTTAATAGGAATATTGCAATATGCAAAAGCTGAGATTTAAACTTGGGATTTTCCACTTAACGAGCAAAACTCTGACATTAGATTACTTGACCAAATAAATATATAAAATAAGGTTTAATTACACTTTTGGCCTCCTAAGTTTATCAAAGTTGTGATTTTGATCCCCTAAAAAAACAACTCCTTCCAGGCCTCCTAAGTTTACTTTCTTGCAATTTTGACTCCCTGGCCCAATTTTGACTCAGTCAACACTGACGTGGACGCACTTTTGTATTTTTTAATATTTTTTTGATTTTGTAATTAAAAAATAAAAAATAAAAATATTTTTTTATTTTTAATTTTTGTAATAAAAAATTGTAATTAATTTTTATTTTATTTTTTGTAATTAAAAAAACAAAAAATAATTTAATTTTTTTATTATTTATTTTTGTAATTTAAAAAACTTTTTTATTTTTGTTTTAAAAAAAATTATAAAAAAAACTTTTTTTTAATTACAAAATTACTTTTTTAATTTTTTAAATTAAAAAAAACAAAAAACAATTAAAATAAAAAATATACACACGTGGCGCCCACGTGTCCGTTTACTGGGTCAAAATTGGCGTGGGGGGCCAAAATTGCAACAGAAGGTAAACTTAGGGGCCTGAAAAGAGTTGTTTTTTTTAGGAGGCCAAAATCACAACTTTAGAAAACTTAGGAGGCCAAAAGTGTAATTAAACCATAAAATAAAGGATAAAATTTAGATAGACCTTCATGTATTTTTTACTAAAGATGTCATCAAAGATAGGCTTCACTTTCTCCTTTGGTCTCATAAATTTTTCAATGTCATTTTGTCTACTAGCGTGTGTTTGGTTTCTCGTTTGCAACATACAAGAACACATTTGTATATTTTCCGATGCATTTTTGTCGTGATTTCTGGAATTTTCAAATACTAACTTTTACATTAATGTGATTTTTTGCCGTAATTTCCATCAAACTTTATTTTGCAAACACCATATCAAAGAAACACTAAATTACAAACATTATTACAGTAAAACAAAATTACAAACGTTCTATCTGTGTCAGTTTTCTATTTGAGTACGTTCCCGGAATGTTAATTACTTACGTGATATACATTTTTGGCTTATTAAGTAGCAAAAATTTGAGTACGTTCCCGTCAAAACTGCATGAATTAGATTTATTAATTTTTTTTGTTGTTGCAATGAATTAGAATTTAGATTATCTTCAAAATATGCGCCCCGATGGTCAATGCAGCAATCCAATATTGCATATAATGAATTAAGTTGATTCTGAAAAAACAAGTGTGTGTGAAGCCTCTCATCTGAAAATTTTATATGAAATATTATATCAACTTCTTTTTGTAAGTATTTATACATTTTTAGAAATTATTTTTCTTCAAAAAATAAAAGGAGGAATGACGCGCCACACATAAATTTATCAAAAAAACACATGAATTTTGAGCAATAGGAAAATGCATATGTTGGAGCAAAAAATATTTTTAAACCATATTATTTGATGTAGTACTTTTAACACACACTCTCATGTGTAAGAGAAGACGTCTTGAACGTCACCGAATGGTTCAATAACATTGGCATGATATATAATAGCAAACCGACTTGTATAAGATTAAACTTTCAACTACATACCATTTATATGAATACATATTCATATCTTATATCATCAAATTAATGTGAACTCCAAAATTCAAATAGATTGACCTAGATCCCCTTAAAAACTTGAAAGAAAAAATGATCGAAATTGTTTGAATCAATCCAAATACGTACAAGGGCGGATCTCTTTAAGGTTGAGTGTGGCTATTGCCACACCAGCCCTGCCCAAACCATTTTTTTTATATTCAAGTCCAAATTTTATTATCATATATATTTAATTTGAAAATATTATCATATGTGTAGTTGTTTAGTGATCAAGTGCTTGTTTTCCTAACTCATTGTCTTGGGTTCAAGTCTTTTTTGGTGAGATTTGTTTTATTTTTAGTGTAATTAACTTCGTTAAAATAATTAGCCACACTGATCATTTCATCCCAGATCCACCCCTATGTACATAGAATAGCTTAGTAGCAATTGAGGAGTGTCGTGTTGGTTATAACATGCCCATTTACATATATCTCCGTGTCTTATGCCTGTTTTTCAGATTCTAACAAAATCAAAACCCGGAGTCATGAAAACTTCACAAAAAGAAAAGCAAAATCTGTTAACACTTAACACACAAAAAAAAAAGAAGAAAAAATAAAAAGAGAACAAGGAATTGTTGACTAAAGTAAACAATACTTATAAGATTCTATATTCTAGCCTCTGATTCGTTGCAATTTTAAATAAAAAATGTGTCTTGCATAATGCATGTGTTCGACTGCAACTAGTTTGATTTGGAAATTAGTATTCTCCTGAGTCTAGCATGATCTTGATTAATTGCTGTTCAGACTAAAAGTTTCCTAGTTTTTCCTATGACTTTCTTTCTCTAAAAATAATTACTCACAATAAAAAACACACCATATAAAAAAATTGGATTAGGGCTCCTTTAAGTCCCCATTTGTTACCTCTGGGATTCCCATATGTTCTCTCCACAAGAGTTGACACATGGGAATAAAAAAAAATTGAACCTCAGTCAAAAGACCATTTGAACATCCATTTATTTAACGACCTATGTGACAACTATATTTTTACAAATAAATGTATGTATTGACACAAAAACCAACACAATAGACAGAGAAAGTTAAAATATAACGTGAATATGATAAAGTCGTCACAAAAATTGTTATAAAATAGTTGTACAAATATCACTCAAGTGTCAATTTTCAATTTAAGGTTAATAAATATGTTGGTATAAATACTCTTGTAAAATGTAAATAAAGTCGGAGTTTAATTAGTATACTCTGTCAGTGTACAATTATTTTACACATGTATTAAATGATGTGTTGTCACGTCAATTAATTAATATGACAACTTATTAATTGACGTGGTAACATATCATTTAATTCATCTGTAAAATAAATGCACACGAAAGGAGTATACTAATTATATTCATAAAGTCATTAATATTTAGATCTTACAAGAGTATATATATCAAAATTAAATAAAAATTGACACTTGAGATTTTACAAGAGTATTTATACCAAAATGTAAATAGAGTAGTTATACACAAAGTTAAATAAAAATACTAATGGTCCTCGTGAGTTAAGCTCAGTTGGTATGGACAATGCATAATATATATAAGGTTTAGGGTTCGAATCCGGCCAGCACAAAAAATTAAAAAATAATAATGTTCATCAAATTAATAAGGCAGAAAAAAAAAATCCTTATCATAAGAAAAGAATAAAAAGTCCTTTTATTTTGGTCGAAAGAATAAAAAATCCTAAAAGATGATGAATTCCTACTCAAAAAGTTTGAGTTATATTTCTTCAGCACTAAACACTTTTAGAGAATTGCTCTTTTGACCCCACAAATACGCAAACTTTACTGAAGATAATTTTCAAATTACATTTTTATGTTTTAAAAACTTCCAAATATAACTTCTGTACGTTATTTTTCAAAATAAAGAGTAAATAGAAAGCAAAAAGAACAAGATAACTGCTCTCCCCCTGCACTTTTCGCTCGCACCCTGCAACCTTACCCAAAATGCCCATGCGCTACTTAACTAATGCTGCGTGAGTTAACTAACGCCGCGTTAGTTAACTCACGCTAGTTTATTATTCTTGTTTTTCTCTTTTAACTTGCTTTTCTTAACTCACATTGAATCTTTCTTGCATGCAAAAAATAACTACTACATCAAATTAGTTATTGAGCACTTGGTTACTCTTTTGAAGTTGACAGAAAGTCCTTGAATGCCATTTTGAATAAAAAGTAAAAAGCATTTGATGGCTGCTTAATTTGTTGAGTTAATTTTCTTAGTAACATTGAAACAATTCAAAGTCAGAATTATTAGTAGGTGGACAAGAATAATTTGAACTAGTGAAAGAGAAAAGCAAGTTGAAAAAGGGATGAGACAGAGTTTGAAACTTGGGATGTCAGTAAAAGAGAAAAGCAAGAATAATAAACTAGCGTGAGTTAACTCACGCCGGGTATAACACCTGCGTGAGTTAACTCATGCGACTTGACTTAAGTCACGTATGTGTAAAATTTAAGTCATGTTTGATTTACACATGCGTTAATTAACTAGCGCGGATGTATTTTGGTCAGTTTGATTGGGTGGGAACGAAACTTGCTGGGCAGAGAGCAATAATCAAAGAACAATCATCATTTGACCGACGTGCTCCTCCATGTTTTCATATAATTGGGCCGTCATGTTCTTTCCTTTCCTTTGGGCCTCAATCCAATTTTTTTACTATTACATTTCCCACCCTATTGCATTCTCACGCTGCGTGAGTCACGCATCCTGTAAAATTTCCAAAAATGCTCTCGGGTTTTTGAATTGTAAAATCCGAAAACATCCAAAGTGAAATTGGATTTTATAATTCGAAATATGGTTATGTATAATCATCAATCAGAATCTCCCATTTCAGCAGTTTTGCTTTTAAAAACAACCAAAAAACAAAGTAAAAAATGCTAAAAACCTGTCAAATAAAATCATAAAAATACCACCAAAAAATTTCAAAAATCAAAGAAAACTAATACAATTTTTTTCGGATTTTTATGAGAATATGAAAAATAAGTCTAAACGATGGAATTTTGGATTTTGAGGGGCGGAGTCCCGTAAGAAGTCCCTTCTAAGGGAGTCTTGATCCTTGATTTTTTTTTTCTTCTGATTTTCTGGGGAAGTTTTGGAGCAATCTGATCAAGTAGCCCGAAAACCAGATTTTTGACTAAGAATAGCTAACAATAACCTAAAACAAAAGGATGAGAGTTAGGAAGATTAATATTGTCCTTAAAATGATTGTCCATGTTATAAACATGTTTAGAATTTGTGCTGATACATTTCAGATTATATAATCCAAATTTTTTTCCCTTGAAAATAAAGGGTGTTCGGATTCTATAATCCGAAAAAAATCAAGTAACGCGGCCTATTTTTTGAGATTTTCGGATTTTTTCGGATTATACAATCCGAATTGGTGAAAAACTTATTTTTTCACTCTATAACAAAGGAAAACACCAGTTCAGATTTTAAAATCCGAAAATTTCAAGAGCATTTTTGAAAAAAAATAGGACGTGTGAGAAATTGATAGGGTGAATTTTTTTCCTTCTTTCCTTTGCATCATGCATTTGTTTACTTGTTGTTTTAGTGTATTCAAATGGACAATAGCGAGAGTGTCTTGATGCCTTCTTTATTTGAACACTCGATGAAGTGGCAAACAAGCAGAGATTCACACACACAATTATAAGGTCTCGTGTTCAAATTTGTATAAAGATAGTTAGATTAACAATATCAACCTTGTCAGTTGCGCCAGACTTTATTGATATTTTGATACCTATTAGCAAGGTTTAACAACTCGAGAGTTTACCTCAACTCGTTTTACCTAGGTAAACTCGACTCGAGAACTCGTACGAGTTTAGCTAAAATTAAAATTAACTAAAATTCATTATTTGTATGACATATGTAAACTTTTTTTTTTTGAGCAATGACATATGTAAACTAATATAATATTATATTGTAAATAGTCCAATAGTGCAAAATATAACTAAATTATAAAGGTTTTCAACCACGATAATAAAGCATTATGTTCAACTAAACATCAAAATACAAAATAAACTTGCAAAATCATAAGTTTTATAAGTATCGTAAATCTTAATCATCCAAAAAGCAAGTGTCATAAGTTCCCAAAGTTTTTACTTAAGACAACTATTCAGTTTTTGGGCTTGATTGGGCTTTGAAATAAAATGGGTCAAAAAAATGGCCCAATTTTTCTTAAATTTTTTTTAGGTGTAAACTCGGTCGAGTTTACTGAGTTAACTCGAGTCAAACTCGTCAAACATTTCGATTTTACCAGAAATCGAATTTACCTCCGAGTTAACACGATTTTAGTACCTAAAAACGTGAACTCGATAAACTCGATGAGTTAACGCTCGATTTATGGAACATTGACTGTTATTCATAGCATTACGGTAAAGAGAACATGATCACGAGTACATGGATACATCATACATCGCTTATAAGCCGTAGGTGCAAAATACTAACTCATCAAATAATTCATTTGTGCTAACGACAATCAAAGAATGGAAAAAACACCCATGCCCTTCTTCCATACTTTGGATATGTGAAAGCAATTACGAAATGATAAGAAAATCATACATAGGTTTTGAACCACAACATAATAAAAGATGACACTGCCTTATTCACTCACATTTATTTGAAGTCAATTCACAACCATCCATTCCCACTCCTTGATAAAAATATTTCAATGCATTGCAATTGCAATAAATTCAAACAATGTATGGGAAGTTAGTTATGATTCAATGTCATCTCTTATGTCTATAAAATTCAACAAAAAAGTTGAACTTCATTCACACACTGATGTATACACTTTTGTCTCTTCTTTTGACCCTTACTGTCCCATTCACATTCTCCACTTTTTATACAATCATTTTCTTTGTATATATATGTGCATATAGTTTGTTTCATTTATCATAAAAAATGACAAACACAGATGAAAACAAAGAGCTTAATCATAATCAACCCTTGTCGATTCTCCAACGATTGGATCGTCTTGAGCTTCTGGTAAATTCAAATTATTTCTCTAGAATTTTACATTATTGTATTTTTATTTTAACTCCTAATAATGCAGCTACTGTATTAACTCCTAATATAATGGTTATTAATTTAACTCCTAATATAATGGTCATTAGTTTAACTCCTAATAATGCAGCTACTGTTTCTTGAAAAGAAGCAATGTCACACAATAGGAGATTCATCTGATAATGCCATTTACAAATGTTTGGAACAAGAACAACAATGCAAGAGCTTGTCCTATGTTTTTGAAGAGGTTCACCACAAAGGCACGTTGCTGGAGCGAGTAGCATTGTTAGAAAATCGAGTAATTCAGGTTTTTGAAGATCCACATAATTTATTTTTTGTTTAGAATCATTTGTTTTAAAATTTGATATGTCACGTCTACAAATCATCATGTCTTCCAAAACATAAGACGATCCAAACTCTTGTTTTACACCTCCAAAAAAATATACATTTTTCTAAAGGCCTTTAAGCCTCCCAACATAAAATCGATGTTATTTAATATTAATAAGTTGATACTTTTTGCGTAACATCTTCATAGCTCGGTGGTCGAAGCAAAACCCATGTTAAAAATTCAAATTTCAACAACAACCTAAGTTCCATAAGCACAAATTAAAGTGATATATACACATCTATATTATATGCTTAATTAGTTTTTGATTATTCAGCTGAGTATTGACTTGGACATGGGAAACACGTCAAGGTCAAGTTCTTCCACATCTACAGTAGCTGGAAAGCTAGGAAAAGGATCAGGATCGTTGGATGTTAATGAGAATATGGATATGGTCACTAAACTTGAAGAGAAGCATGATACTCTCATAACACAAGTAACTTTTTGTTAAACTATTGTATTTATATGTGCCTAAAAGTACAGTTCTAAATATAGTTTTTTCTAATGGTCTGCTTTGTGGTCTTGTAGGATAGCATTGTTGTGGAGGCTTGTTCATTAAACTCACCATCTTGCAAGGCACATAGAATCAAAGCAATGTCTAGAATGGGTTACAATAGGAAATGGCTCAAGTGGTTGAAATTTGGATGTTGATGTTAGATGAATAAAATTAAGTAGGTCCTTTATTGTGTCATTTATATTATTTGTTAAATGTTTAGACATCAATATAAAACAACTATAAGTACCTCGATCAATATTTTTCAATAGTCAATTGTTTAGGAAGATCAATTAATATATCAAGTATTGGTTTCATGGATTAAATTGTATTTGCTTAAGTTCTTCTGATTTTTTCTTATGTTAATCGATACATTTGATGCTTTGTAGTTGTCCATATCAGCAAAACCATGGCCACTCTTGAATTGCTATTAGTCACCTCATCGTTTATAAGCCTTGGTAGATGATCTGCTACAAAATTCTCTGTTCCTTTCTTATCCTTGATTTCCAAATCGATTTTTTTTAGCAATGACATCCATCTAATGAATCTCGGCTTTGAATCAAGATTATTTAACAAGTATTTAATAGGTGCATTGATACACTTGCATTCAAACTGTTCCTTCGCTCAAAGTATATTTCCCTCGAAACATAAAATTTAAATTTGAGTGTAACATTTGTTTGAGTCGTTTAGAGTTGTAAAGGATTTGAAGGAAGTAAAATCAGATCTAGATGACACTCAACAAAGATTGTTGTTTGTGATTTAGGTTGTGTCAAAATATTTTTATGATTATACCTCTGCCATCAAATCTTCCATCAATTCATTCTAAAGGATTCATGATTCTCAAATCACTGCCCTAAACAACCTGGATCGTATTCATGCCAAAGGAGGAAGAGTTGCCAAAATCTCAACACTTTCTTATAAGATTACTGCTCTTCGCCCAGCAAATATTTCGCTCCCACCCAACTGAACTTCCAAAAATACCCCTGCGTTAGTTAACTAACGCAAGTGTAAAATTATGCGTTAGTTAACTAACGCAGCGTGACAGTGACTTAAGTAACGCAAGTGTAAAACTCTGTCTCACGCTAAGTATTAAGACATGCGTGAGTTAACTCACGCTAGTTTACAAATTCTAAAAGTTGCAATTTTAGCTTATATAACTCATGCTACTTGTACCATATTCTAGCATAGGGTCGAAAAGGAACAGTGACTAATTCTAGTGTGACAAGTAGCAATATAATTTTTTTAAACATCAAAATATGTGAAAGAGAAAAAATAAAAGTTGAATTAACTAATATATCACAATTAGATTGATTAATAATGTCGGTGACATTCCCCAATTCATATGCAGTCTTCTCCAATATTTTTGTATTGGTTAACCATCTTATCATTGTGATTTAACTAATTTTAGATTTAATTCAATGAATAATACAACATCTTGATGATATGGTATTCTCATCAGAGAATTTTATCAAACCAACGAAAATGGCCAAGACTATCATCCCATTTCATGGTTTCCAATTAACACATACTAAACCGAATAATATTTTCTACGAATCTTCGGACTGTCTCTTATTCGAAATTTAATTTAATAAAGTGTTAGTGACCAACAAAGCAAAGACTGCTGACTTTTGAGGAAGAAGGAAGTAGGTATGCAAATCATCATAAAGTGTGAACTTGGTAGCTGACTCGAAATTTCACATAGCTTTATTATAATAAAATAATTTGCCACACCAATGTCATTACTTTATAAAGGAGTGAAGAAAATTGAAACCATAACAATCAAATACCTTATATTTTGTTTTATCTTGCACACATTACTGAAAAAACAAAGCTTGAAACATGAACACCACAAATAATGGAGACCGATTGAAAGCTGCAGCTGAAGCAGGTGATATAGATCTCCTCTACGCAGTCATTCAAGATGATCCATACATTTTGGAGCGTATAGATTCAATACCATTTGTTGAAACTCCTTTGCATATTGCTGCATCCATGGGTCATCTCGAGTTTGCCATTGAAATTATGAATTTGAAACCTTCATTTGCTTTGAAGCTAAATCCGCAAGGATTCAGCCCCATCCATCTCGCAATTCAAAATAAACAAGAACTTATGGTGTATCACTTTGTGTGCATCAATAAAGACCTTGTTAGAGTTAAAGGAAGAGAAGGCATAATTCCTCTTCATTTTGCAAGTCAAATTGGTGATGTTCAAATGTTAGTTTACTTTCTCTATCGGTGTCCGGAATCCATTGAGTACTTGACTGTGAGGCGCGAGACTGCACTCCATATTGCTGTTAAGAATGAACAATATGAGGCCCTTCAAGTACTTGTTAGCTGGCTCAAGAAAAATACACGGAGAGGGGCTAAAAAGCTGGAAAATAAAATATTAAACAAAAGGGATAAGGCAGGCAACACCATTTTGCATATTTCAGCACTAAGTAGTGACCCACAGGTAATCTTAATCTTACTAAATAAGATATAGAATTGCTAACATGAATGATCTCTAACAATTGTTTTATTCATTAATTTCTTTGTAGTACAGGCACTTCTATTGTTGGTAAGAAGTACTGGTATAGATTTGAAGGAAAAGAATATGGAGAACAAAACCGCATTAGACATATCAAACACACCAGAGATCAAGAGTATATTATTAAGTGTTGGAGCAAAACCTAGCGCAGAAGTCACTGATTATCCCACATTTGGTCATAAAATAAGATCAAAGATCACAATTACAGGTGCAGTGTTTATTTATATAAATCGCATTAGAGGAGATATATTAGTGGAGCAACGTAACACTTGGTTGATAGTTGCGACTCTTGTTGCAACTGCCATCTATCAATCAGGACTGAGTCCCCCTGGTGGAATTTATCAGGTTAGTGCTAGTGACACTAACCATAACATCACTTCCTCCAATATTACCATTTCTACCCCAGGAAATACTGGGAAATCAGTCTTGTCAGGGTATGAATTCTTTTTGTTTTTATTTGTTAATATATATTCCTTTTCTGTATCAATTTTAGCGATATTGATTATGATACCATATGGAATATTAGACATTCTAGTGGCTTCTCCTATGGGTTGGTTCACCGCTAGTTATTTATTTTCTATGTGGAGGATATCCCCTACACATGTCAACTCTGTG
>Ga0315913_1000191_pt1 | contig 44343 bp, 37 predicted proteins | sample MpolsnodulesMG_FD_207736 | JGI IMG/M metagenome (GOLD analysis project Ga0315913, IMG submission 207736) | Medicago polymorpha root nodule microbial communities from Los Angeles, California, United States - small nodules | ecosystem: Host-associated > Plants > Roots > Nodule | place: USA...
TGATGTATCTTATTAAAAGCAAATCAAATACAAAATGAACAAGCGCTTCAGTGGTTAGGAAGTTGTTTCTTAATAGGAGGGTCACGAGTTCAACTCCCATCTGTGCCATTTTTTAAAACATGATTTAAGTTAAAAGCAAAAAAAAAAGAAAGAGAGAAGAACTGGTTCAACCCATAACTCGGGCGAGTCACCAGTTTTTACGGAGTTTGATCGGTTCTCGCCGAGCCAACTGCATGGCCGATCCGAAGGTATGCTCGAACCGGTCTACCCACTGGTTCCCGGTTCGACCGGTCCGACTGGCCTGTTCGATCCGAGTTTCAAAACTATGTTGGTATGCAAATTTTGTTAATTTTCTTGCAGCAGGGGTACTACCCCCAGATTTGAATTATCAGCAAAAGAAGAAGTTCTTCAATGACCTCAAGCACTACTATTTGGACAAGCCCTACTTCTTCAAAAGGGGTTTAGATGGAATCTTCAGAAGGTGCATTCCTGAAAACGAGGTAAGTAACATTCTAAACCATTGTCACTCTTCTTCTTGTGGTGGCCATGCCGGTACTCAAAAGACTTCTTTTAAAATTCTCCAATCTGGATTCTGGTGGCCATCACTTTTTAAAGATGTGCATCTATTTGTCTTTAAGTGTGACCAATGTCAACGCACCTGTAATATTACTAAAAGGAATGAGATGCCTTTGAACAATATCCTTGAAGTAGAAATCTTTGATGTATGGAGTATTGATTTCATGGGGCCATTTCCTTCTTTTTTTTGGAAATCATTACATATTGGTGGCGGTTGACTATGTGTCCAAATGGATTGAGGTCATTGCCTCTCCCACTAATGATGCACAAGTTGTTATAAAATTGTTTAAGAAAATAATTTTTCCAAGATTTGGAGTACCTAGGGTTGTAATAAACGATGAAGGGTCTTACTTCATCTCTAAATATTTTGAAAAACTTTTACAAAGATTTGGAGTGAGACACAAAATTGCTAACACCCTATCACCCCCAAACAAGTGGCCAAGTTGAGGTTTCAAATAGGAAAATTAAAGCTATTCTTGAAAAAACTATTTCAACTTCTAGAAAAGATTGGTCGATTAAGCTTGATGATGCTCTTTGGGCTTATCGGGCGGCATACAAAACTCCCATTCGAATGACTCCTTTTAAACTAATTTATGGGAAGTCTTGTCACCTTCCGGTTGAGCTAGAACACAAGGCTTATTGGGCAATTAGGAACCTCAACTTGGACCCAAATTTGGCTGGTGAGAAAAGAAAGCTTCAATTAAGTGAGTTAGAAGAACTTAGGATAGATGCCTATGAGAATGCCCGCATTTACAAAGAAAGAACTAAAAAATGGCATGACAAGCATATTCTCAAAAAGGACTTCAAGAGCAGTGATCTTGTGCTGCTCCTCAACTCTAGGTTGAAACTTTTTCCAGGTAAGCTAAGGTCAAGGTGGTCCGGTTTGTTTCAAGTCCGCAAGGTCTACCCTTATGGGACAATTGAAATTTTTTCTGAAAAAACTAGGCCATTCAAAGTTAATGGCCAAAGGCTAAAGATTTACAATGCAGGTGAAGCCGTTGAAGAAAGAGTCATCTGAACTCTTAAAGAGCCCCCTTGAGGAACAATTCACTTCCTTTCTTCTAGCTAGTGACGATAAAAGAGCACTTCGTGGGAGGCAATCCACGAGTTTAATTTGTTCGTTTTGTGTTATTTTAATTTGTTTTGTAGGTAATTGTCCAAATATGATGCGCAAAAGCGGAAAAAAAGTTGGAGCTCGTTGACCAGAAGGTTGGCACGGCTCGTGCTTGTATCCAACACCCAAAAAGAACTAAATTGGCAGAGGGGAGGCACGACCCGTGCCTGTAGAGACACGACCGTGCGTGAGGATATTGGCCAAAAAGCCAATTTTTCTCTTCATTTAACAAATTGTGAGCTTTCCCCACCCCTTTTCCTTTTATTTTTTGTTGTTTTTCTTTTCTTTTCGAATCATTAAGGACAATGCGTTACCCAAGTGTGGGGGGAGCCAATAAAGTGTCTTGTTTAGTTAAGTGTCGTAGTGTTTCCAAACTCACTTGAATTTTAATTTTTTGTTTTGTTTTGTTGTGAAAGGCATGGAAAGCAGCTTGTTTTTATTGTGAATTATGACATAATTTTTTTTGTCGTCTCTTCCAAATGGTTATTTCTTTTTGTACATGAAAGTGATTTCTTGTGTTTTAAGTGTTCTTGTTATACCCACGTCTTGTTTTATTGTGAAAATTCTTTATGAGAAAAGCACAAAGTTTTAGTCTTTGAGTAAGTGTGTAGGTAGGTATTTTAAGGAACACGTTCTAACTTTAGTCGTAAATTGACCCTTAAAAGTCTTCAGAGTAAAAGTAGTATAAGTTTGTGTGGGGAGAAAAGACTTGAAAAAATAATAAAAAGTGACCAAGTGTCCAAAACTGGTTGGTCACCAAGACATTAAAATGATCAAAATGCCTAAAAACAGATTGATTATCAAGAGGGTCGAAAGCAAATATATTTATAAGGGGACGTCGCTGACTCTGGGGGGCAGGAGCAGACCTCACTAACTTCCCACGTGAAGGTGGTGTTTCTCTGACAATCAAAAATAGGTTATGTAATTCCTTCTTAAAAATGTCAAATCATCCAATGATCATATAATTCCCATCTCTTTTATATGAAATGAAGAAAGGACTTTTCTCGGTTGGTTTAGTGTTAAGGTTAGAACCTGTTCCTCATAATATCTCTTACACGGGAGGAAGAAAAGGGTTGGACTACACACACACACTCACTTGGGACTTGTTGTTGGGTTGAACAGGTTCATGAGAAATGCTTGAAGTTGTGATTAGTGTACGCTTAGAACAAAGCCTTGGAGGAGACATGAGTTTTAATTGTGTTGTCATATATTATTAATTTTGTTTATGCTGCTAATGTTTATGTCTTTTGCTTGAGGACAAGCAAAGATTCAAGTGTGGGGGAGTTTGATGAGTCAATAATTAGTGTTTTTAATGTATTATTTGAGTCTATTTTATTTAGATTTTATATGTTTTTATTTCCCTTTTAGAACTATTTTACTTCAATTTCAAGTTATTTAATTTTAGGAACAAATATTATAAAGATTGAGTCTTGGAGCAAAAGAAAGAAGATTTGGAGCTGATTCAGACTAAAAATACGAAAATTTGGTGCAAAAATATAAGTCCCCCAAGTCATAAGCTTGGGACGGCCCGTGCCACCAGCCACACGGCCGTGCCACCAGCTCAGAGCCCCTTTTGTTGCTTTTTGCTTCCTGATCAAGCTGCCTATTAGTTTATTTTTGACCTAAAGCCCGTGGTTTCTTGTGCAACACTTTAGTGATTTATTTCTTAGGGCTTAAGTTAGTGTTAGACAATTAACAGAGCAGCTATCAAGCTTTTATAATCATATTTTGTTCTCTGAAATTAATAGTGACAATTGTTTCTTTAAATAAAAGTTCTTTTTATTATTTTATTTTATGTTCTTCTCCTTCTTCTCTTCTATGTCTACAGTGAACATGACTGAGTATACTCTTCTTGTCTTAGGATTGTTGGATGAGTCTAATGACATAATCCCTATCAAACCAAGCCTCAAACCCTAATTTTATGTAAATCTATTTTCTAATCTAAATTCACCATTTTTATAATGAATTAACAAGTACCAAATTCATAAAGCGACAGTGGAGGGTTAGTACTTGTTAATTCATAATCACAAATATCAAAGTGATGCATCGAATGAAAAAGTTTTGATATTGGGACAAGTGAATTTAGACAAGGATTATGAAACATGAGAATAGTCTAGCAAACCTTGAGACAATAAAGTTTTGTTCTTCAAGGATTCCAATAGCAATCAACCATGAGAATAGATGTGGTTGCTAGAGGAACACACTCACTGAAACCGAAAGGAGATGTGATAGGCTAAAGAGAAACTTGTCTTTAGAAAATAGGTCTAAGATAAATTTCTAGGTTTAGGGTTTGGTTTGTGAAGGATTTGTCACCATGACGAACCAATAATCCCAAGGCGCTTTTTATTATTATTTTCAAATCCGTTAAAAATCCCAACTTTACAATTTAACTCTCTTCTAATCATTCATAATAGTTAATTGAATTCAACAACTCCCTGTCGGAACGATTCTCTTTATTACTACATCGGTAAATCGTGCACTTGCAGATTTACTACATCACAACCCTAAATTGAGAACGAGAAAAATAAAAGGAAATGAAAGAAAGGTCTTTAATTAGGGATGACAATTGGACCCATGTCCGATGGGCACCCGCAAAAAATATCCATAATAGGTAGGGTAATACCCCGCTTTAATGGGTTTGGGCTTGGGCCGGGGTATTACCCGTAAATTTAAATGGGTATGGGTACGGGTAAGGGTACTATATTGCCCAGCCCCGCAACCCGCATATACATATTTATATAATATGATAAATAATTTATTTATTTTTGGTGTATAATTAATTAATTGATTTAGTTATCTAAGCTTGAGTCTAAACCTAAAAACTACTTAATACAATAATTGGTCCCTCATGCCAGTATACAATTTTTGAAGAATGTTTTGGATGTTTTTTATTTTGTTAAATACTATGATTCGTACTATTTTATGAGTTGATTTTAAAAAAATTGAACCATAGTTTTTTTTCAATTGTGATATTTTTATCGTCTTTTCATAGTTAAAGTGGGGGTAATGAATGCGGGTATGGGCACTAAGGTGCCCATAAGATATAGGGAAGGGTACTAAAGTTGTTACCCACGAGGGTACGAGCATTTTTTACAAATGCGGGTATGAGGAATGACATTGTAGTACCATACCCATATGGTACCCATTGTCATCCCTATCTATAATATTTTTATTTTTATTATTCTTATCACTTCAGAGCCGTTAAGTTTGGTCTGAAAACATATTGAAAAATGCTCCGAGAACATAGTGGTATATTTTACCTTAGTAAATCAATTTATCATCAAGCATCCTCAATTTCATTCAACTTGTTGAATTTTAAATGTTTTAACTGATATGTAGCTGGAGAGCTCTCTATTATGTTCGCTGAATTAGTCAACATGACACTGTTGTTTTAGGTTGAAACAGAGGTTGATTTTAACAGAAAATTTGAATAGTCTTTCCATGTAAGAAACATTTGCATTTACACGGTAGTCATAAAAGAATTTAAGAAAAAGTGGAATACGGAGGATGTTTTTTTCAACAAATCTAAAAATGTGAGTTTTTATATGTATATTACTTTTATTGCATTCAAATTATTTGATTTAGAATTTGTTTCCTTGGTCTATTATAAAAAAAATAGTTGAAGTGAATAATTTATTAATACATTTGTTAATGATTTTTTTGTGTGTGTGTAAGGTAGTTTATTGGCTAAAATTCACTTTTTAAGGTAAATAAGTTGGGTGTCCATAGTTTGAACCCTGATCCCTACATATAATAATGCATTGTCTTTATCAACTGAGTTATGTGAGCGGAGACCATATGTTAATGACTATTATTAAAAGATAAATGTTTCATTGAGTGCCTTGATGGACAAGGTGAACAAACCATTCTTATGGTCTATTGACAACACGTTCATTGTTCTCAAACATGCATGTGTTTGTCTGTGACCGAGCGTGCGTGCGTGCATGTGCTCTTTTGTGTGCGAGTGTGTGTGAGAGTCAAAATGACCATAAGAATTATAGCAAAAATGAAGAACATAAAAACATTGAACACTTATTCACATAATCACATGTGAGAAAGTAACAACTAACCATAAAATAAGAGAAAACAGTAAAACATAACACTTCTTTATCAATAGACAAATAAAAATTACAACAAATTAATTAATAGGTAGAAAAAAGGCATAGTTTTAAAACTCGGCAGGTGCACTGAGTCACTAAATCAATGGTCGAACCGCTGAGTCACTGGTTAAACCGCATAACTGAATCAGATTAAATATGATGACTCGTTCTTATGACTCGGATACTATAATTTTTTATAGGTATTAAAATTTATTGAACTGGTGACTCGGTCTCTAAATCATTTAAAAAAAATCATGAAACCATTCAAAAAAAAATCTTAGACACAACTTTGATTAGGAAAAATTAATGTGTAATTTTTCATTATTATTGTTATTCAATTAAACATAAAAAATAAAAGAACAAAACATTAAGAAGTAATGCCAAACAAAAGATGTAATATAATGTAATGAAAGATTTAATATATGGGATGGTGATGATTATGTCAAAAAGAATTATATTTTTTTTTTGGTACAAAAGAATTATAATTATAATATATATATATATATATATATATATATTTGTGTGTGTGTGTGTGTGTGTGTGTGTGTACTGAATGATATACTTTCAAAATTGTAACAAACAAAAAATACTTTCAAAATAGTTGGCCCGCATCACAATTCTTATGATAGAAGCCCACAAACAAAGGGAAAAACATGTTATTTTTCCTTTCTAATTATCTAGGGTTTCTAGTGTTGAAATATAAGAATTTGTGTGAATACTATAAAATGCTCACTCAGTCGCCGTTCAAACCTATCTTGCTCCTGCATTCATTTCACACAACTTTCCCTGTTTATCTCTTAGCGGTGGCCTTTCTTCTTCTTTTCCTGCTCTATCAGCGTGTTTCTTCTGTTTTTCTTGTTTGTGCAAAAAAAATCTTCGTCTCTGCAACGCCGCAGTGGTGCTAGGACTGTATGACACATTGACTCGACCAATTTTGGAAAACCAGCGAGCCACCGATTTTTTCCGAGTTTAGACGAATTACACCGGTTCTCACCGATTTGATTGCATGTCCGATCCGATTACTGACTTGAACTGCTTACCCTCCCGGTTCCCGGTTCGGCCGGTCCGGTTTTTAAAAATATGGAAAAAGGTAAGAGAAAATAATTGACTAAGATACATGCAAGAACAAACAAAACAATAACAATTACGTAAAGAATCGCAACAAATGGATCAACTGTTATGAGATTCACAATGAGCAAACTGGAACAAGTGAATCCATAAGACATGTGTCCAGTGGTGGAATGTTGACATGTGGGGTACCACTTTTAAGCAAGTTTAAGAAACAAAACAAAGTGTCTTCTTTCAAATATTAATTATTTCCCTTTCTCATTTCTGCAACAGAGCTTTAGGTTTTTCTCCATAGTAATGGTCGCTAATTGGTGATTTCGATTTTCACTTCTCAAAGGAAGATAAAACTATGGTAATTAATGCATCAAAATGAAGGCTCTTCTTGGAGCATATGATGTTTGGGAGGCGGGTGAAGAAGGCTACTGGCAATGATAAATTATGGATTCAGATTGAAGAAAGAGAGGCAAAACAGTTGTTTGCTTCATCCACCAAGAATTGAATGGAAATGGGTCCAATTTTTTTTAAAGGCAATACTTGTTAAGGATGCACCAGAGAAGCTTCGAGCCTCTTGTAAAGTAAAAAAGGATGATTGGAGAAAGTTCACAACAACAGCTGCCAATTGAATTTTCTCATAAAGGCAATGATAAATGGTCCAGAGACAGGAAAAGATTTTAAGTTCAGTAGTAACATCAATAACAACATACATTGTTAAAATTTCAAATTTTGGGCCCCCGATAATTGTGAGGCCTGTGCCACGGGCCTACTTGTACCCCCTCTCGGAAGACCGCAGTCGTCTTAGTCATAAATACGAGAAACATCATAATTTTTAATTTTTGAATAGTATTGCCGATCATCCTTGTAAATTCTAATAATTTTAAGCACCTGTCCACGGTAGAACATTTATGAAGTTTGTCCACCGCATAACTAAACATGCTTAGAGATTAATTAGAACACCGATGCTAAATCATACAACGTATTTTCCTATGAAATTCGATGAATACACGTGTAACATCTTTCTCGCACGTGTAACTTCTGGATTTTTTCTGGAAAACGAGATAGGATTAAATATATTAAAAGTTAGATAACAACCCCTAATTTATATAAATTCATCAAGCATTACGCTTCTTCCTAATCAACAACGCCGATAATAGTTTAGAATTTTCAACGAGAGTAAATTATCTTCATTTAAGCTTAAGCAATATGTTAATTTAGTGTCTTCATTTTCCTTCTTCTAAAACTCAGTGTGTTTTATGACTGAAGTCCCTAAAGATATTACATTAGTTATCTAATAGTACTCATCCAAGCTGTCTAACAACGTCGATGTCTAAATTAAATTGAGAAGCTTGTTAGGAACGATGGGACCTCAACAAACCCACTTCAAACCTAATCTAATTGAAGCATAACTGCAAATCCTATGTCTAAGATCTGCAAGTGGTTTTTATCCACTGTCCCAAATCAAAGTAGAACTCCAAATTAGGGACTAAGAAAGGTGTTTGTGGGTTGAAGATATAATGATGAAGATGAGTCTATTTTTCTGACGATGATGTGGCGGTGAAGTGGTTGTGAACATTGAAAAATGGAATTTAGAGAAGAAGTAAATGTTGAGATTTCAATTTTTATCGTTCGTGAGTTTTCATTGAATTTGGGTCGTACTATTAATCATTTTCCTAATTAGAATACGTACAAAATCACTTTACACTATCAAACATTTAAATTCGCTCCATGAGACACATCAAACCAAGTGTTTAAAATAGAAAAAATCAAATTTAATATTTCATAATAACCGCCATTATTCATAACGTCTCTTGTTTTACGATTTTGCAAGGTTCACAGTCACCGCCAAGTCTCTGCGTCGACTCCACCCTACTTCTTCTTCCCACCGTATTCGATCCATATGGACAATTTCGTCTTCCAATTTTAGCACTTCCATTTCATCCTCAAACGATGTACTACAATTATCTCTATTCATAGTATTCTAATCAGTCTCGTCTTGTCTCATCTCATCTAATCTAATATAATATACTTAAAAGCTTGTATGAACACATTTCAAAAAAATTACTACGTGTATGGTTCGAATTGGTGATCTTCCATTGTTGGGCTTCCTAGTTTCTATAGCAGGCTTCGCATTTCGCGAAGGAAGAAAGAAAAGCCCATCCCAGCTTTGTATCCAAACCAACCAGCCTCGTCTCACCGAACCTAACCTCCGGTCCGAACCTTGGTGTTGTTCCTCTGTTCGTTGAAAATTTCACACTATTTCGATCACTTTATCTCAGCGAGAGCTAAGAAACTCGTTTTTCCTTCTTCCACCGCTACGACGAACCCTAACGCTTTGATCTTCAACACTCTTTCAGGATCAATTTTCATCTTCAACTCAATCTTCTCAATGTCACTGTGAGTTCACCTACTCCATTTCTATCTCTAAAAACCCTAGTATTCTCTCTCTACAAACAAATCTGCTTCCGTTTATTGTTTTCCATATTGGGCACGATTTTGAGAACTCGTTTTGTTGTTTTGTGTTTGTTAGTCGCTAATTGTGAGCTTGAATTGTGAACTATTTCCGATCTTTTGTGTTTTGGTGATGATTTTGAGATTTTGTAGTGATTTTTGGTAGTTGATGGGAAAGCATGGGAAGTGAAATTGTAATTGAGTTTTGTGTTTTTTGAATTATCTCATTTCTGTAGGAAGTGAAAGATTTCCAGCTTAGTTGAATTGTGCGTATTTCATGTTAGATTTTCAATTTTGGTGATGTTTTACACTTTTCTAGTTTTTCCTTTTTGCTTCAATGTGTTTCCGAGTAGTTTTGGTTTTTCTTGCATTGAGGAGGAGAGTGTGAATTTTTGCATGCTGATATGAGCTTATTGTTATGTAGGTCTACACTGTAGTCTATGAAAAAAAAAATTAAGAAGTGTTTCTTCTACTGGAAAATTGAGTCGTTGAAATGATTTATGCAAGTAGATTTCTCTGTTAGTGTTAGGTTAGATAATGAAGACGGGTTAGTTCAAATTCTATCCATGTGGGTGCAATATGAGTTTGGAGCTGGAAGATATGAACGGAGATGGTGGATTCTTGCGGTGAGGATGTTTTTATAGTCGTGGTTGAATTGTATGTGTTTGCACAAACACAAGGGGTGGTTTGAGGTTGTGGATGCCTTGAAGTTTTTGGATAAGTTTGCTCTTTGGGGTTTTTATTGGTTATGGTTTTGTAATAAATTAGAGTTTGCTTTCAATATTGAGGAATTACTACTGCCGCGTCTCAAGGATGGTAAATTACCGAGGTAGTTAAAACAAAGGGGTGTAAAGACGGGACATCACAAATATGTTGGATGCCATTTAATAACACACATTTGTAAATAGAAAATAGGGAGCTGCGTATAGGGAATGTGTAATAAAAGCTTTGCAGTGGAGTTCTTGCTGTTTCTGCATGACTCTGGTTTAGATAACACATAAATGTGTACGATATATATGATATGATGGTCTGGGTTCTGGATTTCTGTTGTGTGTTTTTTCCTTTGTTCTTAAGATCATCAATGTAGTTGATTTGGTAGTTCTCGGAATCTCAATATACTCTCCATTTTGATAGCTTATGTGCACTTGTACTTCAATTACCTGTAAACTTTGAAGGGGGGAAGAAAATCATATTTTATTTATTTGCTTGCTTGTGAGTTAACGATGGCGAAACCTGGTCGTTGATGCCAGACTTCTTTTTTAAGTTGATACTTATGCAGAAGAGCTATTTCTATTGAACATTCTGTAGTTTTTCAGTACTGATCTAGGCGCTGGAGGATAGTTACAAGTCAATTATATGCGAGAAAGAAGTTATTGGATGTGCAAATGTACAAAAAATGTCTGAAAAACATTACGGCTTATGCGTAGAGTGTGTAACATTACCCGTGATTCAACCTTGTAACACTCGAGTTACTCCTGAGTATAAAACCAAGAACTTCATTTTTTTTCCTCTTACAATTCTCCCATATTTTTTATGTTTAAGATAGAACACCTAGAACCTTAATGTTGGATACTCTAGTTTTGTCTTACACTTTCCAAAGACATTTGATGCATTTTAGTTGACTGTTTTTTTATCAATGAAGCAGCAGTGCTCCAAAATTTCTTTTGATTGCGTTATAAGCATTTTCAAATTTGGTCTGCAAGAAAAAAAACTTTAGGGCTGCTTTTGCTAAGCAACAGTGTGCTTATCATAAAATGTTTATCTTGCATCGTGAAACTTTTATTTTGTATTCGAGCTGCTTGCTTCTAACTGTTGCACGCTTATTATACATGGTGCATTTGATCAACGGTTGTGTATGGTATCTTGCGTTGCATGAGATGTCAATTATTTTTATCTTATCCCATGTTTTGACAACTATTTAATTAACAATTTAACATTACACCAAATGGACCTTTACTTGCTGGCTAATTTTTTTTTTCTTAACAATTTCCAGGAGTAAATGATAGTTGCTCAGAGGGGTGTTTTTGGACATAATATTTGGAGAAACTTTTTCTTGATCTTCCTTGGTTCATTACGGCTTCTTATAGATAGTTATCAGCTGAAAAATTGTGAGCTGGGTCATCTATGCCTGGAAACGAGGTAGGAGACAGGGTCCATAATTTTTTTGGTCAAGAAAACTTGTCCCAGGGCCAGTATCACGCACAGGCAGTTGACGGGAACTGGCCTGGGCTAAGCAACAATTTGTGGGCTGGCAGCCAGAGACCAGCCGGTGGACCTTTTATTTCCAATTTGAAACATTTTAATCTACAACAATCAGGTAGAAGTTTATATATGTATTTGCACACACACACACACACACACACACACACACATATATAGTTGGTTGATATATCTATTTTTTATTGTTATTAATCATACTTCCTTTTCAATGTCCAAAGATTCTGAGCAGGGACACACAAGCGCTTTACATTTGCGACATGGTTTGAACCCGGCGCAATCAAATCTGAGGCCTGACATTGGCAGAAATCAAACCCCAAACCAACAAACAGCTGTTAATGGCTATATGCAAGGACATCAGGTTTTCCAGACTAGGCAAAATGAAGCAAACATTTTGGGAGTGGATACGGGAGCTGATTTGCATGGCATATCAAGAGGAATAACGGGGCTAGAGTCACAGCAAGGGGCTGGTCTTGACCACTACAAGAAAAACTTGACTAGGACTGATGGTACAGAGTCTCCTGTCAATTATGATTTTTTTGGAGGTCAACAACAAATAAGCAGTCGACAATCAGGCATGCCTCAGTCTTTCCCTAGACAGCAGCCAGGGATTAATGACATGCAGCTTTTACAACAACAAGCAATGCTCAACCAGATGCAGGAACTTCAAAGGCAACAACAGTTTCATCAACTAGAAGCGAGGCAACATAGTTCCATGACTCCTGCTTCTTCCATTTCAAAACAGACAGTTGCCAACCATTCACCATCTCTTATTAATGGCATTCCCATTAACGAGGCATCTAACCTTATGTGGCAGCCTGAAGTTATGGCAACTAATGCAAATTGGCTCCAGCGTGGTGCATCTTCAGTTATGCCAGGGCCCCCTAATGGTTTTGTGATATCTCCAGAGCAATTGCGCTTGATGGGTTTGGTTCCTAATCAAGGAGACCAGTCTCTTTACGGGCTTCCAATTTCTGGTTCTAGAGGTGCACCTAGCCTGTACTCTCATGTTCAAGCAGACAAGTCAGCAATGTCTCAGGTTTCTATCCAAAACCAGTATTCTCACGTTCAAGGTGACAAACAATCATTACCATCCATATCAGCCAGTGTTAATGCCTTTCCAGCTCATCAATATGCTGCAATGTCAGATCAAACTAACTCAAATGACGGAACTTCAGTTTCTAGACAAGATATTCAAAGAAAAAGTATGTTCGGTTCAGTTGCTCAAGGTATTAATAGTGGACTGAATATGGAGAACTTGCAGCAGATGAATTCTGAGCAAAGAGATGTACCAATGGAAGATTTTCATGCAAGGCAGGAACTGGCTGGATCTTCTGAGACTTCACAGGACAAGATGATAGGGCAGGCTCCTCCACATAATGTGGCTACTCTAGATCCAACAGAAGAAAAGATTTTGTTTGGTTCTGATGACAACCCTTGGGATGGATTTGGCAGGAATTCTGGTTTCAATATGCTGGATGATTCAGATGGTTTTAGTGGATTTCCATCTCTTCAAAGCGGGAGTTGGAGTGCACTTATGCAGTCTGCTGTGGCTGAAACTTCTAGTAGTGAAATGGGTATACAGGAAGAATGGAGCGGTTTAAGTTCCAGGAATACTGAACGTTCATTGCCAAAAGAAGGACCTTCACCCATTGATAGCAGCAAACAACAATCAGTTTGGGCTGAGAATAACTTGCAGTCATCCCCCAATATAAACCCACGGCCTTTAATTCGTCAAGATGATCTTAGCAGGCCCAGTCCCACTGTAAACTATTCTGGTCTTCCTGGATTTCATCAGCAAGGTGCTGATACTGCACAGGAACAGCATAACAGATTACATGCAGATTCTTCTCAAAGATCAATTCCTCAGATTTTAGAAAGAGGTAAATGGCTAGATTGCAGCCCTCAGCAAAAACCATTGGCAGAAGGAAGTCATATCTATGGAAATGCTACCAATTCCTCAGGTTTAGAAGTAAATGAAAAGGTTATTTCAGGTTCTTGGAATCATCAACAAACTCTGTCATCCCCTAACAGAAGTAGTGAGCCGTTCAATAGATCTAATGGATGGAATTATATAAAATCAGCCCCACCCGAAAACAATTCTACTCCTAAAACTCGTGAAAATGAAAATATGTTTCAGCCCCATCGAGAGCTGGGCCAGATTCCTACTACGTGGGAGCCTGATTCTGATAATAATCCATCTGTTGCTTTGGAACATGTAAAGTCTGCAGGTAATATGCAGGTTTCTGGGGAAGATTCTGGTATGAATGGTATCGTTGCTATGCCAAACTCTGGTGCTACATGGGTCAGCCGACCGAGCAACCATCAACATTCTAATGTTGACACATGGAGGCATGCTGATTCTGTGGGGAGCTATGGAAGAAACGAAGGTGCAGGAGGGAAGTATAGGCATCACATGGAGAAGAATCCTTTAGTTTTGGAGTCATTACAGACTGAGAATTCAGAAGGAGAAGCATATGATACGGAAAACTCAAATAAAAAGGATAAATCTGCAGATGGTATTGAGTCTAATCCTTCCTATCATAGAGCTAGTGGTGTGAGAGAGAACCCCAGTTTCGACGGAAGTGATTTGCACAGCCCGAAGTTACCTGGTCAGGGAAATCGAAGACCTCCTGTAACTCGTAAATTTCAGTATCACCCAATGGGGGATGTTGGTGTTGAGACAGAATCTTATGGAAACAAACATGTAGTAAATTCACAGCCTATGCCCCATCAACCCTTTGGAGGACTTAAAAGTCGAGACCAGAGCTACCCAGGGCAGTCAAAATATGGTCATTCTGATGGGAATTATACCGAAACAGAGAAGGTAAACCCTTATTACGCATGAACCACTATAGCAATTGCTTAAAGTTTTCTTTACTTTTCCAGTTGCAGAGAATCATAGTAAATTCCTTAATATTTGATAGAGGTGGGAACTTGCTTTTCAGGGTGACGATAAAAGCATTGACGATAATGCTTCAAAAAGTGAACTATCTAGTTACGCACCGAAAACATTGATGCCATTTGATAGAAATTTTGGTAACTGCGCCTCGAATAAGACTGCTTCGCCCGGGTAATTGAATTGAAAATTTTCCTTTTGCTTTTGTTTTTTCGCTTGTAAATAAATCTACTATTTCATCATGCCATACTCCCTTCTAAATTATTGTTTCTTCAATTATCATTTTAACTAGAAAATAACTGTAACTGTGCTTGTTTAAGGTTTTCATTTGCTAACTTATGTTCTTAATGGTGCTGCAACTTGGTTTACTCTCTCTTTTTCTTTCCTTTTCCCATTATTTTTCTCTTCATAATGTGCACAATGATCTTAGCTCAACTGTTTGCTTTGGTTTGTTAAAATTATTGTAGTCAAAATATTCTTGAGCTTCTTCATAAAGTGGATCAGTCAAGGGAGCATGGCATTGCAACAAATATGAGCACTTCTAACTGCCATTTATCTTCCAGGGTGATGGATACTGAATCTTCTAATGGGTCTGTTGTACATCCTCAACGGAATCAAAGTTCTTCGTCTCAGGGCTTTGGTTTACAATTGGCTCCTCCTACTCAAAGGCTTCCTATGGCGTCTTCTCATGCTACAGCTCATGTTGCATCTGAGATGGTAGACAAGGGTCATACTTGGTTGGCTGATACTCAGACTTTTCCTTCTCAAGAATCATCTCATGAGATTAGAAATAACATAGCTGGTTCCTCAGGGCAAGTTTTTGAAAAAGCCTCCCAGTATAGTGCACTGGGAAATACTCAACAGGCTTCCACATCTGGCTTTCCTTTCTCCCGGATCCATCCACAAAATCAGAATATGGCTAGTCTTGGTGGACAAGTAGCAAATACTCAATGTGACAGTGCAAGTCGTGTTGAGCGAATGGGTTCCACAAGTCAGATAGATGAATATTGTGAAAGAGCCCAAACTAGTCAATCTGCAGCGTCATCTGCTCAGGACCTTCCCAAGCTGAGTGGTATAAACCAAATCCGCCATGGAGATCCTACCATGCAAATTTCAGCTTTGGAGGCTGGCACAGCTCCTCATCCTTCTGTCACTTTTAATGCATCTCTACATGGTACCCCGTCTAAAGTTTTACGCAATGTATGGACAAATGTTTCTGGCATGCAACAGCCTAATGCTTTGATGGCTCCATCCCATCCCCAACCATTTAATATCTGTGAAACTGCAACAGAGCCACAAAAGCTACATGTTGAAGATTCAGAGAATGATGCTAATGACCTTTCCAGGAAACAAATGTTGCCTGAAGTTGTTGATGCCACTGGTGAAACTGCAAATGCTTCACGTGTGGAGGAACATATTGTGAAAAGTACACCTGATGCATCTCAATCTAGCCAAGCTGCGACTTCTAGAGATATTGAGGATTTTGGTCGGTCTTTAAGACCAAACACTTTTTTGCATCATAATTTCTCTATGCCAAATCAAGTTCAGTCCATGAAAAATATGGAGATTAATCCTATTCATCAAGATGTCAACAAATTCAAAGTTACAGATGATGTAGGGGATAGACAGCTTGATTCTAACCATGGACAACAGTCATACAAATACAATAACACCGTCGAAGATGTTTCGGGGGATAATTCTTCAGTGCCAGGTGATGGACGAGAAACTAATGCATCTTCTGAGGAGAGGGTCATATATGATCAGAAAAATGCTCTTAATGTTGCTAATAGTAACAAAGTAACTTCTCTTAGAAGTGATCATTCTTTAATAAATCCTCAAATGGCTCCATCATGGTTTGAGCAATATGGAACTTTTAAAAATGGAAAGATGTTGCCAATGTATGATGCACGTGCAACGGCTCCAAACATTATGAACCAACCTTTCACCGTGAAGAACCAATCTGCTAGTTTGCATCTTGGTAATCCGATGGAGCAAGTCAATAGTCTCAATGATGCTGGTCAGCATGGTCATGCCAGGCCAAGTCCAATGCCTACTTCAGTTGCAAATGTCAACGTGCCTTCTCAGTTATTGTCTCCTCCTGCTATTGAGTCTGATTTGCTTACTGTGAGACCAAAGAAGCGTAAAAGTGCTACTTCAGAACTTGTGGCATGGCATGAAGAAATGAAACAGGGTTCTGAAAGGCTTCGAGACATCAGGTTCTTGACAAAATTATGTGATTTAGGCTATAATTTGTTAATTGTTACGCAAAAATAGTTTTTCAGTAAAAAGTTATCTTGTGTTTTTTATTATTGGTACCTCTTAACACAAAATAAGCTAATCTAAACACATTTAATGCGCTTGCAATTTCCTGTTGCTATTATTGATCACTTGAAGTGGAAAAAGATCCAATCTGTTTGACAAGTTGATATGATGTTTTTGAATTGCTTGAAAGAATTTCATTGTTTACTGTTTTTGCTATGTGAATACATTGTAATCTTGTTTTATGTTCATTACTTTGTTATCTTTTTTCTTCTAAGAAGATTGCGCTTCCTTATTATTTGGCAGAGGGGCAGAATTAGACTGGGCACAAGCTGCAAATAGATCGATCGAGAAGGTTTGTTCATAATCATCAGCCTATGCAAATGAAACTCTAAATTCATTTGTTACAGGCATTCACATTACTCACTGTATAATTTTAGGTTGAGGACGATGCTGAGCTAGTTGAAGTTTTGCCAACAATGAAGTCAAAAAGAAGACTTGTCTTGACAACACAGCTCATGCAGCAACTACTTAACCCTCCTCCAGCGGCAGTTCTCTCTGCAGATGTCAAGTTGCATCATGATAGTGTGGTTTATTCTGTTGCTAGATTAGTGTTAGGAGATGCTTGCAGTTCAGTCTCATTGTGTGGAAATGACATGCCAGTGCCTCCGGCTAGCGAAAATCTGTAAGTTTTGATTTTTCCCTTTTGAAGTGAGCATATACGGGTTTTGAATGGATCATAGGGCCCATATCAAGTGAGTCCTATATTGTTCTGATTATGGGATGTCAGAAGAGTTGATCTTGATCATGAAATTCCATATGAATGGTCTAGAAAGTTTTTAGAAGTAAACGGCGACATTAAAAGTTGCATGACCTTGTATTTTTCGTCTCGTTCACAATAAACCACTTCTCTTATTTGATAGGATCCATATATCCAGTCTTTCATTCACTTATATATAATTTTGAATGTGATAATTGAAATTTGTTGTTAATGTATTGCAGCCGGCCCAATAGGCTTAAATCATCCGATAAAATTGACCAGTACATTTTGAAAGTGGAAGATTTTTCTGATAGGGCAAGGAAGCTGGAAAATGATATCATGAGGTACTATTGCAGTGTTCAATTGGATTTTTTCAATCCGTTTTTTATTTTTTCTAATGGCCCTAGTAGCAAACTATGAAGCACGGACACTCCTCCGGTTAGCCGTGTCCTAGTGTGACGCGTCGGTGTTTGACACTTGTACGACACATGTAGGATAACTCAAAGAAGTGTCGTAAAATAAACTCTTTTCTTTGCTTCGACACATCTTGGACACTCATCAGAAACACTAGGGCTGGCTCAGCGTTTATTGATGCCTAAAGTGAAGTTTTTTTTTTTACATATGGCCTTTTAAAAATTAACGACAATATCTTATAAAAAATTTATCTTTTGTTTTTATTGCCAATCTTTAATTGATGGAGTGACGGGGTGCCAACATAGTTGGAATGTCATCAACCTATAATGATGCCTTTCACTTTCAATTTTGCTTAGTTTTTTGTCAATTTTTGTGTTAACATTTAAGATTATGGAGTGTTTCTTAAAAAGAAGAGCAGTCCATTGGCAGGTTCTTTCTTAGAAAGAGAGGCCGTGTTTGATTAGCAATTAGATATATTCAATCTTTTTACTAATATTTTTCTTGTGCAAATGGAAACTTCAAAAACACAAACCTCAAGATCGAATTAATGAAATTCTTGTCAGGAGAAAGGTACTTTGCCTCTAGGACACCATAAATTGTTTGAAATAAGTGCGGAACCTTTAGTATATAAAATCAAACATACAATTTTTTGGCCTATATAATAAAGAAAATTAGAGGCGTAAACCCTTCTTTTTACTTGCTTTGGGCTTGGGCCGCCCCCGAGACACACCATAGACTTGTCTACGGTAATAATGAACACCTCTAAAAAAGTTTTAAAAGTAATATCATATTATTTTAATTAGGTATTTGAAAAATTCTTGCATGTCTTTTCACATACAAACTTCATCTTCTATCGTATATGAGGATGATGACTAATGAGTTGGTTAAAGATCTTGAATTTGATTCCATTATGTTCAGTTTTGTTAGGAGATGGATAGATGTATGTAGGTGAATTGCTAGTGTATATAGTTTTAGATTTTTTTGCAATAAAACAAATTGCTCAATTATATATTTTTTGCAATAAAACAAATTGCTCAATTTAGACGCATATATAAATTTTCATTCTCAATTTAAATATATTACAAATGATGTTATAAAAGAGCTGCATAGCCCAATATCATCATACTTACGTGCATCATTAGCCAACGGGATTGTAGAGGGGGTACTAATATTGCAAGTTGATGCATTTTGGTTAAAAGACCCGAAAGTCGCAAAGTCTTGGGTAAAAATAACACTTGGTGCTATTGTACTTCAAGGTTTTTCTGCTTTTTAAAACACAACCACATGAAAAATTGAAAAACCTGATGAAAGTAAGATTAGTGATTCAAATAAATTAGTAAATGGCCCAAAAAAAACCAACAAGTAATTAACAATCCCGACACAGAAAAAAGTTATTATCATGGCTTTTTTGGACAAATCACACACACACACAATATTATATAATATGGGCCATATCTAGTGAGAATGAAAATTTCATGTGAGTTAGGAATTTATCAACCTTTGGAATAAAGTGAGTGGCTAAGATTAAAAGGCTCCATTTAAGTCATATCGTGCCTCTCCACCTCTCTATCTCTCTTGTCTATGGGTTCCACAAAATTCCATAAATTTTGTTTACCACAGATGTCATTTACCTTTTAATCTTCTTTCAACCACTACGATCAACCACATAAAATGAATCTGCTAATGAAGGTTACAGATTCGGTCAAGAGGAAGAAACCTATCTGCTAATGAATCTGCTAGTTTCAACAAATCTCATTCTTTACATTTCTTCCTAGCTGCTTGGCCTGTAGTAGGTATCTGGTTTACCGTATTAGGTATCAGCACCATGTTGCCGCCCATCACCGCTATTTACGTCATCAGAGTTGCAATCAAAATACCTTGATTCGTTTTATTTTCTTCATTCGAGTTTCCTCTCGCACCTTTATTATTTTCCTCTTTTAGAGCCCTCTCTAAATGGATGATTTATTATTTGCCACTTTAATTGATCCAAAGATTGTTCCTTTGCCTCTCGAAGCTTCTTTATCACGTGTAAATCGTGCAGCTAACAATATAAGGGAGTGGGTATTAGAAAATTGAAGTCTGCAGATATGTGGTGACGAGGGTGATTGGAATATGGAGCACACTCACTCAAGTATTTTTAATCTTGTCCATACATTTTAATCCAATGGATGATATCAACTCCTCTCACATAAATATATATCTTTTGACATTAGCTGTGTTGTGTCTGGTGTCCTTGTCAGAGTCTGTGCTTCATAGGTAGCAAATAATACTGAAACTTTGTTATTATGTCCGAAACCGTTAAAACGTGAAAGCTTCTGCAGTATCTGTTGCCTTTTCCTGTTCCTTTTTTGTGGTAGTAAAATTTCAAAGAACAAATTCAGCAAGTTGAATTTGAATTATGGAGCTGTTGTCTATGCCTGGTTTACTCTCTTTTTGCCTGAAAATAGGCTCAATTGCTCATGAGATAGATACAGACTTGCCTCCTGAAAATTGGCTCAATGCCGCATGATATATTGGTGGATTCGGCAATGCCCGATGAGCTGCAAGATAAGGGTCAGGCTCTGTCCAGTGGGTCACAAAACACAACTAAAATTTGTCAGTGCTTACGAGAGCAAAATATCCTTGATGATGTTGCAGAGGGTCCACCACATTACCATGAACTAAGGGAAAGGAAAACTGAAGACTCTGCTTTAGGGTCGGGGAGAAATTTCATCCCCTGTACCGAAGGTTGGTGGCAATTTCGGACAGTGGTGCTGGCGGGTGGTGAGGGAGTCAAGGACAGAGAAATCACATCTTTGGAAACTGCATTGGGATTGTCTGTGAGGATTGTGAAACAAATAGATAGAGTCACTTTTACAACCAATATATGAAGAAACTTGTTGATTTGATTGGCCACCTTGCCTCTTATATTCGATGCATATGTTTTAGAGCTGGCTGGTCTGCATGTGGTTTTAAGAATGGCTTGGTTTAAACTTTGCATCCTACCTAAAGTGACAAACTATACCTATACACTCATGCATAAAAAATATCATATACAAGGAAAATAACCACCAAATTACAATATTAAACTAAAATCATAGGTGCATAAGTCATAACGTGTAAGTTTATATCACAATCACAGAAGTTCATGAACCATAGCCAATCTAACTGTAGCAATTCTAGATAACTGTCATTAGCAAAAATGTTTTGCTTTTTATTTTGGTTGCCCACTGCCACTACCATTTTAGGTTACTATTTCACTTTTGTTTGTTAATATATGCTATGGATTTTGTCACCCTCCCCACATTTTACCATTTTTCATCTTGATGATGCAGATTGGAAAGCAGAGGCTCGGTTTTGGACTTAAGAATTGAGTGTCATGATTTAGAAAGAAGATTTTCTGTCATCAATCGATTTGCCAAATTCCATGGTGCACGGGCGCAAAATGACGGGGCAGAGGCTTCATCATCCTCTGAAGCAATGGCAAATGCTCAGAAATCATTTGTGCAGAAACATGTTTATGCACATCCAATGCCTAGAAATCTACCAGATAGGGTACAATGTCTTTCACTTTGATAATTAATTAATTCATTTGTCCATCTTTCTTGGTCGGTTATCCCCGCAATCTCCTGTTTTTTGGTCCTTTTCTTTCAACTTATATTACTGGGACTTCATCGCCATAGAACAATACAACTGGCAATGTAGGAGAAGAATGGTACTAGATTGCCTCCCTCCTCAACCAATGGAGGCTGTTAGATCTTTCCAATCTATATTTGTATGTATGTATTTATGCCTAGATCTTTGCAATCTAGTTATCTTTTACTTTTGGTTCAGGTTCCAAGCCTTTTTGTATATAGTAAGATAATATATGCAGTCTACTTAGTTTAACCATGCCGTTTTGCTCGGTTGTCTGATTGGTTACCATAAGCTGGTCATTGTTTTTCTTTTTTCTTTGGATAGAACATAAGATGTTTATTGTTAACTCAATCATTTCTTTTCTTTCAATTCCAGATCATTTTCTTGTATCTGTATATAGCAAGATAATATATGTAGTCTACCTGGTTTCAACCACATACCATTTGGCTAGGTTGTCTGATTAAATAGCATAAGCTGCTTAGTGTTACTTTATCATTTCCATTTTCTCATTTCTAAAGCTTTTTCCCGTGCTTCGTTTGAGCCAGACTATCTGGCTCAGTTTTGTCCGATTAATTGGCATCAGCTCTGCTTCACTCGATCATTTTTTTTTTTTGAAGAAGATTTCACTCAATCATTTCATTATTAATTTTTACAATAAACCATTTTCCATGTGTGGTTTTCCTCCTTCCGGTATTTTCTATGCCCTTAGGCTGCTCTTTGTTGAGGATGTATTTGTATAAACAACCATCAGTAATTGCCGGTCAAATACTATTCTTGAATAAAATTAAAGTCACAAGGGGCGAGCTATATGGATATTTACTTTAGGGGAGTATATTCTTTTGTACAACATTTTGTAAGCCGTTCATGATTAGCAACATTTTTTTTAGAAGTGGAGGTTGGTGGTTTGATTGTGTTAAGTGTTAACAATTACGTAGTTAGGGAAGTAGCTATTGTGGCTTTGAGAGTTGTTGTCATGAAATTTAAATACAAGGCGGTGCAGATTGACATTTTTCCGCCTACCATTTCTTTTGTTCAAGGATGTTTATATTTTTCGACCAAAAAAAAAAAGGATGTTTATATTTGCACTGGGAAATTGTCTAAAATTTCCACTATGTGTGAGTGAATCATTGAGATTTTCCATAATATTGTATGGTTGTGGTGTTTATTTAGAAAATAATCTTGAACAAATGGAAATGGTGGTGGTGGGATAACAAAACAAAGGGTCATGCTAAAACAACTAATTGACTTATTGGTGCCAATCGGACAACTCATGTATGTTGACTGGTTAACGTACATCACTAGCCAATTTTCATTGCGTAATCCAAATTCGAATACTTTGTCAATGGACAATTGTCTGAATTTTTGTTGTGTCGGTACATAAAGTAGAAGCTAGTATTGTAAGTATTGTACTTACGTAAAAGGGGAAACCACTAAACATCGACCATGAGAATTATGTTAGTCAGAGGCATTGAGAATCACGATGGAAAAGGTCGTTATCCAACAAATAGTAAGAATAATAAAGAAAAATGTCAACAAGTGTCCTAAGACATTGTTTAAGCATATAAAAATAGCAATTTTATGTGCAGAAAACTTAGAAACAATACCCTATGTACTGTTCATCATGTTGCCCACTAATAACATGACAAATAGATTAAAAAATCCACGTCACACATAAGCCTTTTATAATTATATTAACTGCGTTTTAACCCTGTGTTGGTTAACACCTCCAACGGCACCCGCTTAAATTTTCTTCTCCATGTTTCAGTCGAGAAACTTCATGCTCGTCAAACAACAAGGACTAGAATGATATTCTTACCTTTTTGGTTCAGACCCGTCCAATTAATCAACCCTATTTTTTTTTGTTATCGATGTGTATTGCAACTTGAGATTAATTTCCTTGTTTCTGTGACCGTGTCTTCTAGTGTTGAAAGAGAGATTGGGTTTCCCTCAAAGCAAATCCAAGATTGCAGTGGAAAAAATCATGTGTTTTTTGTAAATTGGTAGTTGATTTGGCTTCAGAAAACAAAATGGATGGTGCCCTCTCTGCATAAGAACTATAGAAATTGAAGAATGAAATCTAAGAATGATGTTGAAAATTAAGGAATATAGGGCTGCAATTTTACCGATCATCAAACAAAAAAATTGATGGGGAATCTTGTATAAAATCTGAGATTGATCTTGAAAGTTAAGGATATTTTATTGATTTGACGTTAGTTAACAGAGCAAGAAGAAATTAACCTGACTAATTGAAAAACTAACGCGAGTTATGACCTAGATTTTTAATCCACTTGTCGTTTTATTAGTGGGCAGCAGGATGAACAATACATAGGGTACTGTTTCTAAGTTTTCTCCTTTTTATATTGGAAATTAAGGAAAACAATCAAACCTTTGCAGCTTGTCGTCATTTTGCACTTGTAAGTTGTATCCACCAGGCAGCATCCACCTTTTAAGATCTTTAATAAAAAAAACTATTATGAATTAAGTCACCAAATAGTATATATATTTACAAAAGAAAACAAAAATCATATTAACATGTGTCACACAAGGCAAACTAATATTTGGCCAGTTTTTATTTTTTTTATATACTGATTTCCTCTTTTAATTATAGTTCTCGAACCATTGTGTTTTAAAGTAATTTGGCGAGAATGCACCCCGGTGTTTTAAAGTAATCTAGCGAAAGAAAATTGCTTTTCTGACATACAAAAGTTTACAATGACACATTAAAATTACCTAAAAGTCTCAAACGATTGTTAACTGCCGCTCAAGTAACCGGCATCTGTTAATTGCCGCTGGTCAAACGATTGTTAACTGCCGCTCAAGTAACCGGCATCTGTTAATTGCCGCTGACACCAGCGGCAGTTAACTGCCATTCACACCAGTAAACAGAACCAGTGCAATTTGCAATGGTTTTTTCAGCCATTTTGGCCTGTTCGTACCTGTAATTTCAAACGACAATTCCGCATGAAATCAAACCGAAACAACAAGGACCCAACCGAGCAATTCGTCCTTATCTTTCCATGTATCTCGGGTCGAAAAGAAATGAGGCGTGTCCACTTCGTTGTCACGAAGTTTCCACACATCGAAATTGACACTTGAAGCCTCAACTTTAACGGAAGCTTCAACCTTCACGGAAGCTTCGACCTTAATGGGAGCTTCAACCTTAACGGAATCGACAACGCTAGGTTTTCGTTCACTCGGATCATCATCCGTATTCTCAACCATATCTATAAATAAACAACATATAATTGCTAAACTAATTAATAAACATGCATCTAATATCATATAATAACATAAACAAACCAAAAAAAACAAAAGAATTTTTTTTTTAGGCAGTAGCACTTCCATTTGAAAAATTTTCAAATTTTTTTAAGTGTCCAGCGACAGTTAACAGCCGCTAGCCTCCAGCGGTAGTTAACTTCTATTCAAGTTCGTGACGGTACCAAAAAAAACCCCAGCAAAACCAATCAAATGTAAACGAGTTAAAACTTTTAATACCTGTTCTTTGATGCATATTGTGTGTAGAAACGTCCTAGCAATCGATCAACAATGATTTGGAACCCAGATTTTGACAAAAGATTTTTGAAATGGGGATTTTTTGTGGAATGGTATGGTGAGGTAAGGTGATGAGTGAATAGGACCTAGGGGTTTTCTGGTTTTGGGGAAAAAAAAGTCAACGACAGTTAACAACCGCTGGCTCCAGTGGCAGTTAACTGCTGCTGGTTTTGCCAACGGTAGTTAACTATCGTTGGAGGCTCTAACGTAATTTACTTGTGTCATTGTAAACTTTTGTATGTCAAAAAAGCAATTTTCCTAGCGAAAATCGATTGAGATCTACAAACATGGGTTTTGTTGCGGTTGATGTTTTTCGGCCCAAAATCGACTGAATCCATCCGTTGTCCACCCTTAACTGTTTCATTACCGTGGCAAGTTCCTCTAAATTCGTGGTGGTGGCCTGCATGCTGGGCAACATTTTACGGTGGTCTTTTTCACAAATGCATATCCAGCTAGCTGCATGCAAAGACATTTGTGTGGAAGAGAAGGAAAGGCTGTGTAAAGTGAAGGATAAAGAGAAAAGATACATACAATACAAGCAATAAAAAAAAAGAAAGTAGGAGTAGAAAGAAAGTCTTGCATTTTTCTTGCATTTTTTTTTTCAAGTAGCCTAGTGACTAAAGCTCACACAATTTAATTGTGGAGAAGTGGAGTGTCCGGGGTTCGAACTCCGGCCTCTACATATAAAATGCGATATCCCTACCAACTGAGATAAGCTCACGGGGATGGATTTTAATTATTTTTAATGCATACTTTTTGAAAGTTCCAACATAGTGTTTCTTTCAAATCAAATTAAATGAGCTATGTGAAGTTTTTTAAATTCAAGATACATTACAAGGTGGATTCTAGGGTGAGGGTTCTGTTAAGTTCCTCACCGGTGAACCATCTTGAACAACAATCAAGAGCCATTAGATTAATCAAACTCAAATATTCTACTATGCACCGTATATACTAGATTACACCTCTCTTCTTTTTCCTCATCCTCTTTTTGCTCCCTAGACTCCATACACACTGCCACGAACCCCTTATGTTGTACTTGTATTACCATCTCCAATCAACTTTCATTGAGAAATTTTGAGAAGTATTTTATGGATGTGGGAGTTATTTCAAATAAAACTATAGGAATTTCATGATTTCTTCAAATCGAAAATCTTTTTCTTTTATCAAGATGTACTGGATGATAATTGAAGGAACAATGAGGTTTAATATGTTAGGTTTAAAAAATCTTTGTTCTTTAAAAAATATATATTTCTCTTTTGAGATTTAACAACAAGTGAATCATTTTATTGACAGGAAAGTTTATATTGTGCAAAATCTCTGTTTCATGAAATACTTGCACATGGAATTAATGGTTTTGAGTGCCAAAATGAAGTGTCTTAAGGAATTCTGATATGGGTGTAGATGAGACAGTGGGGCGGTGGGTGGATGGAAATCTGCTAGAGGACAATGACATCATAAGTAGAACGATGTGCGAGAGAGATGAGTGGGGAGAGAGGGGATAGGGTAGGGATTGCATGAGGAAATACATATGTGTTCTCATTTTTTTTCTCTAACTCATCCAAACCTTTAAAATTAATCTAACGGTAAATAAAAGTGGTTCACCGGTGGACCATTTAGTTGATGGTTCACCCTAGACGCCACCACATTACAATACGTTAACAATTTTTTAATTTTTTTATAAAACCTATATGCGTGTAAAATCATTATCAATTTTTTAATTTTTTTTTATAAAACTTATATACATGTAAAATACATGAAATGTAATATCCATTGATCATTCTTCATTAATATATAATTATAAATATTACAATTTGCAAAAAAATTACAATACGTTAACAATTTTTTTATAAAACAACTTATATGCATATAAAATATATGAATGTAATCACCATTGATCGTTCTTCATTAATATATAATTATAAATATTAAAATTTGTAAAAAATTATACTTGTATGTTAGAACATGACAAAGACATCATTAAACGTAAAATAAGTATTGTTAATTGTTGACTGATTAAATCTCTTTTCTTGCCCATTCAAAAAAGTCTCTTTTCTCCAATATACTTCTTTTCAAAGAAGTATATTATCATCTTAAACTGAATCATGTTTTAGCTTTATCAAATTATCACAATCTTATCTCACCTTTTTTATACTCTTTATATTTTCTAAGATACATAACTATACGTATTACGTATTCGTGAAGTATAATATAGTATATATTTTTAGCATACCTTTCCACAAGTATCTTTAGACATAAGCACTCCCCTATCCTTACTTCAAAGGTTAAATTGCTTTGTGGCTCTGTCCTACTGCCCGCCCATAGGCTACATCTATATTTTCTTTTTTAGAGACACATTATACCAAGTACCAACTTTATCTCATCATCCAATAAACCACAAGTTTTCACTTGATACCATTATGTTTTTATTTTTTATTTTTTAAGGAAGATACTATTATGTTATTATTTAATTTAATACGCAAGGTAAAGTCAAACTACAGGGGATCGAATAGCATACAATGAATATTGATAACTACTCTTCGCCCTGCACGTTTCGCTTCCACCCAGCTGATTGGACAATAATGTCTCTGTGTTAGTTAAGTCACGCTGCGTGACTTAACTAACGCACATTATGATGTTGCGCCACTTAAGTCACGCCACGATAGTTAAGTCACACAACGTAACTTAAGTGTTTATACAGCAAAACAGAACCAAAACTCTCATATTTTCAAACTTCTCAAATACGATTTTTCCCCCTCCAAGTGCGAATTTCACCAAACTCAAGCAAATCATCATCAAATCACGCAATTGAACAAGTAAGTGTTACTTATTCTACATCATTGCTTAATTTTTGTTCAATTTTTGTGATTTTTTTGAAGAAATTAGATATTTTTAGGTTTTTAGAAATTTGGCTTGCATGTTAGTTTTGATGATTGTTAAAGATGAATTAAGTTAGGAATTGTATTTTATATGTTGTTTAGGGTACAATGTGGTAGTTTTTGAGTTAGAAATTGTTAGATTTCTTACTTGTTTGAAAATTGCACTCTATGTGTTTGATAAAATGTCTCAATGATATTTTTGTTTTGTTTTTTGGATTGTTAATGATGAAATTAGTTAGAAATATGTTTGTTAATGCTGATTATAGTTAGTTTCAGGACAATGTGATGGTTTACGGATTGAATTGTAGTTTACAGATTGAATTGTTGTTGATTATAAGTGTTGTTGTTCAATTGTTGGAAATGTTGTGCATATATGTCTCGGAGGAATACGTCTCAGAGACCGCCTGAGCCGCCTCAGGATAGGAGTGACAGATTTAGGGCAGGGAGGCTTGCCCCTACTGGTAACTTTCGGAGGGAGAAACAAGCATTACTCCCTCCTATGGCTGGTCGAGGGAGAGGTGGGGGAACAAGACTTGGTAGCATTGATGCTGCTGGGGGATCAACGTCACAGACGGGTCCATCCCAGACGGTGGACCTGACACAGTATCAGCAGGATTATCAGGTGTATGAGCAGGCGCAGGATCAGGCGTATCATTTTGAGGAGCCTCAGCCTCACCAGTATTAGTTTGATGCGTATCACCAGCATCAGTATGAGGATCATCATGAGCAGTCTGTTCTTGAGCAGGAGCAACATGATATTGAGAAGGCTTAACAGCATGATGATATTGAGCAGCCACAGCAGCATGATGGTGGGGGTCATTTTCAGGGGGTGCCGAGGGTGGTGTACGAGGCCGGACCAGACGGCTATGCAGAGGGGCCTTCTGAGCTCACACTTTTACCTCACTTTGGTGGACATGCGGCATGCAGGATTTGGGTCGATGCCGATGTAAGTATATTTTAATGTTTATTTTATTTCTTTTACTATTTATACAACTTATTCTAATTTTTATTTTACTTATTTAATGTTAGAATATATTTAATGTTTATTTTACTTATTATTTATTTAACGATGTTGTTTGTTGTTTTTGTATTTCAGTTTCGAAAAAAACATAGGGTGAAAGGTATTTCGCATGGGAAGAAGTTGAGCCTTAAAAACCTGACAATCCCTCAGTTGTGTGAACAAAATCAATGGTTTTGGGATGAAGTGAATATGCCCGATCTTACTCCCCTCCTGACTAGCAGGTACGAGAACATCTCTCACGGGTTCGTTTGTGCGATGTCAGAGAGATGGCATGAGGAGACCAGCAACTTCCATCTACCTGTTGGGTAGATGAACATCACACTAGATGATGTGGTGTGTCTCCTAGGCATCCCCATCACTGGGAGGCTCCTTCCTGATAGAGACTTAACCCGTGAGGAGGGGCAAGAGATAATGCAGGTGGACCTACTTTTTACAGCGGAGGTTGCCACTAAGGAGATGACAAAACAGGGTGATGCTCACGTCAGTTTTGGTGTACTGAAGAGGTGCTACGAGGAGCTCTTGAATAGGTGCAATCAGCTGCTTGTGCGTGACACACAGGAGGAGCAAGACGAGCGAGCTCAAGTTAGGCTGACCTGCATTAAGGCATTTTTGTTGCTCTTGCTTGGCTGGATCATTTTTTCCGGCAAGAACAAAAACACATTAATCTGATGTGGCTGCTTGCGATGCAAGATATGGACGAGTTGGACAACTGGTCATGGGGTGGGATGAGACTTGCCTTCCTATATGAGTAGCTATCTCTTACCTTGGACTCATCTGTGGCCTCCTGTGGTGGTTACATGACCTTGCTTGTGGTAATATTTGTTTTTATTCTTTTTTACATATTGGATCGTAAATGTATAGTTGTTTGTATAATACTTGTGCTGATATAAATTTATTTCTTTGTGTTTGCAGGGATGGACTTTGGCACACTTCACGAACATCATTCCAAGGATTGAAGATGATGCCTACGACCCTACTGTTGCCCCGCTTGTGAGTCAATGGAAACCTCCCAGGGGCTTTTCTAATCCTGGACACTACCGAGCTGCCATTGATTCATTGGACCATTCTCATGTCACCTGGAGGCCGTACGAGAGACGACGACACATCACGCCCTTTTAGGACATATGCTGGTACTCCGGATGGATCATGGCCGGCAACGACATGATGGTCCATCACTTGCCAGAGCGGGTTCTTAGGCAGTACGGGTATGTCTAGACACGGCCCAGGCCTCCTACAGACATTGAGGCTCTTGCGACAGATGACGTGGCCCAGACCTTCACGGAGTTTGCTCTACATGTCCTCAGCCATCAGCAGAGGGGTCATCCGGTTCCGGATAACCAGCCGTGGGCTCATACTAGGGGGTACATGAGATGGTTCGTTAGAGTATCGCATCCTATTGTGAACCCCCTACGGCCATTCCTGACTACGCAGCTGATGCCCCTCCTCGCCCTGTCCCTCCTTATGAGGAGGTTATTGTTGAGCAGTAGTGGACCAGACATCCTCTCGACCCATACCAGATCATCAACAACATCAGGGTCAGAGTGGACGGTGCAATAGGGCATCCTGATGTGTTTCGTAATCCAGAGGAGGTTATGCACTTGATGCAGGGCATACAATCTGAGTGGAGCATGCTGGAGCAGATGCCGGCTCCGCGGAGGAGGAGTAGGAGTCCACGAGATGCACCAATATGACTTGTGTAGTTTTTTTTATGACATTTTGTTGGATTCAGTTGTAAACCTATTACACTTACGCTTTTTAGCGTTTTTATGACATTATTCGTTATTTTAATCTGTTGTTTTATTCTGTTTTTTTTTCTTCGTAATATACTTATGAGTTAATGCTTGATTGAATGAATGCTCGAATAAATGATGAAAAATGTATGCTTGAATGAATGTATGATAGAAAGATTGAAAAATTAGGGAAAATAGAGGTTTCGGCCTTATCTGGTCTTATGCACAGACTGTGCGTGAGTTAACTTACGCAACGTTAGTTAACTAACGCAAGGGTATTTCGGGCAAGGCTGCAGGGTGCGAGTGATTTGTGATGGATGGAGAGCAGTAATCATGAATATTTTCCAATCCGTAAGTGCCTGACTACAACCGCTCAAAACCGATATTTCATCTCATACAAACCGATGACCGACCAACCCCAGTGGCGGAGCACCACTTGGGCCACGACCCACCCCCTATTTTTTTTTTGTCAGGTAGCCTAGTGTCTAGAATTCACCTTTTTCAAGGTGAATAAGTGGGATGTCCGGGGTTCGAACCCTGGCCCCTGCATATAATAATGCATGTCCCTGCCAACAGAGCTATGCTCATGGGGACCCCTAATTTTTTTTTATATGTGTAAGTATAAATATACCACTAAATTTAAATACAAATTTCAAGCTAGTCCATCTAATTGTCTTCACCTCCATGTGTATGCTTTGTGAATTGTTTACTTTAAGAACAAATATACTTTTGGATCTCATCAAATGTAGATATTTCATTAATTTGAGAAGTGTACAATACGTTAATTGAGACATTAATTCTAAATATATTATGACAATTTATATTGAAAGAGAGGTTAATGTAAGTATTAGTTTTGATTCTATTTTATATAATTTCAAATATTTTGGAATGCGTAGAGAATTATTTTAAAATTTTAATATATGTTGTTTAATGTTTTGATTTTCAACTTTATGTTTAATGCACATTACAATAAAAATTGTTTTATATATCATAGTTCATGCAATCAAAATTATTTTCCGCCACTGACCAACCCCCCACCCATATCACTGATTATGCAATCAAATTATTTTGTTTTCGAGCAGGCGGGTCCGGTTTCTTTGTCCACCTCTAGTGCCAAACACATGTTATAAAGTGAATAAAAATTGGCCAATTCTGACTTAACAAAGGAAGTAGTCATCGCATGGAATCTAGTTACCAATCAGATCGGTATAAGTCTGATTTTTCTTGTAGTAATCTGTCCTCAAGGTCATATCAGGAAAACGATACAGAATAAGAAAGTAATTTTGTACCACCCACATAATTGCAATAGAGTTGATCATAATATAGTAATATGTATCCATGTAGGAAGAACCATGTTGTCCTATATCTACGATTTGTTAATTTGTTACTGTTATCAGACTAAAATTGGTAGGGACATTGCATAATATATGTAGGGGCCGAGGTTTGAACCCCGAACACCTTACTTGTTCACTTTAAAAAAAGTGAATTTCTAGCCACGATACTCTACTTGACAAAAAAAAATAAAAATCCCACGTGACTTGGCAATCTTTTCACCGCAAGTCTGCAACAGCAAAGCAATGAACTTCTCTTGCCATTCATTTTTCATATGATAAGACCTTGACAATGTCCAAAAAGAGCCTTTGAAGGTGTAACCACTCAATCTGACTCCAACAGCATGCTTTTAACCTATGCTAACGTGCATTTCCTCCCCAACAACTGCAAATATTTCATTCACCCTGTGAATAAGAGAGAGTGGAGGAACATGTGAGAAACAAGATGCATTGTAGACCATATATATATATTAAGAGTAATATCATATTGCAATTTTACCTTAAAGTGTTTATGTTCACCTCTGCAAGCCACAATGTTAGATAAACCTACGATATAAAATGTAATATGCTATTAGATAATCTCATAACAGACAGAAAATTATAATTTACATGTATAATAATAAAAAATAAAAAAATTTTATGTGCATTTCCTTATGTGGTTCTTTTGTTGTTCTTCACTTAAAAATGTCTATGGTTACCTCAAGTTCATAGTTTTCTCAAAGTTTGTTATCACAAAAACTGCCCTTAAGCGAAGAGCAGCACGAAAAACACCTAAGAAAATGCACCTAATTTTTTTTTAAAAAAGCAATGTCCAATTGGCCTAAGTAATTTACTGGAGGGTTTGAAAGTAAGAATTTACTACAAATCCCCAAAATAACCTTTTTCCAACATTCTCGACAACAATTTTTTTTTACCAGAGAAAATGTCCCAGGATAATTTCCCATTTTTACTAAAAAAAAACTATGTCCTTGCAATTTGCAGATGAAAGGCAGTCAAGCTATGACTTGGGAGATGAAAAGTAAATTTAGTTTTCCACATAACAGTCGCTTCGGAGCATCAAATCAATAGCTACATATCAACCTTACAATTTTAAACCTCAATATAGATACTTTACCATGAATGCAGGGAATATACATAGTGTGAAATACAAACCTGTAAAACCTCTGGGTTGGGTTGGTTGTTGAATCTTAAAGCACCCATGTCAGATTTCCCATCCCTCAATCTTGGTGGAACTGGTCCACAAGTCACCTCACAGAACAGATTGCAGTCTCTCAAATCTTTGAATTCATCGGCATAAAGTTGAGCTGACCAATGCAACTTGTTTACTTGTGAAGCATCATAACCAGTGGAAATAAATTGAAGAACAAGTAGGCGCTGCGCATTTTAATCATGTTCCCCAGTAATAATAAAAGAAGTCAGGAAACAACGTAAGATGAAAAAAAAACAATCTCAGAAATTAATTTTAATGCACCTCGGTGTAAAACTTTTTACACGGTCAAACAATCACAAATCAATTAAATCCTTGCAAAAATTGCAATTTAACTTCAATTGAAGTCAAATATATTTAATGATGCAGTGCTTATGATTGATTGATGGTGTAAAAAATATTTACACTATTGGTGCGTATCAATTAAATCCTTGCAAAAATTGCAATTTACCTTCAAACACAGTTCCAATCTGAACATCTGAACCAGCTCCTCCACCAATTGCTCTGAAATTTCAAAACATGTAAATTAAAGTAACTTATGTGAAAATAATTGTCAGGGAACTCAATTTAAGGAAGACAACTAAAGTCTGTTTCCATTCAATATTTTTTCAGATATGACTTGTATGGTGGAACTTCAAAGAAAAACATAAAAAGCAAGCTACAAAACACTTGAATCAATAATAGTTTCATATTGTACTTAGTTTGGGCTAGCCAAAACTTTAATGATTGTTTAACCATGCATGGTACATTAGAAAATGATAATTCTATCAGAAAGACGAAACAAGCATGTAGTCTAACTTAGATTACATAACAATTTTCTACCTAACTTAAGGGGAGGGAGAGGAAGTAAAACAAAGTCACAATGTTGTTTGCACATGATACAGTCTTAATTATGAAGTTAAAAAAGACAAAAATTGAAAGTAAGTGCTGTGGAGACGGGTTTTGGAAATCGAACAAGGAATGTAGGTTTAGCACAAGGCATGCAAATTCTAACACATGAGAAATTTTCAAGTACTCTCTTTGCTTACTCAGGAAAAAATTATGCGGTGAACTATTAAGAATGATTTGGAAATAAACTGTCAATCAGTAACACAACTTGTCCCAGTGGGAAAAGGTTTTAGTTTTGTATACTGAAACTTCTCTATAAATTAAATTTTTGGTAATTATATAATATTTAAAATGAAAAAAAATACCTTTCCAGATGGATTAAAAGTTGAACAATATTTTTCTATTCCAAGCTAGAGCTACTATTACTTCATTAAGTGAAAATATATGCATAAATAAAACTGAAAAAAATTGAAAATGTATAAAAAAGTTAACAACGGTCTTTAGTTACAAGAACATAGACCTACTATTATCTATAAATGATTGACGCAAAATTGTTAAATTGTGAATGTTATCATACCATGAGAAGAGATTGATAAGAATGCAAATACCGGAATTCCTCCACCGTCTCCAGAGTCACTTTGGTCTTTAGGGTAATTGGAAAATTGTAACAATGGACTATTGTTTGATCCTCTGGAATAACACTTCATTGATCTGCTAACATTGACCATTTTACTTACAACGCCCACCTAAAGTCACAGTGAAAATACACTAATATACTATAACTCAAGTACCATTCAGTAAACAATCACCTCTGATAATTACACGTATGTCAATGAGACAACTAAATTTTCCAGAAATACTCGTTAAATTGCAAATTTCCATTTTCATCAAATAGTTTTAACAGCGTTCCTGGTTTCAGAATATCATTACATGTCTGGGTTTTTCCATCTTTCTTGGACGAAAACATGGAAATAAAATTATATGGCATCTATAACACTTGTGATTTTTCTGATTAATGAGCAGTTTAAGTAGTTATGCATGCCAAAATTTGTATTTTCATTACATTATTACTTTGCAAGTACAAATATATACACATTTCAAGTTGAAATAACACAAGGATACAAGTGCATACCATGTCCTTATAAGATTGCAATAACTGGCTCCTTTGTAGCTCCTGGAACAGGTGAATTAAGCACATAACTGGATATTAAAATGATGACACATATTTTAAGGTTATTCTTTTTTTGACAAAAGAATAGATTTTATTAGAGGATATAACTAATACTGCTTGAGGGACGATAAGAGTTTGTACAGTTTAAGAAAATGTTAGTTGATTTTGTTTCCTAATTTCAATTTTAATTACAAAAAAGCTACTTAGTTTTCACTTAAGGTTCTTGACATTTTTACAATGTTAAACAAAAAAGCGAGATTTTTTTTCTTTTTATCACCATTTTCAGCTTAAATCTATGAAAAACAGGAAACAAAGTGAAATTATAATGTGGTGAATGAAAGCGAAAAACATAATGTTGACAGGGCAGCAGAGAAGTAGCACTCCATAACAAAATGTTTCTTTGCAGTTTCTCAATAGACTTATGTTTATTTTCCAGGGCACTACGAATGAAACTTATGACCACTCTAGCTAGACCCTATCCAAAGCAGCCACTCATGACAAGCTCAGCTGCATCCGCTTTCTTTTTCTCCTAAAGAAATGTATTATGAAATACAAATCGGGGTCATGGAGGGATATTCAGCGTAGCTTAAAAAGCCAAGTGCAAATATTTCAGTTAAATCAATCCGAAATTCAAATAACAGTGTTGAGCATGATTTGCAAAACTACAGGTAGAAAGAGAAGCAATACACTTAAATCAACCATATATCATACCTGCTGCTTGAATAGTTTGAAACAAGATCTCTTTCTTATATCAGGCATATCGCTCAAAACACCTAACTTCATATTAGGCATGTACCTAGATACATCAATTACGAAAGCTTAAGCATGATAAATTAGGAAAAGGAACACAGTCAAGTATGAATTTAGCTTAAGGGATGAATATACCTTTGGGAAAGATGAGAGTTGACGAGAGCAGTGGCATAGGATCTTGCGGAGGAAGAAATGGAGGACCATTTATCCTTGAGAGGTGTCAATTGTGACCATTGGTTCCTCAGATTCCGTTGCGCAGCTTGCCTCCATAGCCTGAGCATTGACGATGGAATTGGAGAAGATATTTGAGGTTTGGAATCAATTGTTCTTAAAGGAGACGGTGGTTCTGAGTCTAGGGTTTCCATCTCTGAGGTTCAACGCCGGCGGAAGCTGAGAGGAAGAAAAATGAAATTTTATTTAAGGGTGTTATAGAGCTCAAAGATTCTTGTGGGTCACATTACCTCTATGGAATCTGGAAGAATCTCCGCAAAAACAATATGTATGTAATTTCATTTTACTATAATTAATTCAAAAAAGTTCTATTTGTTCTTAAAATGTTTTAATTAATTAAATTGAGAACATGTAGAATAAAATATAAACAAAAACAGGTGATTGTTTATATTTTATTTCGAGGAAGTATATGATTTATGAATTTTTTTTTAGGGAATTTATACCTTTTCTTTTTATTATTATTTTTAAATTTTAATCACGCAGCTAAATTATATTTTATTCTATGTCTAATAAAAACAAATCACTTTGTATTTTTTAGATCATAATTAAATTTACCTCTAATCAAGTGATTGATTAAGTAATTAAGAAACTCTTTTTAAAACGAATTGTTTCAAAGAATCTGTACGTTAATTTTTGATGGAAATTTTGACTTAAAAATAAAACAAAAATAAATCTAGTTTATTTTTTTTTTAAGGAAAAAATAAAAATAGTTTTCTTTCGGTTTTACATTTTCATAAAATAAATAAATAAATAAATAGTTTCCTCCCTTGTTAAGGAAAAGCTACTTTTTCTATTGAATTCAGCATCAATCAAAGTAAAGAATAAAAAAAGGTACGTTGTGTTATGGGGATTTGCTGAAACACCACATTGCATCGTTCCCTTGTTTTGCAGTTTCGGTTTATTATTCGTTCATTCAATCCAAACTATAACTCTCTTTCTCGATCGATCAACATAACTAGGGTTTCTTCTATTCATCTCAATCTCTCTGCCGCAACCGCTACTGTAAGCTACTTTTTTTAATTTTATTTATGTCATAATTTATCAAATATCTCTCTCTTTTTTTTGTGCTCGATTAGTGATTGGAAACATGTTGGTTTATGGTAAACTGATGTCTCGGTGTTTTCATTTCTCCGCTGTTTTTTTAAAATGAAGCTTTCTGTTTCAATTAAAAAACATTATTATCAATAATAATTGATGATGATTAATTAGGAACGCCTTAAGTTGCAACACTAGATTACTAAATTCTTACTATTTTAATTTTAGTTTTGTTTTTGGTACAGGTATTTTGGATGCTTATGTTTCACACTCTTTCTCAGGGATTCAACATTTCAACTTATTAGACAGAACATGTTTTGGACTAAACTTCGGGATCAGGAATGTCTTTCTTCTTCGATACGTTTTCTTAGTTATATATTACACACCATTTCATTGCCTACATATGAATTTTGGTGAACAATCACAAATTAACTTGGTTTTGTTTTTCACGATCAAGTGAGTTGGATAGAATTACATAGTCGTGGAATGGACGACGACATAGATTTTGAGTTGTTTCTCCATACTTGGAATGCAAAGAATCCAACCGATCGGATTTTCATTATATCTTGTTTCGTTGCTGCCCTGGTTGGAATTTTGACGATAGCCTATACGGCTTTTCAATGGAGGAGAAACATTAATCTAAGTTGGATGAAAGCTATAGCTAGATCTAAGAAAAACCCTAAGGCAAAACACAAAGTTCCCGTGGCCCCTCATACTTGGGGTTTAGAATCTGTATCTCGTGCAAAGAATTCAAATTGTTGTGTATGCTTTAAGTCCATGTCACCGTCTCAAACTCTAGGACCTATAGTAGCTTCAGATAGTTTTATCCACCGGTGTTGTATTTGTGGTGCAGTATCTCATCTAAGTTGTTCTTCTAGTGCACACAAGGACTGTAAGTGTGTTTCTATGATTGGATTTGAGCATGTCATGCACCAGTGGGCTGTTCGTTGGACAGATGTAGCTGACCAGCCTGATGAAACCACTTTCTGTAGTTACTGTGAAGAGCCGTGTGGTGGGACCTTCCTTAGCGGTTCCCCTATATGGTATTGCTTGTGGTGCCAACGTTTGGTACACGTTGATTGTCATGGTCCAATGTCCAATGAAACGGGTGATATATGTGATTTGGGCCCTTTTAAAAGATTAATACTGTCTCCTCTGCATGTGAAGGAATTGAACAGGAACTTGTCCGGTGGTTTTCTTAGCTCAATTACCCATGGTGCAAATGAGATAGCATCTTCAGTTCGGGCAAGTATTAGGAGCCAGAGCAAAAAGTACAAGCACGGAAATGAAATACCGGCTGAATCTGGGAATAGTGAGAGCACTGGTGACATATCCACAGAAAGCACTGCAGATTCTCATCAAATTGCTAATGGACATAATTTAATGGAGGAAATAAATAGTGTTGGCTCAAATAAAGAGTTGCAGCGTCAAGATAGTGAAGTAGATAATAACATGGACAGAAAACCCAGTCTCACACGCAATTCATCATCTTTAAGTCAAAAGGAAGAGTCCCAGGTGTTAGGAGTGAGACAGAATTATGAGTTGACTGGTATGCCCCCAGATGCAAGGCCAGTGTTAGTTTTTATAAATAAGAAGAGTGGTGCCCAGCGTGGAGACTCACTTAGGCTGCGCATGAACATTCTTTTAAATCCTGTTCAGGTTTGTTACTCTGCTACATATTACAATATCTGGTTATCATTTAGTTTTCTTGGTTGATTTCAATGTTATTCACTGCGATGCTTGCAGCCTTTATTTCTCACTAGATTTATGAATTGGGGCTAATATGGCACAACTATCCATCAAGTACTCGTCTATTTTTATGAAATTACGCATACATTACAAAATTATAATAGTTGCTATCTTCTATTGGTATACATGAAAGACTCCTAAAAATGGAGAAAACAGTCCTCTTACTTATTGTGAATACTCTTTGACAATGTGATTACTTTGTTTTGCCTAGGTGTTTGAATTGAGCTCATCACAGGGACCAGAGATGGGACTTTATTTGTTTAGAAAGGTGCCTCATTTCAGAGTTCTTGTATGTGGCGGAGATGGTACTGTTGGTTGGGTTCTGAATGCAATAGAAAAACAAAATTTTGATTCCCCTCCCCCAGTTGCTATTCTTCCCGCGGGTACTGGAAATGATCTCGCTAGAGTTCTCTCTTGGGGAGGTGGCTTGGGCCCAGTGGAGAGGCAAGGGGGTCTTACCACAATTCTGCATCATATAGAACATGCCGCAGTTACTATTCTTGACCGGTGGAAGGTAACAATCAGTAACCCACAAGGAAAGCAACAACTCCAACCACCAAAGTTTATGAACAATTATCTTGGTATGTGAATGCATTTTACTCACGGTTACTATGAATTACATTTAAATATATTGGTTTGAAATATTTGGTAAGTCAGTTCTGTAAACTTTACTTGAGAGCTGGTTCCTTTTGGGTGGTGGATATGGTTGGGTGGATTAAAGATGATGAGAGAGACGCCGTTAGAGCTTTATGTCATGGTCTGGTACTCTAGTTCGAGTCCTAGTATGGTTGATACAAATTGAAGGGTCTATTTGTTTGTATTGATTTGTGCATTAACCTAGTCTAGTTACATCTTTATCCTTTTAATTCTGTTTCTACTCTGACTGTCGGGTATTTGAAATGAGGTTTTGGGATTCGGCTCCTTTAATGCTTTAAATGCATAAGCAATAATCATTGTTTGGAATTTTTAAAATTAGTATGGAATACATGCATGTGTATGGCAAACTACGGTGATGTTTTGTCAAAAAAAGAAAACTATGATGATTCTAATATCCAACAGCTGTTTTTAATATAAACACTTTGATTATGCCTTTATCCTCTAAAGTGCATCTCTCATTACAGAGGAGCCAAATCCGAGGTTTAACTTAAGTAGATTTGTGCATTCAACACAGGCACCATTCCGACTGTATTCTCATGAATGTGCTTATATCAGTATAAGTCATTCTTCTTTATCAGTTATGAGCCTTTATTTTGAATAATTAATTAGATATTAGACTAAGTTATCTGCTCGTTTTCAAGCTATAGCTACTCTTGCATCACCATGACTAGTTTTGTATATAACAAGTATTTGGTATTAGGAATTGGTTGTGATGCAAAGGTTGCTTTGGACATCCATAATCTGCGGGAGGAAAATCCAGAGAAGTTTTATAACCAGGTATTTAATGTCTAATACGAAATAGGTTTTTAGTTGTTTGGCATATTGAGGTAGCATCTAACATGATCCCAACAAAAATAAGATTACCAGTGTTTTCTAATGATCGATGTAAGGGAATCACCAAGGTACCTTCTTCAATGGGGTGCATCGTATACAGTGCAACTTCAATTGAAGAAATTTGAAAGTTCATAAAAAAAAATGGAAAGTTTATTAAAATAAGCAGCTGGGCTGATTGAGTGGTATACTGGTATAAAATTATTTGTTATTATTTTGTTAAATGTGTGTTTGTGATGTATAAGACCACATCATCTCTTATTATTTTTGCAAATGCATTAGAAAGACACATATAACGAGTAACGGATTCACAACTTAAGCTAAAGTAACAAATTAACAACTCCAAATAGAAAAGCATGAAGTTTTTGTCAAAACAAAAAACTAAAACTTAGAAGGTAGTAGTACAACTCTTAATATCTAATCTAGCGAATCATCCAAGCCAATATAATAATCTTCCTAAAGCATTCAAGCCACGATCACCTCATAACCATTTTCCATGATAAGGAGCAACGGAGAAGAGAAGAGGCTTAACCGGTGTCCAGAATTATGTCAAACCATCTCCTCCTCCATGAAAAACTTGGCCAAACCAGCTCCTGGATCCAGGCCAGAAGTAAATTGAACAACACATATAAAAGCAAGCAGTGGCCACTTAGAAAAACAATGGCTGATTGAACCGCCACTCATCTGTTTGAATAGACCACTAGACAGAATAAGAGTAACAGGAGCACACCCTAAATTGGGTAAACATACGGCATTATTCCTCAAATAATACTGGTACAACAGTACATGTTCTTACAATATTCCCTGCAAAGCCTTGACCTTGTTTTCAAGTTGAGAGGTGGGTGATTCTTCTTGCAATCTTTCGGTCCATTTCCATGAACTTTCAAATCTTGCAGGTCCTCCCATTTGATTAGAACTTCAGCATGCACTTCATAAATTTTGTCACAAGCTTGAAGTACACGCTTCAATTTCACAATTGATATTTGCTGCACTGTTCCATCAGTCATCTTGATATGCATACCATGATCTTCAGATTTCAATTTATTTGAACTTTCGGGTTCAACGCTGAATTTATTCTTAACATATGCAGTTTATGAACAAAGTTCTATACGCAAGAGAAGGTGCCAAAAGCATAATGGATAGGACATTTGAAGATTTCCCTTGGCAGATTCGTGTTGAGGTGGATGGAGTTGAAATCGAGGTCCCTGAGGTGAGTCTTTTAAAAATAAATAACCTATTTGTTTCACGGGAAGAAAATGATACGGTGGCCGTAGTAGGGTGCGGTTTAGGATAGTGATCTTTGATAAATAGATAATGTAAGGGGATATCTTATCTTGTTAACATTCAATTCAGCGGGTGTATTTGCTTTAGTTTGTCTTTTGAACAGATGTGGGAAATCAGAATTAAGTTTGGGGGCTCAAATTTTTATATTAGAATTTCTTTTTTAATTTCTTATGCATTATAACCCATCTCCACCAAAAATTAGAGCTAGACCATTCCTTGAATTGTTCAATTTGGTTTTCAATTCCATCCAGGATGCTGAAGGGGTGCTTGTTGCTAATATTGGAAGCTACATGGGAGGTGTAGACTTGTGGCAAAATGAGGATGAAAATTATGATAATTTTGATCCACAATCTATGCATGACAAGATACTTGAAGTTGTGAGCATATCTGGAACATGGCACCTTGGGAAGCTTCAGGTAAAAATGAATCCTATCCCCGCTCTAGTGATGTACAATTTTAGGATTTACATCGCATTATAATTAAAGGGTCTTACTTGGGATTTAATACTGATATAAAAAATAGGCTTAATAGCAGTTTTAACCCCCTAACTTTTTCAAAGTTGCGATTTTGGCCCCCTAAGAAAAAAACTACAAAACCGCCCCCTAAGTTTTGCACATGTGGCAGTTTTGGCCCCCAAGGCCAATTTTGACTCGGTCTACGCTGACGTGGCACCCTAAGTGAGGTGCTATGTGTTATTCTTTTATATTTTTTTTTGGCCTTGGGGGGCAAAAACTGCTACAGTTGCAAAACTTAAGGGGCGGTTTTGTAGTTTTTTTTTTAGGGGGCCAAAATCGCAACTTCGTGAAAGTTAGGGGGCGAAAACTGCTATTAAGCCTAAAAATATGCAGCTGACTAACCTTTTTTAAAAACTTAACATGAATTATATTTAAAAATGATATGAATTTAAGAACTAGAGCTTGAATGCTTATTATTTTTTTTTAATCATGTTCTATAAGGATCCAGAACCTCATCTATCTCAGCTGTAATCTAGCCTGTGGTCTGTTACTTCTACCTTATTTCATATTTCCAGTATTTAAGCTCTCTTCAATTTTAAAATGACATGCTTGAGTTTTGACCATGTCATGAGACACAATTTCTTTGTCTAGATTAAGCTTTATGGAGTTCAAATTATGAAATTCTGGATGCTCAAATCCTGTCTGTTGCTTTGTCAATATAGGTTGGGCTTTCTCGAGCTCGAAGACTCGCGCAAGGACAGTCAATTAAGATACAATTGTTTGCTAAGTTTCCTGTTCAAATTGATGGAGAACCTTGGTTTCAGGAACCCTGTACAGTTTCCATAGCTCATCATGGCCAGGTTATCATTTTAAAACTTCCTTATCCCCATTGTGCATTACTGGCAGTGCAACCTCCTAATTTGTTACATATCACCTGCTTTACATGTTAATGTCCTTGTATCTATTTTCTTACTATATAACTGAATTTCAACATGTTTGCAATCCTGCACGAGTTGGCAGGTATATATTTGTCCATTTTAGTGTTTTTTGCAATGAGAATGCGTTCGTTTTCTTCAGGAATTTGACACTTTGTACTTCTAAGTAAATGCTTGGCGCTGCTAAGAAAATTTTATTGTGATACGATATAAGTTTGTCTCATGCTTTCCCATGCTTTTGATTTTCTAATGCCCTTATATTTGTTACTGTCCGAACAATTTTTTTTTTAATCATTTTTTGTGGCTGTTCAGGCCTTCATGTTGAAGAGGGCGGCCGAGGAACCTCTTGGTCATGCAGCTGCAATGATCACTGATGTGCTTGAGAATGCTGAAACCAATAATGTAATTAATGCTTCCCAAAAGCGAGCTCTTCTTCATGAAATGGCGCTCAGACTGTCCTAGGAAGTTATTTTGAGTATGTTTTACACACCAAGTGTATTTTCCTTTTCAAAAGTTGTGTCCCTGTTGCTCCTGAAGCAGGCTTGTATATTATGAATATGAATACTACACATCAATAGAAAGAATGAAAATGTATAGCTTCTCAGTTTTTTTCAAAGGAGCTTCTAAGTTTGATTAGTGTTGAAATACATATAGCATGTGCAATATTTGTAACTGTTACTCGACCTATTCAGCAATATCTGGAATATCCATTGTTTTATAGAATCCCTTGTGAAAGAGTATTATGATTTTACATTTACAACTTTTATTGAAGGAAAAGAGTACAAGCTGTTATATATTTTATTGAACAGACAGTAAACTAGCTGCAACTAAAAAGAATGTTTGAAGTATCTGGATCAGTAAACATTGCCTTATTTTGGTTGCTCTCAACAACTTTTTCGACCCGAGGTGTTGGTTTTACCTTTTACATTACAATAAGCTCTTGACTCTTACTATTTACAGGATGACCTTGTCAATATGTTTTTCAGGGTTAATTTCACCCTTCTTCACTTTCATGTTTTTTCCATAGCAAACCTTTTTTAACCTTCAACCATAGACGAGTGACAAAACCTTTTTCTCTTGTTCCACTTGCACATGCTTGTTTGTCTGCAACTTGTGGACATGAAATTCTTCTTGGTTTCTTATTACTTTTTTTATAGATACGGTTCAACTGATGTCGATAAAAAGGGGAATTTAGGTGGAAAACATAAGCTGGTGATGAGGCACTAGAGCCAC
>Ga0315913_1000192_pt1 | contig 44339 bp, 32 predicted proteins | sample MpolsnodulesMG_FD_207736 | JGI IMG/M metagenome (GOLD analysis project Ga0315913, IMG submission 207736) | Medicago polymorpha root nodule microbial communities from Los Angeles, California, United States - small nodules | ecosystem: Host-associated > Plants > Roots > Nodule | place: USA...
TTCATTGCTTTGAAGTGCCACGTCAGGGTTGACCGAGTCAAAATTGATCTAGGGGGCCAAAACTGCCAAAGGTCCAATACATAAGGGGCTGTTTTGTATTTTAATTAGTTAGGGGGCCAAAATCGCAACTTCTTAAAACATAGGGGGCCAAAAGTGCAATTAAGCCTTCTTTTTATTAGATATTAAATTAATAAATAATCTACATATCCTCTCCCAAGTCCCAACCATGTAATATTATATGGGTTTTTCTATCATGTGTAAATTTGCACATGTTAAGAAGTTTTAAATAGTAATTTTGCATTGGGATTTGTATATTTTGTATTAAATACATAACTTTTTAATAAATAATTATTTATTTTCAATAAAAATTTACTATTTTTAGTAACTTTAAAATATGTAATGTTGCACATGTTAGTCAAACCTATATTATATACGTACCAGGTAAGGTTGGTGTCATATGTTTAAATCTTAATTAAATTATTTTTAAAATGATCTCATCGGACACGTTGATTTGTGTTTAATTATGCATTCAATAATTATTTTATATTAGTAATCCCAATAATGAAGAGAGTAATCATAAATTGAGATTGAGACATGCCATTGTTTGTATGATTAATTCGCTGCCGGCGCAAACAAAGTGATAGAAACCTTAGGCCAACAAAGGAATCTTTATCAGCACTGAGGTTGGTGTTTAATTATATGTATTCAATTTTTAAATTATTCAGCATTTGGAACTTTATCAGATATAGCAAAGGAATCACGTGGAGTTGTATTTGAACGAGGAAGAAATTAAATGACAAACAGAATTTAAAAAATGAAACACGTTTTAAATCTTTCAAAAAAAAATACACGTTTTTGTAACGAGAAAAATTAGATTTAAAATTAAAATGAATATTTGGTACTCTGAATAATTTTCAAGTTTTATTTTGATCTCATCGTTAATAAAAGTTTCGTTTTGTTCCCTGCTTTTGTTAGTCAATTTAGTTCCCTTCTGCTAAATTTAACCTAAAATGTTTAAGGTAGACCGATATTATAGGTGGTTCACCATAGACTTTATTAATTTATTTAGTTCTAACCCTCCGATCATTTTAACACAAAATAACATGTTAGATCATGCAAGACCATTGAATTTAATAGTAAACCACCAACACATAATTTTGCTTTCAATCTCTTCTTCATCTTCATGTGATTTTCATCACTATCGGTTCATCATCCATCTTCAAATCCAAAAGACAAAAATATTAAAAATTCAATTTTATTTTTTTGAAAAACCAAATCTTCATCTCTTTTGCTCCCGAAACCCATAAATTCATCAACTAAAAAGAAAAACAACGCCTAATATATCTCTCCACTACACCATCATCATAATATAAACAACACCAACTATAATTCTCATCTCTCACTTACTTTGTTCTTCCCTCACATATCTCAATTCCAGCTTCAAAGATTGGGACCAAAATGAAACTCATAAATTATTTAGATGAAATATATAATTTAGCCTAGATTTAATGTATATAGGATTTTTTACTCAATTATTTTCAGAGAATAATACAAGAGTTAATTTTACGGCTTCTATGTTGTGTTTTCCACCCAATCTACACCTCTTTTCTTTTCTTTTCTTTTTATCTCTCCTCTCTCTCCTTATTTTGTGTCTTAGAGAGTGGGAGTGGATGACTCACACGAGGTATAAATAAGATGGATAGGGTGTATAAATATCACAACCCAAAGACATAAAAGATGCTTATGCTATAACCGAAGGTAAACAAACAAACTCTTTTTTGTTGAAAAAAAAAAGAAGAAAAGCTTTGCACATTTGATATGCTTATACATGAGGGAAATGCTAACAAGTGTCCTAGGAATACTTTATAAGACGTTTAAAGTGAAAATTTTATCTCGGGTTGTGTATTTAACACATTAAAACATTAAAAAGTAAATTTTCAACATAAAATTTATCAATTGTTTCCTTTTTTTAATCCCTAACAAAGTGCCTTAAGGTATTTCTTAGCAAGAACCTATGATGACTTATTCGGTGGTGGCAGCGGTTCAGTTTACAACGACTCTGCTTGAAGGTCTGCTTAAATTGATATAATGATAGGAAAGTGAAATAAGGGACCATTGCAATCTCGAATATGACCACCACAAGTTGTACTTCTCGAGTTGGCGAAGAAAGAATCATGTTCATTTACTTTGAAAGATTCAATAGGAAGTGAATTCAATGCTACATAAATAAAGATAGTTTGGATTTGAACCTTATTAGGATACTTATTACTACCAAAGGATCTCCAATTGTCATCACCATGTCAGAGGTGGCAGTGGCGAGAGGAAGAGGGACAAGCTCGATGGATGTGATGAGATGAAATTGGGGAATTGAGAGGAGATTGAAGAGGGGGGGGTGGTGGTGAAGGGATCAAGTGTTTGAGAGTTCAGAGAGCATGCGGTAAGGCTTCTTAATCCCAGTGTTTGATTTATTTTTTCCAAATGTCACATATCTATGTGTTAAAAACGTGTAAATGTAATAAAGTTGAACTCTGAATAACTATCCATGCAACGGTTCCTACATTAGTTAAAAATAGTTATAGCAGAAAACATTGTAACGAATCAATTCTTGTAGTGAGTTTTTTGTACTAAATTATAATGTAAATGTATATTGTATTCTTCTTTTGAATTATAATGAAATGGTAATAAGATTCAATTGTTCAAATTTTGATTCATCAATTACCTCATTGTCTAATTGTGCAATTTCCTTGATTACTTGAAAAAACATATATTAATTGAACAATAGGCTTAACAAAAGCATAACACATACTGATGAAAGGCGCAACTAAAAATACAAAGTCATGATCATGAAAGCAAAAATACAAATCCCCAACTATATATATTATATATATGAAGATTAGAAAACGAGTAATGGCATACATTACTTGCAAATCAACACCATATCTTAAATAGCCACAACCATGCATATACATCGTTATTGAAATTTGAATGGATATTAACAAACCCAATTATTTAGACGGAAACAAAGACTACTATTTAAAGTAGTACATAGATGCATAACATATATCTTAGCATGGTAGGCTTTTTTTCACATATAGATATTAAGCGGGAAGAGACATCTTCAAGAAGTCTTTCTTGAATTTATAGCTAGACGCCATCTTGTACGCCTCTTGTGCATCAGAGACAGAGGCAAAACACCAGCCATATTTGAGATTAGAATTTGGAAAGTGAGCACAATAATTCCCACTACCCTTCTTTGTGCATTCATCATGAGACCAACATAACTTAGGATGTTCCTCAACCTTCCTCTGAAAATTCCCACTTAACACATTGTCATTTTCGCAAAAACCCACAAAAATACCGTACACATATTCATAGATTATGCATTTACAACCGCTAGGACAGCCTGGGGAAAAGTTATTGCAACTTTTTTGACATCCTGCTCCTTCTACTTTCTTCATCGGAAACATTACTGTAAATGACAAAGCTCAGTTTGAACAACATACAAATACAATTTTTATAATAATAAAATTAGTTGAGAGTCGATTCTGATTAATTTCTCATGATTTATTAAACATAAATAGAAATGCATGAATGGTATATATTGGTGAGAAAGATGATTGAAATATATACCGAATGCAGCAAGCAAGAAGACAGCAAAAGAAGCAAGCTTAACATTAGCCATTGATTGATTGATCAAAAGAAAGAACCAGCTACAATATACTATTGTTTGTTAATTATGAGCTCAACTTTGTATTGCATTTCTTCATTTCTTGCATGCATCAATTTATAGACAAAATTAATGTTTTTGCCTTATCCATGGATCCTCAAATTGTCTTATTAAATTCAGAAACGAGGGACACGAGTTTAATTTAATAACCATTACACAAGCTGAAGTAATTGTTAACGGCTTCTGTATGGTATCCCTTTTAAAATAATAAACTTCTACATCAGCATCTTAATATGTAATGCAATAGTGGGCACATAAGTTATTTTCAAGGGAAATGAGAACTCATATATAAAAGTCTTTACCAAAGGAAATGAATCCTCATTTTCCAGGTGATTTCCACAAGGTTGATACTCCCACCGTTTCAAAATACATGTTGTATTTTGATAATTTGTATTATTCACATAACTTACTTTGACCATATAAAAACAGATGTTAGCATAAAGGATGTTGTTCAATTTGTCTCAATCAATATTTTCAAAATATCAAATTAATTGTAGATAATTAAAGATATTAATTAATGATCAAAGTTATGTCTTGACCTGTCTGAAGTGATTCACTATTATATGTATTTTGGAATGGTAGGAGCATTAAAGATATTAAAGGCATCTACCCTCATCGGCGTTGCACCATTCTCCCAAATGACCCTACCATGTAAATTATGGTTGCACGTCTCTAGTGCATTTAAATAATCTTCCTCAAAGATAACAATCATGATTCTATCACTTTATCACAAGGTTGAAGTAGTTGACTCAACGGAATGTTGTAGACGTAGTTTAGGGCTAATGCCAAACTTTTTTTAGATGTATGCAATGGTTTTGAAAACAGGGCAAGAACAAGGTCCCCGGATGACAAATCCCCTTGAGAACACCTCAAAAAATAACAAAGAAATTAAAAAACTCCAAAAGAAAAACACACTTATACTCCCTCCATCTTATTGTAATTGTCGGTTTTGAGTTGTGCACGTTATTAAAGAAGAGGAATGCTAGCAACACTCACTTTTGAACACTCTCTCTAACACTCACTCTTTTATTGGTTTAAATCATTGTGAGTGTAGACTTTGGAAATAGAACCCTCACAAAGTGGTGGGACATGCATGAATTTCATCCAATAAAAGAGTGAATGTTAGAGAGAGTGTTCAAAAGAGAGTGTTGTTAGCATTCCTCATTAAAGAAATGATTGATTATGTTGATTTTGATAGTAAAATTAGTATCATTAACTAAAGAGTTTATTAAACATGCGGAAATCATTTTTAATCATTTAACTTTTTACACATTTAACTTTTGTTAACAGAAATCTTTTTTTATAATAATGTTGCCCTTTTTTGTCAATTAACTTTTTACACATTTTTTCTACCCTCACTTTCAACATTTTTAGATCCAAATGAGTACACCCCAACATGTTCATGTATGTGTTTTCCGGAAATCTTTTTTAATCATTTCCGTAAGGATGATATTAATTAACATAACATTGAATGTTTAACAACAAATGTCTAAGGATTCCCTTAAAAAAAATGAATGTCTAAGGATGCTTAGCCAAATTAATGTAGCACAATTAATTAACTTAACAACGAATGTCTATGTTTTCCTGTATCTCTGTTAATAAAAAAAAACGTGAGGATGGTACTGATTAGTCAACCAGAATTCTACAAATTGGTGTTCCAAACTCAAAATCTAGAAACATGGTTTTGTATTTTACCGAAATGTTCTCCGGATGTCATTGCGGATGAAATTGCGAAACATATACAAATCAAAATTGAATCAGATCTGAATCGGAATACTCTTTGCTGTGAAAAGCTTATGATTATGGACAAGAAGACATGATGGTTTCAGACTAGAAGACGATTTGAACAGGAACCAGAGATTACGCTCGATTTGTTACTTCCCGAAAAATATAGAATGTGTTTTCCGATAGCTTTGCAATTAGGAGAGGGTGAACGAAAAATTTTCGAAAAATCCAAGGAAAAAATTGGTGCTTTAACTTTATATAGAAGGGTAAAATAGACAATTCATATAGAATGTAGAAAAGAGAGTATAAATGTCGGGGTATAGGGTAAAACTTCCCCCGGTACAATATACTAGCTGAGGTATCTATATGGACCGGACCCTTAAATAAAATCTAGGCTAAATTGCACTTTTGCTCCCTTAACTATTTAGCCAGTATCGCTTTGGTTCCTTAATTAAAATTCGATTTATGTTGGTCCCTTAACTTCTCCTTGTTACACATTTTGGTCCTTTCCGTTAGTTTTAATTCAAAAACGTTAGATTTTCTTTATCTTTTTATCCTCTTTTTCATCTTCATATCATCTTCATCAACCTTTAACAACAAGAATCCTAGAAAAATTCCAGAAGAAAATGAAGAAAACCTAACGTTTTTGAATTAAAACTAACGGAAATGACCAAAATGTGTAACGGAGAAAAGTTAAGGGATCAAAATAAATCAAATTTTAATTAAGGGACGAACGCGATACTACCTAAATAGTTAAGGGACCAAAAATGCAATTTAACCAAAAATCTATATGTTGGGAAAGGAGACATAAAAGCTGAGGTAATTTTTTGTTTTTTTGCTTTTAATGAAAGATGAGTTAAAAGTTAACAACTTCTGTATAGTCCTCTCTCAAAACAAAAAATATATGGTCCCCCTCTCAAAAAATACTTCTATATGTGAAAGGAGACATAAAAGATGCTTAATAACTTGTGATTTGTTTTCATAAAAAAATAGGATAAAAAAATATATAGACATATAAAGATCGGCGACAATGAGAACTCATAAAAGCCTTTACCAAAGGAATTGAGTCCTCATTTTACAAGTGATTTCCACAATTAGGGTTGATAGTGGTTTGAAGTGGAAGGCATTTATCTTCAACGGCATTGGACAATTCGACCAAATGATCCTGCCATGTAAATTGCGTTTGCATGTCTTCGGTGCAGTTAAATAATCTTCCTTAAAGATTACAATTGCGATTCTATCACCTTTACACAAGGTTTAAGTAGTAGCTTTTTTAGAAGTTAAAATAACCCACTTAAATTGACATTGTGTATAATTAAATCTAACATCTTGATGAGGAGCAAATTTCAAAATGTCAAGGTAACATCATTAGACCAATCCAAATGGATTACAAGATTTAAGTAGTTGACTCAGCAAAATGTTGTAGGCCAGTTAGATCCGTTTTGCCACCCCTATTGTGGACCACCTACAATGTTGGTCCACCTTACATATTTGAGGTTAAACTTAACATATGTAGATTTTTTTGAGAAAAAAAAAGAAAAAAAAGATGAACTTGAGGAACTAAAACGTGGGTTTTATTAGTTACGAAACCAAAATGAAATCTGTAAATTAATTAAGGGGCCAATAAACCAAATAAACATTTATTAAAACATCTTTATTAATTATAATTTTTAGAATAGTTATAAATGATTTAAAAAAAAGGACACATATTATGAGACGGAGCGATTAAATTAAGTATTTTCAAAGTGATCTCATTGAACACGTCGATTGTATTTAATTATGCATTCAATAATCATTTTATATTAGTATAGTAATCCCAGTAATGAAGTGAGTAACCATCAATTGAGATTGAGACATGTCATTATTTAACTTTTAATCACTTGGTAGAATGTAGTATGTACTACTACTAGTTTGCATGTTTTGCTGCCGGCGCGTACTCTTAAGCGACAACAAGCTTATGCCTAGCAATTTGTTGAATAATTAATGATTAATTTCTTGATCAGATTCAGATATAGCAAAGGAATCACGTGGAGTTGTATTTGAACGAGGAAGAAATTAAATGACAAACAGAATTTAAAAAAATGAAACACGTTTTAAATCTTTCAAAAGAAAAAAAAAAAAAAATTAAACACGTTTTTGTAACGAGAAAAATTAGATTTAAGATTAAATTGAATATTTGGTCCTCTGAATAATTTTCAAGTTCCATTTTGATCTCATAGTTAATAAAAGATTTGTTTTGGTCCCTTAAATATGTTTTCGTTAGTCAATAGTTCCCTTATGTTAAATTTAACCTAAAATGTCTAAGGTAGACCGATATTATAGGTGGTCCACCATAGACCTTATTAATTTATTTAGTTTTAACCCTTCGATCATTTTAAAACAAAATAACATGTTAGATCATGTAAGACCATTGAATTTAATAGTGAACCACCAACGCATAATTTTGCCTTCCTTTCTTCATCTTCTTTCTTCTATTTCTTCTTCATCTTCATGTGATTTTCATCACCATCGGTCCATCATCCATCTTCAAATCCAAAAGACAAAAAAAATTAAAAATTCAATTTCATTTTTTTGAAAAACCAAATCTTCATCTCTTTTGCTCCCAAAACCCATAAATTCATCAACTAAAAAGAAAAACAACGCGTAATATATCTCTCCACTACACCATCATCATAATATAAACAACGCCAACTATAATTCTCATCTCTCACTTACTTTGTTCTTCCCTCACATACCTCAATTCCAGCTTCATAGATTGGGTCCGAAATGAAACTCATAAATTATTTAGAGAAAATATATAATTTAGGCTAGATTTAATGTATATAGGATTTTTTACTCAATTATTTTCAGAGAATAATACAAGAGTTAATTTTTCAGCTTCTATATTGTGTTTTCCAACCAATCTATACACCTCTTTTCTTTTCTGTTTTGATCTCTCCTCTCTCTCCTTATTGTGTCTTACAGAGTGGGAGTGGAGGACTCACCCGACGTATAAATAAGATTGATAGGATGTATGAATATAACAATCTAAAGACATAAAAGATGCTTATGCTATAGCTAAAGGTAAACAAATAAACTTTGTTTTGTTGGAAGAAAAAAAAGCTTTGCACATTAGATATGCTTTTATACATAAGGGAAATGCTATCAAGTGACTTTAGCATAGAGTACTTTATAAAAAATTTAAAGTGAAAATTTTATTTTGGGGTTGTGTATTTAATACATTAAAACATTAATAAAAAGTAATTTTTAACATAAAATTTATCAATTGTTTCCTTTTTTTAATCCTTAACAAAGTATCTGATATTTGATTTCAAGACCTTATGATGACTTATTCTGTAGAGGCAGCGGTTCAGTTTACAATACATTGAACATGCAGCAAGCATGCATGTAGGCATTTCTTTCTCTCTTCTCTAACCCGCTTCTATCTTCTTCCCTATCATTCCATCACCGCCACCGCCCCCTCTCCATATCTCCTTACAAATTGATTTCAATAATTTCATTTCATTTCAACAATGCAAGGATTGGATTGAATTTTATTTTATTGACGCTCTAAAAAATCTGAAATTAATTTCAATTTCTACTTTAAAACTCATAACAAGAACAAATCAGAGTTTGTAGGTTTTGATGCGAAAGTCTAGATCTAAGAGAAATGACTACTATAACCAGGCTTATGATTCTGGAACCTTAGCAAGAACAAGGATACTTATAACCACCACTACCAAAGCAACTCCAATGTCAACATGACGTTAGAGGTGGTGTTGGCGAGAGGAAGAGGGACGGACTCGATGGATATGATGAGATGAAGAAGATGAAATCGGAGAATTGAGAGGAGATTGAAGAAGGTGGGGATAAGGAATCAAGTGTGTGAGAGTTCGGAGAGCAGGGGGTTAGGCTTCTTAATCTCAATATTTTTTCCATGTCACATATATATGTGTTAAAAACGAGTAGATGTAACAAAGTTGAAATCTGAATAAGTACCTAGGGATGTTAATGGGTATGCATGGGGTACAGGTAGTATGATATCTGACACCGCATCGTTGGATAAATATGGTACCCCTGTCCGTCTCCGTACTCGTGTGGGTATCTCTATACGGGTAATCCACATGTATTTAGATATCCACAAATATTCGCGGGTTCTCATGAATTTTTGAATTAATTTTTTTTTTTGTACAAAGAAAAATACTTTTTTTTAATTACCTACAAACTTAAACTTTTAAAGATCCATACATAACATATTTCATTCAAATTTCATAATCCATACCATAATCCAACAAAAATCATGATTCTTACATAATCTCAAGCAAATTCATCATACCATAATGCCCTAAAAGGTTGCTATAATATATATTACCAATTGAAATATTAGTTTATTTCTCTAAAATTAGAAAGCCTTAAATTCTAAAATCATAAACAAGTAATGATGCTAAGGAGAAGAAGAAAAAAAAAAGATGAAGGAGGAGAAGAAAACCTAGCCGCAAAAGTAGAGGAAAGGAAGAGAAATTTTTGAAAGAATTTTGAGATAAAGAACAGAGAAGAGTGTCGTACACATTGTAAACTAGGGTTTTTTATATACATACATATGGATATTTAAGTAATTTATTAATGGGTAGCTAGGGATACCCGCGGGCACAGGTATCATCAAATCCGTGTCTGTGTTCATATAGTAACGGATTGTTAAATATCTGTTTATTATGCCAACGGGTACCCAATTAGCTACCCGTCCTGTGCCCATGACGGATTTTATCCGCGGATACCCGCAAGACACGGATTCCATATCATTAGTTAGAAATAGTTATAGCAGAAAACATTGTAACGTATTTGTTCCTATAGTGAGATGTTTTGTACTAAATTAAAATGCAAAGATATCTTGTACTCTTCTTTTGAATTATAATGAAATGGTAATGAGATTAATTGATCAAATTTTGATTCATCAATTACCTTATTGTCTAATTGTGCAATTTCCTTGATTACTAGAAAAAACATATACTAATTAAACAACATGCCTAACAAAAGCATAACACATGCTGATGAAAGGCAACCAAAAATACCAAGTCATGAAAGCAATAATACAATCTCCAACTATATGTTATACATGTGAAAATTAGAAAACGAGTAATGACATACATTACTTGCAAAATAACACCATATCTTAAATAGCCAAAACCATGCACATACATCATTATTCAAATTTGGATGGATATTAAGAAACTCAAATATTTATTCGGAAACAAAGACTATTTGTTTAAACTTTAAAGTAGTACGAAGATGCATAATATCTAGCATGGTAGGCTTTTTTTGACATATCAATATTAAGCAGTGGTGCCAGACATCTTCAAGAAGTCTTTCTTGAATTTAGAGGTAGATGTCATCTTGAATGCATCTTCTGCTTCATAGATAGAGGCAAAACAGAAGCCATATTTGATATCTGAATTAGGATGACGAGCACAAAAATTTCCACTACCCTTCTTTGTGCATTCCCTATGAGACATACATAAGTTAGGATGTTCTTCAACCTTCTTTTTAATAGAATCAATTGACTCGCAGGAACCTATACCCCAAATGTCTGGGATAAAGCACCAACAACCTTCGTCACAACCTTGTGCAACGCCGGGGCCGCAAAACGACAAACAGTCTCCTTCTATTTTCTTCATCGAGAACATTACTGTAAATGACAAAGCTAATTAAAGTTTGAAAAACATACACATACCATTATTATAAGATTAAAATTTATTATTTCCGTTGCTAAATTTTGTGGGTAATTTCGTTATTTTTAGCCGAGGACAGAGGCAAGCAGATATACATGCCACATATGCATGCCACTATAGTTGAGAGTAGATTATGTTTAATTTCTCATGATTTTTAAAACATAAATAGAAATGCATGCATGGTATATGTGTGTGTGTGTATATATAGGTGAGAAAGATGATTGAAATACATACAGAATGCGGCAAGCAAGAAGACAGCAAAAGGAGCGAGTTTAACATAAGCCATTGAATGAAATGCTATTGTTTGTTAATTATGAGCTCAACTTTGTATTGCTTTTCTTCATTTCTTTCATGCATCAATTTATAGACAAAATTAATGTTTTTACCTTATCCATGGATCCTCAAATTGTCTTATTAAATTCAGAAGCGAGTGACACGAGGTTAATTTAATAATCATTCCCACTAAAATACACAAGCTGAGGTAATTGTTAACGGCTTCTATATGATATCCCTCTAAAAAGAAAAAAACCTCTATATACAAGGTTCGACTATTAGTATAATAACTCGTGATCTAACTTCATACAAAATAAGCTGAAAAATAATTAAATAAATAAACATTATCAACATTTAAAGATTGGCGACGTGGCATCAACATCTTATATGTAATGCAATAGTCGGCACATAAGTTATTTTCAAGGGAAATTAGAACTCATATATAAAAGTCTTTACCAAAGTAAGTGAATCCCCATTTTCCACGTGATTTCCACAAGGTTGATACTCCCTCCGTATCAAAATACATGTAGTATTTTGACAATGTTCATTATTCACATAACTTACTTTGACCATCTTTAACTAATATATAAAAACAAATGTTGGCATATAAGATGTTGTTCGATTTGTCTCGATCAATATTTTCAAAATATCAAATTAATTATAGACAATAAAAGATACTAGTGGTCAAAGTTGTGTTTTAACCTGTGTGAATTTATCGACTGTGACATGTATTTTGGAACGGAGGAAGTAGTAATTTGGCGAGCAAGGAATCTACCATCATCGGCGTTGTACCATTCTACCAAATGACCCTGCCACTTAAATTATATTTCCATGTTTCTGGTGTATTTATATGATTGTGTGTGCGTGTATGGGAAATTACAATTTTGCCCTTGGGTGGGTTCTTACGAACCGTGTTACGTTCTCCGACTTTACGTCCCTTCACCGGCCAATTGAACCTGAGTAGAAACTCATTCCTGACTACATTGGTGCCTGTATTTAGGAGAACAGGAGAAATTGCAAGCATTCACTTCGTTTTGGAGGAGACATCTCATAATATTGAACTTGGTCCTTTGCATATTTTAAGAATTCAAAAAATAAGAAACGGAGAGAGTTACAGCGAAGGAGAACAAGAATCAACTTCGATATCAAATCTTCTTTCTTATTGTTTTTTATTGTAAGGTTATGTAAAATTAATTCTCTCTATTGTTGAGATTAAGTTAATTGTTATGAATTTGATGCAGATACTTAATTTTGATGGTTATATAAATTCTACTTCGTTTTATCTTTGGATTAGTTATGTTCTTAGTGATTTTTCCGAAATGCAATTTGAAAACGAACTTTTGATTTAGAAAGGGTGACATAGAATTTTTATCAAATGGTCTTGAATTAAATCACTTTTAGATTCTAATGCCTAGACATAGGGTTAGGTTTGCATTCACACACAGTCCAGTCATAAGTCATTGAATCAATTGGCTATTTTTCTCAGCATCGAAAGTCAATTGATACAACAGATTTTGCATCTTTTGCGAGACATGGAAACGTATGATGAGAGACGGGTGAAGATATAACTGAAATAGGAGTATATAATCGACTAAGGAAGGACGTGTTAGATGATTAGTTAATGAAGCTTAATCCTGATAATACAATCTCTTTATTCTTGTTTCATCACTTACACTGCATAGATCGAAATATATGTTTAATCAAAACCAATTTCCATACTCAAATATAGTTTTAATTGTTGAACGACTTTGGTATCGCACAAGTCCATGCGGTTACGATACTTTCAATACTTATTTTTGATTGCACTAAAAGCAACTCATCAAAGATTTCAACGAACATGGTCAAAATCACCTAATGTGGATGAGACGGTACACATGATTGAAGTGTTAAACTTAGAGAAATTAGGGTGAAAAATATGATCCATTTTGCTGGAATGTTTTCTTTTAGATGGTGCTAATACAATCTGTAATTGTTATTTGTCGCTAGGCTATTTAATAAATACATAATTACACAATTATAACTGTACAATAATGTAGAATATGTTGGTCTGAGTTGCACTCAAGTCTGTGCAAATCTGCTGGTATTAATGGCCAACAAATATGCACCAAATTTTCACTAATGAATAATTCTTCATTCAATACTATTTACATCCACCTTCATTTTGATGTTGGTTTCTACGAGCATCAATTTTTTAATTAGGAAATTATGAAGTTTATGTGTCATGGATTTCATGAGTATGTCATCAAGTTGAACAGATGTAGAGACATGAGGTAGAGTGATAATTTTTTAGTCATAAGCTTCCCTGATAGAATGACAATCGACCTTTATCTGCTTTGTTCATTCATCGTATACAAGATTTGCAGCAATTTTTATCGCACTTGTATTACTAGCATGCAGCGGAGCTGGTTGGGATTCTGAATAACCAAGTTCTAAAAGAAAACCTTGTAATCAAATAATCTTAGAGCATGATGCAAACATGGACCGATATTCATCTCTAGTTTATGATCTCTAGAATGATTCTTGTTTCTTGCATTTCTAGGAGGTAATAGCATCTTCTAAAAACATACACCATCCATTAGTATACTTCCTTGTGTATGGACATCTAGTTCAATTGCATTGATGTATGCTTAAAGTTGTATTGTTGCATATATCGGAAAGAAAATACCCCGCTTAGAAGTGGCTAGTAGGTATCTAATGATTCATTGCATTGCAGAAAGATGCAAATGTCTTGGATTTTGCATGAATTTATTGGTTGTGTGGACATCAAAAGAGATATCAGGTCTTGTGATTGTTAGGTAGATAAGACTTCCTGCCAATTTTATTAAAAAGTTGGGTCCTGTAGGAGTTCACCCTCACCATGTCATAGCTTTACATTAACCTATATCGAAGTGTCAACTAGAGCTTCATTGGTAAGACCAACCATATGAATAAGATCCTAAGTATATTTGTGTTGAGTGACAAACATTCCTTTATGATGGAATTTCACTTCTAATCCTAAGAAATAAGTGAGTAGTCCAAGATATTTCATGTGGAAAGTTGTATGCAACAATTTTTTTATTGTAGTAACAACCTTTGCATCTGAGCTAGTGATGACAAGGTCATCCACATAAACAAGAAGTGTCACAATTCCTTTTGAGGTTTGTTGTACAAAGAGAGATGGATCATAGCTGCTTTGGAGAAAGAAAAATCTAGGTAGTGTTGTTCTAAACATTTCAAACAACACTTTTAATGCATGTTTTAATCCATACAAAGAATACTTGAGTTTGAAAACAATATTCAATAATGAGGGCATAACAGTAGGAAGTTTGATGTAAACTTCTTCTTTAAGGTCACCATGGAGGAAGGCGTTTTTCATATCTAGCTGGTAAATTTGCCAAGAACAATCAATATAGCCTTGTAGTGATCTATTGATCCATTTGAACGAATCTTTTTATTGAACACAAATTTACTACCAAGAGGTTTAACAGATGAAGGACATGGCACAACATCTCATGTCTGATTTTCCTCTAGTGCAAGAAGTTCAACTTCTATAGCTTCCTGCCAACATTAATACTTCATAGCCTGTTTGTATGAAGAAGTATTTGGAACATATGCTAAATTTCTGTCAACGATAAACGTTTAGAATAAGCATATTTCTCTGGTAGTTTACAATCACGAGTACTGCAGCGTAAATGGGCTGGTTTAGGTTAAAATGTTGGATCAACATCTAGAGAATGATCGAGAGGGGGTGGTGGGACAGTTTGACGTCTTTGATAGACCAGTAGAGGTTCAGGAGTTTGTTCTCCTTTAGAACTATTAGGAAATAATGGCAAAACATACTTAAATATAGAAGAATGGCTATCTTGGTTAATAGCAAAAAAAAATATGAATTTTCTTGAAAGATGACATTTATTGAAACTCAAATCCTATGGAGATTAGGATCATAGCATAAAAAACATTTTTGATGGGCGGAGTAGCCAAGAAAAACACATTTAACATAATGAGTTGTAAGTTAAGTGCCTTAATGTGGTGGAAGATGAGCATAACAAATACAACTAAAGGTGTGAAGAGTATAACAGTTTGGTGGCTTACCAAATAACCTCAAGAAGGGAGAATCAATATTTACAACATGAGAAGGCAAGCGGTTAATAAGTTGGACGATTGTAGATAGTGCTTTACACCAAAACTGAGAGGGCATAAAGGAGTCCAACATTAAAGTACTAGTCACATCAAGAAGATGGCGGTTTTTTGTTTCTGCTGCCCTGTTTTGTTGGGTTGTGGATAGACATGAACTTTGAGATAATATGCCACTTTCCTACAATAACCCTTGAAATAAATGAGATGTGTATCCCCTAACACCCCTACTCCCATTGTTAAAACATAGCATTTTAATTTTAGACGAAAACTCAGACTAAACATAGGCATGGAAGAATTTAAATGCAATGAAGACTTCAACTCTATAGCACAAAAATAAACCCATGTGAAACGTCTATAGTTGACAATAAAAGTGATAAAATACTTGTATTGCGCATGAGATATAACAGGTGTCATTCCTCAAAAATCACTATGAGTTATATCAAATGGTTGATTTGCATCTTATTGGTGAATTGGAAAAGGTAGAATTTTAAGCAAATTGAACAACACTAATGGATGGGAAATGCATTTTGCAAGAACTCTTGATTTTATTAAATCATGAAGTACATTTAAGTTTGCGTGACCAAGACACTTATGCCAAAATTGGAAACTAACACTTGCATAATTACAAGAAATAAAAGGCAGTAATGAACATGAAGACAACAATGAATTAAGAGGAAAAAGACGTCCAACATTAGGCCCCTTCGTGGCCATCTTCCCTAAGTGTTGATCCTGCACATAACAACTAGAATTTAATAATTCAACTTTGTAACCATTGTCAACTAATTGACCAACTGAAATAAGGTTACTAGTTAGACTAGGTAAACATAAGCATTAGTGAGAGATGAGAAAATATCACTGATTGTTGTGATAGGTAAACTATTTCAATCTGCAATATGTATTTTCATATCACCACAATGTTTGACATTTTTAAGGGCATCAACATTGTTTGTCATATGATTAGATGCCCCATAGTCAAAATACCAAGGAGAACTAGGTGAAAAACTTTACCTAAAAGACCTAAAGCAAAAAAGGTTGAAACAATCATTTGTTGAACCATTGCATGCGTCAACATTGGTATAGAATAGAACTAGGAAAATTTGATCTACAAAAACAAAATAAGTAGAAGAGGTAGAAGAGCTGGGAAAGGCAGTGAAAGTTGTTGCATTTCACATTGGTGGTTTGATTGGACATTCTTTAAAAATGTGGCCATCTTTTTTCTAGTAGTTACATAACTTTTTAGGACAATGGGAAGCAAAATGTCCAAGCCCTTTAAAGTAGAAACATTGGAAATTACACATGTCACTCCCTCTAAGTCTTCCTTGAATGGCATACGCCACAGGGAGAGAAGAAAATTTCTTTTAATCCATGATTGTCTGAGTTAGGAGACATTGTTCTTAAAGAAAAAAAATTCATTAAGGCATTCATCCAAGTAGGAGACAATAGTTATGTTCATGAGATTAGTCTAAATGCCCTCAAAATCAGATCTCAATCTCATAAGAAATTGGTCTCGTGTTGTGGTCTCATGAATTGATGGGACTGCAGTTTGTCCCTCAGCTGACAAATCTTTATAAACAATGCCAGTATATCCAGCTCAGAGATTTATGAAATGAGAATAGAATTTAGAAATTGAAAGACTTTCCTGTTAAAAAACTGCAATTTCATGTTCAAGTTGGAACTTAAGAGCACTATTGTTCTGGCTCTAAATTTTTTCAAGACATTCCCACACCTTAGCAGCTGTGGCGAAGGGTCTGAGATTGAGGTCAATGTTAGGACCAACATATCCTATGATCCATGCCATAATATGTGCATATTTGGCCTCCCATTTGGCATGTGCCTCCTTGTTAGGCATGGGGTTGATACCGTCAACATTACCCTAAAGCTCCTTGCCTTTCACAAAGATATCTAACTGTAATTCACATGTGGAATAGTTCTTTCGATTAAGTCAAACAAAAAGAACATCAAACTTGTATAAAGACATCTTGATGAAGAAAAAAATATAACAATAGGGGAAAAGCAAACAAGAAACTAAAGAAATTGCTATGAGCCCTGGCAGGAAATTGAGGGACTGAAAGAACAAGAAAACTTAGAGAAAGGCAGTAAACTAGGAACAATGGGAACAAATAGAAAACTTTATTTGGATCGAAATCTGTTACCATGTTAAACTTAGAGAAATTTGGCTCAAAATTATTATCCCTTTTGCTTAAATGTTTTCATTTAAATAGTGTTAATACAATCTGTAACTGCTATCTACAGCTAGGCTATTTATTAAATACATATTTACACAATTATAATTGCACAATAATGTAGAATATGTTGGTTTGACTTACAATAAGTCTGTGCAAGTATGTTGGTTTAAAGGGCTAGCAAATATGTACCAAATCTCCACTAATGAATAATGTTGGTTTAAAGGAACCTCTTGCTTTTATTTACCATGTGCTAAAATTAATTACTTGCTTGTAAATAAAAGTCTAAGTGTAAATAAAATTAAGAAAATATTTTTGTATTTTGTTGATTTGGAAAGACAAAGTTATTTGCCTACGTACCAGAAGCGGGATCAAAATCACGTAGTTCGGGATAAAAAGCCGAGTGATTTGTTTGATTGATTTTAAAGTTTGAAAAGGTTTTTATAGGTAAGAGGCCGAACTGGCAAATTAGTGAAGTTGATAAAGCAATAATAAAAAAAAATAATAAAAATAATGCATGAGATGATTTTAAGGCATTAAATAAATATGATAAAAAAAGAAATAAGAATGCATGAGATGTTGATAATTCTAAATAAAAAATAAGAAAATAAATAAAATAAAAATACTAAGCAAAAAAAGCATTATATAAACCAAAGTAAAATCCCTAAATAAATAAATAAATAAATAAATAAATAAAAAAGAAGCTTTCAAATAAACTACGCTATGAAAAAGAAAATAAGGCATTTAATAAACTAGAAATAAAAAATGCAAAGAAAGAAACTAAAGATATAATAAAATAAGTAAAAATAAACTAAAATGATAAAAGGCATTTAAAGTAAACTAAAAAATAAATAAAACCCTAAAAAAAGGTATATGTGCTTAAAAATAAAAAATAAAAAAGACAATAGAAAATAAATAAAGCAAAAAAGAAATAAGAAAAAAAATGCAATAAAAGGAGTAAAATGAAATAAATAAATAAAATGCAGGGAGAAGAAAAGGGGGTGTGGTGTGTGTAGTGATCAGAAAACAAAAGAAATAAAGAAGAGTTGGGCTTGGATTAAAAACGAATCGGGTCGGTTCTTTTAAGTTGGGTCGGTTTAGAGCTTCACTATAAAAGGGAGAAAAAAAAGTTGATTTTCTTCTCATTCTCCTCTATACTCTCTCTTTCTTCAAAAAAAATGTAAAAAGCTCTCTTCCCACTCTCTGGATGAATATTCATCCCTTCCAGCGAGTTTTCTAAATTCCGACACGATGGCGGCGCCGCCGTGCCGAACTCCAAAACCTACCTTTTTCAACAAAAAAAAATCGCTTTTTTTAAAATCGTTTTCCTCCCCACTTTCTTGTTCTGACCTAAAAACTTTTAAAACCAATACGAAAAACCCTAGATCTAAGAATTAGTAAGCACTACCTTTTGAATGTTTTCTCTTCGGTATTGAGAATGGTTTGGATATGGTTTTTGGACTTGATGTGGCTATGAGGTCTTGATTTAGTTTTGTGTGTTTGTGGCTTTGGGGATGGTTTGGATTTATGGTTATGTGTTGTAGGTTTAGTTTTGATTCAAAAACAGGCTTGGTGTTGGTAGTATGTTTGGTTCGAAACAAAAATGTGGGTGATGGATTCAAAATGTTGGTATTGAGTTTTTTTTCGGTTCAGTGAGTGATTTTGGTGGTATGATATGTTGGTTGGAATATGTTTGGATGATTGTGTTTATTTGCAACGTTGCTGGATTTGTGATGTTTTGATGTTGTTATTGTGATATGGAATTCGTTTTGTTCAAGATTCTAGAAAAAAAAATTCTAGGGTTTTGATTTTTGTTGTTGGCCAAATTCTGCCTCAAAAAATCTCTGCCTCTCTCTTGGAATGTGTGCCCCCGAATGATTGAGGAATGCTTTGGTTATGTAGTGGAGAAATTAGAGTTGAGATAAAAATTGGCTTAGACAAAAATGCCCCTGAGTGGGTATCCTATGTAAATGGACAGCAAGACACAAGGACCTTGGACATTAAAAAAACAAATAAAAATAAAAAGAATAATAAAAATAAAAACAAAATATTAATAATAATAAAATAAAAAACGAAATTAAATAATAAAAAATGAAAACTAAATAAAAAATAAAAAGAAAATAAAATTAAAAATTGTCGCCTTCGGAACCACAAAAAGAGGTATTTTAAAATACCTCTCTCCGAAATTTCGTCTGAAACGACGGAAAGATTCGGTTTAAAAGACGAGAAAAAAGAAGAAAATTAGGTTAAAAAATGAGGTATGACAGCAAACTAGTCCAGCGAAATTGACACGGGAGAGAATAGATCAAAAAATCTTAAAAGGAGCATACTTTAAGGTCTAAAGTCAGCATCACCGGGTTGTCCAAGTGGGTGTCTATAATGGTTGATAACATTGGAGGAGTCACTCTAGTTACTCATGATTCGCGTTCTCTTAATTCTATGACTGGACTATTTGATAGTTTGGAGGCGGAAGCAATTGAGCAACACTACACGACATATTTGATGAACTTGAGATAACAATGGGAGGAACCTTACTCTTTTTTTTTTTGCTAACCCACCAATTCTTAGGGAAAGGGTCCCTAGTAATTCGGAGTTCGGCCGAGAGGTAAGTAAAGTTTGGTCAAATATTGTTCCACCCAGAAATTAAACTCGGGTTCTTCTGAATGATTCGTCTTTTGGTGGAGCTCATTAACCACTTGAGTCCTATCAATTGATTAAAAATCCTTACATTTCAAATAGTAAAATCGAGGAAAATTTGATTATTACTTGGCAAGGTAAACTTCTTTTTAGATATATACCTTGATGGTTTTTTACGCTACAAGAATTGGTGAACTTTGGGAGGACATGTATAACCAAGGGATGATTGTTCTTCAAGTTACATTGGGTTTTTTTATTTTTCAAAGAGGAGTCTAGGTTGCTTCATTAACTATACTATTGTAATTGTGATGTTACTTAATTTTCTTGTGGCTTCATTGCAAGAAAAAGTTCCACATAAGTTAATGAAGTTCAAAGATAAAGTTCCACTTGTAACAATTAGGAGGACTCTAAAACTGCCAGAACGGAAGATGGAGTTCTTATCACAGATTTTGCAGCTTAAAAAGTCAGAGGATATGTGGCTAATGAAATTTTTAGGAAAATCTTATATGTTATTGCAAATGTATTCTAACTTCAACCTTGAGGACAATGTTGATTTTAAAGGGGAAGGTATTGTAACGAAGCTTCTAGCTGGACGGTAAGCCAAATTCGGTTAGAGAGGCTTCCCATAATCTGTAAGTTATCCCAATTCCTAATCTAATCATTAGTGTTTTTGTGACCTCACAACAGTCTTGATATTTTTTAGAGTCTCGTTTACGATGAAATATGGTCAGAAAATGTGTTTATAAGTAAGAGACATCATTCACCTTACCTTATAAACTGATTTTGTAGAGTTAGGTCAAACCAAAAACCTGATAAAGTTTATTGTCTTGTTGTCTCTTTTCCACCAAACAATACATGCAATCCCCTACAGCATTGTAATGGTTGTGTGGTAAAATGTTCCTTTAAGTTTGAGTAGCTAGTACGTGCACTGTTCTTACTGAAGTTCATGTGTATTTCGATTACCTGGTACGTGCACAACGTGACATGAATAATGAAAATGTGCAACGAATATACTTTTCCAGTTTTATTAGGATATACACTTTTCCTTCCCTAGTCAAATATATAAACATAAAACAAAATGTTTATGATTAAGACATTAGGCTATTTATGTTTGGATTAGCAATGAGTTCGGTGGCACTGTGATTTTGTAAAGCTTCAAAATATAGTTTTTGCCAAAATCATAGTGGCTCGTCGTAATTCTATCAATCTCACCGTCAAACCAAACATTCATGTCGGAGCTTGAATAACTTATGTGCAAAATGGAAAATGAGTTTAAATTATTTTATTTTATATTCAAAATAACCTTTAATCAAATTGCTTTAAAAATTAAACAAAACAGTTGCTTCAAACTAGGGAAATCCAAACGTGCATTGCAGAGTCAGATAATTAGATGGCAACTTTCAGAAATTATAATGAACACACACAAACACTTGTCAAATGTCATTGTTAGCAGACATTTCCATAATATTTTTGGCATTGGTGGGGACTATTATCAAGATATGAAGCTATTGTTGAAAAGGCAAAACACCTTGATGCCTTTTAGGTACATATACAAGTGAAAAAACACATGAGAAGAATCTATGCAATATGCTATAATCTTATCAGTCACAACAATTAAGTTGTACTCACTAAATAGGCAAATAGTACAAATTTTATGTCTAAATTATGCAATGGGAACAGCTAGAATTTCCCATTCTTTTGTTTTCATTTGATTAGTGAATTTCACATTCTTTTCACTCACTACTAATAATAGCTAACAAACACATTATATAAAGACCAAAACAACTCAAAGTCAAATTTATGCAAGAAACAGCTAGCATTTCCCATGCCTACAGCCAAAGGACATTTCAACATATTGAACTATTTGTAAGTTATGTATAAAAGTAAAAAGATCAATGTAGAAAGATAAATTAAAGATAAGATGCTGTTGATTTATGTGGCTGCTACCCTCATATCTATAACATGCCAAGTAATTTGTAACCTACAAACCCTTTGAAGTTTGAACCATGAATATGAATCCAATGCAACTTGAGTTCCACTTCTCCATATTCAACATTTCTTAATCTAAGAACCATTTTATGGAAAACTTTGACATCATTTGGAACAATGTGACACTCTTCTGATAAGCAGTTTCGTCTGCTAGGTTACACAATACACCCTTATAACTATAGTATCATTTGGGAGACCTTCCAACTGCATCTATACTGCTTCAACAAATGGACCGATGTTCGGCATCCCCCTTTTCATCGTCCATTCTAAATGTGTCCTTCTCTTACACATACTGCATTGCATCGTCATGTTTATATTATATTTTGTCTCAAATTCTGTCACTTTAGAACATTCTTATAGGATTAAATGTTATTTTTTCGATAATATTTTATTTATTTGTATCTCAGCTACGGTATACTATTAATTAGTCTTTTCACCTAACTTGTGTTACAATAAGGACAATTTAGTCAAAAAAATTGATTTACCAAGGAAATGAGAATAAATCATTTCACGAAACAGAAAAAAACAAATTGAACTAATCCTAACTTTCATGATCTTCTACAGGCATATAAAGTAACAAATCTATGCTTTAGATGTTCATAATTTAACATGTTTTTGCTATAAGGTAATGTTTGTATGGTTTGAGATGTGTTCTGTCATATACAGATCAAATTTCTGTCAATTGAAAGTCTACTCTTGATTACTGTCATATGATACTACTGATACATGCATCAATGATAATAGTTAAAGCAAGCAACTTTCATTTCTTTGATAAACCTAAATTTTGATTTTGAAACACACAAAATGTTAAAAGAAAAGTTACTTACTAGATGGATTGGAGTATGAGGATCTGAAATGGATAAAGTCAAGTCCTCATTCTACTCGGGTTTTAGATGTGGACTCGGACACAATCACTTAAACTTACAAAGTCATACTCTTACCAACCACGGATTGACTCCAACAATGCATCTCTTTTAAACTCTCTTCTGATTTCATTCTTCTTGCTAAAGTTCATGTGTCTCTATTTTTATTACCTAGTGTGCATGACTACTTAAGTAAAGAATGAAAAGATTAAATCTTCAAATTGATCTTTAAAACTGTAAGATTGTATCAACTTAGTCCTCCACATTATCAATATTATAAAATGATCTCAGAAATTACAAAAATGTTGATCAATTTGTCTTTCTGTTTGGATTTGTTATCAGATACGACTTTACAGCATGATTCATTTAGGTTCAAATTTATCCCTGATGTTGCCTACTTAATGTCATTCTGGTCTCTACAAATACAACGAGGGACGAGTTCGATAATGTGAACAACTAGATTGTTATGTTCTTACAATTTCAAAGATCAATTTGGGTATTTACTAAATAACATCTATGAACTTCAGGAAAGAGTGCAAATCTGCAATAATCTTATATGTTACAACAATCATAAACTGTACTTACTAAATACTAGTTATATCAACTTTAAGGTCATGTTTCAGCATATACAAGCAAATATGCCTAAGTATTGCACATATTAAACCCCCTTTTTCCTCTTAAGAATTTAACTTTTATGTACTCACAAATTATATCACCAAATAAAATGGTTAATCGATTAAAATTACAGGAAAAACATACAGAAAATTTATTAGATCATCCTGCAACAGATCCTTTTTTTCACTTGAAAATTATGTTTCTCGTGTTCCTTGTACATTACATAAGTCGAACACAATTCAAGTATGCAATGGAAACAACTAGCATTTCCCATTTCTTTTCATTCACTACTAGTCATTACTATATACTCAATGACAAACAGCAGAAAAACAAAAAAGACATTTCAACATATAAACTACTAGTAAATAATGTGAAAAAGCATAATCTGTTTATACGGCTACAACTGTCATACTTATGACATCCCAATAAGTATTTAGTAACCTACATACCCCTTGAACCAGGAATGTCAACCCAGTGCAACTGGAGTTCCACTTCCCCAGATTCAACATTTCTTAGTCTAAGAACCATGTTTTGGAAAATTTTACCATCTTTCCAAACAATGTGACTCTCTTCTGCTAAGCAATTTTGTCTGCTAGGTTGCACCCTTGTAACTATAGCCTCATTTGGGAGACCTGCCAACCGCATCTTTACTGCTTCAAAAAATGGGCCGATGTCAAACTCAGCATCCCCCATTTTGTCGTCCAAGCTGAATGTGTCCTTATCATACACATACTGCATTGCAAGGTCATGTTTAGAATATTTTGTCTCAATAAACGCCACATTTGATAATGTTCATAATCCCCAAAATTTAACATATTTTTGCTATAAGGTAATGTTTGTACGATTTAAGACGTGTTCTGTCATATACAGATCAAATTTCTACCAATTGAAAAGTCTTATCATGTTTTCTGTCATATGATAATAGTGATATGCATCAGTAACAACATGATAATACAGATAGCCAAACTAAAGCAAGAAAATTTCATATCTTTTTAACCCAAATTTTGATTTGAAACACACACAACGTTTAAAGAAAAGTTACTTACTAGATGGATTGGAGTATGAGGATCTGAAATCGATAAAGTCAAGTCCTCATTCCACTCAGGATTTAGATTCTTCTTCACTACCCTGGTCTTCAGCTTCTGCATCAAACATAAAATGCAGCAATTAGATGGATATACACAGACAAGAAATGCATAAGGCTGCTACCTATGTAGCACTCATAATTCACAGTAAAGGCGTGTCAAATGTCCGCACTTGTACGATACTGACACATGTAATTACATTTCAGTTGTTCTACTTTCTCAAATTACTAACGGTAACAACGTGTCAAGCTGTCAGCTTTGGTGTCGGTGTCTGCGCTTCATAGTGTTCTACAATCTAACATTAGCTAACACAATAACTCCAATAGGAGAACAATTTATTGTTGATTATATCGTGCATTCTTACCATATAATATATAGCTAGGATTTATTATATTCTTAATTTCCCGACTCATAAATTCCAGACTATCAATCAATAAAATTAACTGAATTGGAGTGTTGAGTACATAGCCTAAAGACAGTATAAAAACAATGATTCAAAAGTCTACTTTCAAATTCTAACAATTAATTTATGAGAACAACTGTGACACTTCTAATCAAAGGCGTGTATGTCTGACACGTGTGTCAGTATGCGACACCAGTACAACACTGACACATGTAATTACATTGAATTATGTCATTTTTTCAGATTATTATTGGTGTCAACAAGTCAGTGTCTATGTTGTGTCCAGTGTCCGTGTTTGTGCTTCGAAAACATCTCAAACTAAGTTCTAAAACCATCTATGCATGTTGAAATGAAAATCATGACATGAAAACATACTCTACTGTTTGTCACATAAAAAGTCAAAAACATTAAAATCAAAGCTAAAGACAGAAACAGCAGAGTCAATGAAACACAACAAAAAAAACATAAAATAATTAAGATTAGAGAAACAAAATCAAGAGAAAGATTAATTAACAAAAAGATTAACACATTCAAGAAGCTCTAAACAAAATTCTAAGAATTCCAAGAACAAAACAACCTAATTGATTAACAGAAAGGTTAGACCAAGTGAAGAGAGTTGACCTGTTTTCCCATTTTGATGACAACATAAGGATCACTGCTGACTACATCTCTGATAGCAAGATTAACACCTCTTTGAACATGAATTTTCAGAAGTCCCAACAAATTCTCCATGAACACAGAATATGTGTTAGAAAATTCAACAGTGTTGGTTTTCAGATAGAAAACGTGATGGCAGGGACCTCTGACCAATGTAAACATATACTTATACTTATACTTATTTATAATACTATATGATATGATTATTTTTTTTTTTGTCCTTTCTTAATTGCAAAAAGGGGTCTATGAGAAGTGGTCTTTTTATTGGCCTGCCATACCCATTCATTCAAAAAAAAAAAAATTATATTGTTTCATATTTTCATAATGTAGTAATCAGTAATTTTGAAATTCTAGAATGAATTGATATTCTTACCATTTAAGTCAGTATTGTGTGGTGCAGGTGTAATCATACCATAAATAAAAACGCGTCTATTCTAATATACTCCAAAAATGATATAAATAATAAACTTGCTGTCAAAAAAATATAAATAATAATAGTAAAAAATCAATTATGGCATATTTATTTAATTTGGTAAGTACGCCAAACATAGAATAGAATCCTAAACTTATAAAAATATAATACCTTCCAACTCATAAGCGTACTTTTAAGGTCACCGTCAAAAGACAAGGTACCTTAAGGTTTTCACACATTAAAAGTTGAATGAATAAATAAAAATTTTGTAGAAAATTACTTTTATTAATTATAGGGGGTTAATTTATTTTTTTTGCTGACAGGGGTTTATTATTTTAGTAATTATATAATAATAAAATATAATCAATTGAATTTTTTTTTGAACAAGCAAAAATGAATTATATTACCACAAACATCATAATTGTTGCACACAAGGTGTGCCAAAACAATCACAGAAAGATCAAAATCCTGTCAATATTACAACAAAGTCAGTCGATGTCCATACATACAAGCGTGCTCGACCACCAATTATTGATCAAACTATCATTATCTCTTGGTTACAATCTGAATTATCAAAACTTTTTTTTAGTGGTAGATATAGGTCAGGTTGTTTTATAAGGGTCTATGGTCTGATCTACTTAAGACTCAGCTCTCGGCTTATCTCGTTCAATAAAAAGGCTAGACTCATATTGTTTAAATGGTCTATTTATTCAAATAAACCAAACTTAAACTCTACTCTCTAAAATGCCTATTAGATTTATCAAGTCGGACTATATAAAGTAATTAAAATAAAATATATTTATATATATATATATATATATATAATAAATACAAATGATCCCAAAAAAATATTAAATAAAGTTGTAACACAAAATTTAAACTATTTACGGTTCTATTGAACTTTTTGGAAGTAGGCCAAATCAAGCATTTGAAAGTAACATGTCATATTCAAGCTTTAAATTTGTTAGGGATAAATAAATGCATTTTTTACTGGTAAAATTATTGAAAAATGGTATTTGTATAACTATTTTATGACAATTTTTGTAAAAACATGTGAAGTATAGATACTTTAAAATTAATGATGTACTGTATCAGATACGTATTCTGGACTGATACTTTGCCCCATATGCCCTGATACGTATCGAAAAAGTATCCAATAATTAAATTTTATTTCTAAATAAAACAATTGTTCGATACTTTTCAAATACTTCGAATATACGTGAGAGATACGGTGGTGGAAAACCGATACGCACGGGATACACGATATTTCTATTTTTTCCAGTTTTTTCTTAAAAAGAAAAGAAATGAATATAAGTGTTAACTCAAATAACACTTAACTCTTAAGTAATGAATATTAGGCAATGATGTTCCTTTTGGGGTATAGTATAGCAATAGCGATGTTCTTTTTAGGATACAATAAATATTCTATATTTGGGATATATCTAATTGACTAAGGAATGATGTTCTCGTTTTAGGATATATCATATATGTAATTTACTAATTGTCAATTTCTTTATTATTAATATTACTTATATTTATATTTTGTTATTGTCCACCGAATGTTTTGAGAACGTTGTTGTTGTTAATTGTCATGTGAAGAAGAATTACTTATATTACTTATATTTATATTACTTATATTTATATTATGTATAAATATTATGTAATAATTACTTATAAATATAAATACATAATATTACTTATATTACTTATATTATGTATTTATAAGTAATATAAGTAATATAAATATAAATACATAAATATATAAATACATAATATTACTTATATATATATAAATACATAATATAAGTAATATTACTTATATTACTTTATATATTACATAATTTAAGAAGAATTGTATTAGAGAGGGTGCTATAGTCTATAAACTAAATTGATTATTTAACATTTATAATTTTTATTTTTTTTTGCATTTACGGGTGGGGGAGGGTCAGGGATGAAGAAATCCCAACTCTAGTCTGGACTTGGGATCAAGATGAGGAAATCCCAATGAAGATCTGGGACACGAGCGAATTTTTTGCGAGGAGTCAAAGTTTGAATAATATTACCACTTTATGTATGACTTTATTTTTAAAGTGTAGTATCTATATAAATATCATCAAATTAAAGAGTGATTATTAAAGAAAGCGTTCATAACACTCGTCTAAAAGAGAAATGTTATAAACACTATTTCTAACACAAGAAACTTTTCTATGGATACAATCACAAATGATAAATATTTGGGTACACTCACATCAAATGCAAAAATTTAAAACAAAAATAATTAGATTACATCAATCAATATCATTTAGTTTCATTCTCTTTTAATTTTTGTATTTGATGAGAGCGTGTCTAAATGTTTATCATTTGTGATTGTGTTTATAAAAGAGTTTCTCTTATAACACTCCATCTAGCAACAAACAACAACAACAACAACAACCAAGCCTTATCCCACTAACTGGGGTCGGCTACGTGGATCAAATGACGTCATAGTGTTCTATCATAAACAAATTTGGATCCAACTCATTGACCTCTAAATCATTTCTAATGGTTTCTCTAATAGTTTTCTTTGGTCTTCCTCTACCTCTTTTAACTTGACTCTCCTCCATTTGATCTACTCTTCTTACGAAGACATCTACGGGTCTTCTCTCTACACATCCAAACCATATAAGTCTATTTTTACCAACTTTTCTACTATAGGTGCTACCCCCACTCTCTCTAATGGTGTCATTCCTAATCCTATAATGTCTAGTCTTACCACTCATTCAGCGCAACATCCTATCTCTGCTACATTTACTTGATTTTCGTGTTGAATCTTAACCACCCAACATTGCGTACCATACAACATCGTCGGTCTGACTGATGTCCAATAGAACTTTCCTTTCAATTTAAGTGGCACTTTCTTATCATACAAAACACATGAGTCTCTTCTCCATTTCAACCACCCAACTTGAATACGATGACTTACATCTGATTCTATTTCTTCGGCATTTTGTAGTATGGACCCAAGATATTTAAACCGTGTAACTTGGGGGTATGATATGATCTCCAACTTTCACCTCCAAGGTAGACCTATTTCTCCTTTTGGTGAAGTTACATTCCATATACTCTGTCTTGCTTCTACTCAGACGGAAATCATACGCTTATAAGGCTTGCCTCTAGGTCTCTAGCCTCCCGTTCAATTCTTCCTCAACTCACCAAGCAAGACTACATCATCTGCAAAAAACATACATCTCGATGCTAACTCTTGGATGTGTTCGTCAGTACATCCAAAACTAAAGTAAAAAGATAAAGACTTAGGGTTGACCCTTGGTGCACTCATATTGTTATGGGAAAATCTTCGGTAGCCCCATCCTACATCCTCACACTAGTCGAAGCTCCCTCATACATATCCTTCATAGCTCTAATATATGCAATCCTAACCCCTTTCTTCTCCAGGGCTTCCACAAAATCTTTTTAGGAACTCTATCACACGCCTTCTCCAAATCAATGAAAACTAAGTGTAAGGCTGTTTTATCCGTCCGATATCGCTCCATCATGCATCGAAGTAAGTAGATCGCTTCCATACTTGACCTCCCATGCATAAAACCAAATTGGTTATTTGTAACTCGAGTCTCCTTTCGTAGTCTTTGTTCAATCACCCTTTCCCATAACTTCATGGTATGGCTCATTAGCTTAATTCCCCTATAATTCGTGTAATTTTGTATATCCCCCTTGTTCTTATAGATTGGAATTAAAGTGCTTCTTTTCCGCTCGTCTGGCATTTTCTTCGTCCTCATAATCTCGTTAAAAAGTTTTGTGAGCCACACAATTCCTCTATCGCCAAGACTCTTCCACACTTCGATCGATATGTTGTCCGGCCCAATTGCCTTGCCACTACTCATCCTTTTCAACGATTCTCTAACCTCGTGCTCTTGAATCCGACGATAATAGTTGTAGTTTCGGTCCTCCTCTCCGATGTCTAACCTGTTAGAGTCTTGTAAGATCTCATATCCTTTATTGAATAAGTTGTGGAAATACTTCTTCCGTCAATCCTTAATATCTCTTTTCTGAACCAAAACTTTACCCTCTTCATCCTTAATACATTTCATTTAGTCCAAGTCTCTTGTCTTTTTTTCTCGTCCCTTAGCAAGCTTATATATAGATTTCTCTCCCTCCTTTGTACGTAAAGATTGGTATAATCGTTCATAACCTTGAGTTCTCGCTTTGCTCACCGCCTTCTTAGCCTCTTTCCTAGCTATCTTATATTTATCCAAAGTTTCGGCATTTTTACACCTAGACCAATCTTTAAAACAATCTCTTTTGATCCGAAATTTACTCTGAACACTATCATTCCACCACCAAGATTCTTTACCCCTAGGTCCAAAACCTCGAGATTCTCCCAACGTCTCTTTTGCTACCTTTTTAATCTCATGTCCCATCCTCTCCCACATATAATTAGCGCTTCCATGTGGTTGCGTGAAACCTCCCTCTAATATCTTGTGTTGGAATATCCTTTGTTTTTCACCCTTTAAATGCCACCACTTGATTCGCGGAGCCCCGCTATGGCTTCTTCTCTTTGCACTCCTCTTAACCCTTACATCCATCCCCATTACTCTATGTTGGGTAGTTAAGCTCTCTCCAAGTATGACTTTAAAGTCCAAACAAATCTTCCCGTCAGATTTACTAACAAGAAATAAATCTATCTGAGAACATGAAATCTATCTAACATTTACACTTTTATTGGATGAAACTATATATGCAAGTCTCACTATTTTATGTGTGACTCTTTTGTAAAATATGATACCCGCGTGGATTTCTTACGATAAAAAATGAGTGTTAGAGAGAGTATAAACGAGAGTGTTCATAAGACTACTCTCTTTATAATTAAGTTGGTGGTTGATAACATGAGGGAAACATGTTAAAATAGTATCAATGGAAACGAGAAAAGTGAGAAATGTGAGTAATGTATTTTTAATGGAAAAACAAATTCGTTTATTATAAAATGCTAAGAGGGGAGCAATATAGTATCGTCTACTTATTGTGGGGATTTTGATATTTTGGGGCTAGTGCAGCTATATTAATTTGCCATCAACAAATAAAATATAGATAATGTTAATGAGTGCCCTTAAAGCATTGGTTAAGGGGTTAAAAATAGTAAATTTGCATCAAAAAGTGGTGTGATTATTACTAAGACAAAAATAAAAGTTTATGTTTTTAAAGCAAAATTTCTATTAGTGGATTCATTAATCAATGCCCTTAGTGCACTGATTAGCCTTAACAATTTAAAAATTAAGATTCATGTTCGACCAAGATACAAGTTTATGTATGTATTGTTCCGTTGTTTGCATAAGTCATGAAATTTAACAACAACAAACGTTGTATTCGAAAACCTAAACATGTGACACTTTGTGTGTTTTTAGTGCAGAAAAATGTAAGGTTTATATGAGAAGATTTTTTGCGTTACAATAAACTTGAAGTTCAAGGTTTTGAAGAAATGTGCAATATTCAATTCTAACTTCATAAGAATCTGTTCAATATTCATAATCCTAACTTCATCTTCTTTTTTTTGAGAGAGTAATCCTAACTTCATCTGTAAAGTTGAGCCCCTGATGGTCTTTTGATATGCTATGATCATGGGAATTAAAAATGCTCTTTATACAAAATTTAACTCAGTTATCAATGCTCTTGACAAAGCACATATGGAATGTTGGTCCAAGGTTTCATATGAAAGGCCTTTGTCTCTTTGATGTCTAAGAAATATATGGATTAACCGTGTCCATTCAATTCAAATGCACTCACATCTTTAGAAAAGGAAATGAGTGTGTGGACAAGCTTATTTACAATGTTCAAATCATTCAAGATATAGAATGGTGGACCATTTATTCTAATTTCATTGCGAAAGAGTTCTTTAGAGATACATTTGGCCTTCCATACTACTCCCTCGGGTTATTATAAGAAACAATTCACGTTTTATGTTTGTTAAATAATTGATGTGTTTGTTCTATGTTATAGAACAAATATATCTTTTTTTTTTGCTAAGTCAAAAGAGTGGGCAGACATCAAGGGGAAGCAACGACATTCCAACTAGGTTGGCACCCCGCAGAGCCCCCATCCTATGCCGCCAAATTCAAAGAAAAATTTTATTTAAAAAAAAGGGGGAAAAAAGAGGGGGACTAGGCCAAAACCCTCAAAACAAACAAGTAACAAAGCGGAAAAAACATAATAAAAGAAAAATCGACGGTCTACGGGACCCGAGAGCGAGGGAAACAACACCGAAAACCAGACCGTGCCGTGTGTCGAGTGTCCCAAATTAGCCAGCAAATCTGCACAACAGTTTCCTTCCCTGAAGATGTGAGAAGTAATGACCTGTATACCTTTGTTACAAGTGTTATGTCAACGGTTACGGAGTAAAACCGGAACCAAGGAGCAATTCTTAAAGACCAGCAGAGCACTTGTTGAGTCACTCTCTAACCAAACATTCATCCAACCGTGTTGAGCCGCATACTCCATAGCAAGTAGAGAACCATATACCTCAGCATAAAAAACCGTTGATAAACCAATGTTACAAGCGAAAGCTCCTAAAAGGGAACCACGGTGATCCCGGAACAGCCCCCTACAGGCTGCATGAGTACCAATAAGGGAGCCATCCGTGTTCACTTTGATCCAAGGAGCCAATGGGGCCTTCCAATGAACCAAAATCAAATCACTAACACGTCGGTTGTGGGGAGAAATCGATAGAGCATCCAAAATATAACCATCAGAAGCAATACATTTCCCTGTAGAAATATTACCACTAAAACTAATAGTAGCCTGAAGACGCACCTTTGTCGAATGCAGAGAGATCGTTTGGTTATTGAACCGTAAAGAGTTACGGGCCAGCCATATGCCATGAAGCGTGTGCACCACCGAGGCCACAAAAATGTCACGAACCTGTGAGGAACAATTTTGTGGTACGGAGCTGAGAAGGGCCGCAAAAGAGACCAAATTAAAGGGTAGATGAAGAATAGCTCACAGCCAACACCAAATATTTGTTGCAAAGGGACATCGAAGAAATAGATGGTCGGAGGACTCGTCCGTTGTCATACATAAATTACAAATAGAGACTGTTATACAACCTCGACGACGAAGGTTTTCATCTGTGGGCATTTTCCCATGCATAAGGCGCCAAAGAATAAAAGAGCATGAAGGAGGGATGCACGACTTCCATATCAAAGCCGCCCAAGGTAGAGGAATTGAAGCTGGCATAAGGAAATTTTGAGCCAATTTTGAGGTGAGCTTACCATCGGAGGAATGAAGCCAAACAAGATAGTCGGACAACGGGGCGGATGGCAAAACAATATCAGCAACACGACTTGACACCGCAGGATCAGCAAGCAAAGCCGCAGGTAAATGCACAACCCTATCGACAACATTGGCCACTAAAGCTCGTAACTGTTTGTGATGTGCAACAAATCAACCAAAGAAATACCAAGCCAGTTATCAGTCCATAGTTTAATATTCATGCCCGTGCCCACAATCCAAATCGAATTGGAGGAAACAGTCTCCATGCGATCTTTTATTCCACCCCACACCGAGGATTGAAAATAATGATTAATCGGTTTGCCATTTTTCAGAAAATGCTTGCGTAACAGCCCTGCCCATTGAGAATCCCCCGATGAAAAAGTCCAAGCAAGATGAAGAATCAAGGACTCATTAATGAGGCGAGTAGGTTTAATGTCGAGACCACCCGCTGCCCAAGGTCGACACATAATCTTCCAAGAAATAGTGCATACTTTGCGAGTGTTAATGTCACCACTCCAGATGAAATTTTTTATCCAAGTATCTAACTGATGAAGAAGACGTTTTGGCCACAAATAGATATGAAAAGAATACACAAGCATACCATGAATAATGGATTTAATAAGCTGCACCCGTCCCATAATAGTGAGCATTGTACCTTTCCACGTTGCAAGCTTTACTTTTATTCTGTCGACAATAGATTGGAAGTAGACCCCTTTCGGTTTGCCTGTGAATATAGGGCAGCCAAGATAGGTAAAAGGAATGGTACCAACACTATATCCGAGCATTCCTGCAATCATCTGAGAACGAGAGGTCGTCATAGCTCCCGAGTAAAACCGGCTTTTGCTATTATTAATAATCTGCCTAGACACCTCAGAATAATCGTTAAAAATTTTCAGCAAGCATCTAATATTTTGTTTTGTACCTGCACAAAATATTAGAACATCATCCGCATACCAAATGTGAGTAGGGATAGAGGTCCCTCGACAATAAAACATAGGCGTAATCTTTCCCGCATAACATGCCATAGAAATTTCCCTGCTAAGAACCTCTTCAGCAATACAAAAGAGAAGTGGAGAAAGAGGATCCCCCTGTCGGACGCCACGAGAACAAGAAAAAAAACCCACCGCCCTACCATTCACCAAAATAGAAAGCCTAGCTAATTGCAAAATAGCCAGAATCCAGTCAGTAAACACCGAGGAGAAGTCGAATTTTCTGAGCACCGCAACCAAAAAACTCCAATCTAACGTGTCAAAGGCCTTTTGGATGTCAACCTCCAAAGCCACATTCCCACCAAACTGTCTTCTGTCAATCATATTAACGGCCTCTGATGCGAGAATAATACATTCTGAAATATTTCTATCACGGAGAAAGCTCCGCTGCTCCAGAGAGACGATGCGCATAGCAACAATAGAGAGCCTGTCAGCTAATATCTTTGTAACAATTTTAAATTGAAAATTTGCAAGAGCAATAGGTCGAAAGTCTCCCATTGCCTGCGCCCCTATTACCTTAGGAATAAGAACAATCATATTGGAATTAATATATATCAATTATTCAATAAATCTAAATATATATTTTTTATGATAAGAACCGTGAGAGTATAATTTTTTCTTATGATGTGTTTGTTTCAGGTTTATTAAATTTATTTTTAGAAATAATATTTTTGGAATATAAAGATGTGAATTTTATTCCAATATATTTAGAAAAAATATGTTTGTTTAACATTTGTAATATTCTCAGTCAACTTTTTTTTTTTGACAAAATATTCTCAGTAACCTTAAAAATAGGAAGATTAATAGATAGTTACATGTTAATTTATTTTCATCTTCATAAGAACTTTATTCTCACCGTTTTCTTTCGGAAATTTTTTCTATTCTCAAGAACATTTTACGACCGAAAATAAATTTTAGTAAATCTATAACAAACAGAGACATATATATCTCTATCTTTTTATATCTAAAAATTTACGAATATAACTTAAAATGAACACACTCTTAATCTTTATATTTATATTATTTTTTTTGGTTACAATCTTTATATTTATATATGTAACTACCTATTTATTTATATAATATTAGACGATGAGTTAAATGGCTGTGAAATGTTCGGTGCCAACTATTCACAACTAGTGTGTATGCCCTCTTGTCATGCACGGGATCAATTCTATTTGTAATATTGTTTATTTAGTAGGATGATGTTTTATTGGCTACCTTCGTGCGACATAATTTTGTTTGTTCAGCTTGTTACAGTGTTTATTCGGTTTAGATCAATGGCTTTGGTATCATCAATGTTTCAGATCCAAATCCATCAATATCAATATATCATCAATATTCGAAGGATAATGTATTTTGTTATTGACTTAATTGCACTTTTTGTCCTCCTATTTTACCCAACTCACGAAATCGATCCCCCTTTTATAAAATCAAACAATCTTAATCCTCTGTTTGTATTTTCTGACACTTTTAGTCCTTACCCCCTATAAGGTTTCCAAAAACATCGATGTGTCCAATTTTTCAATGAGTTTCTTGAAAAGTAATGATGTTACAAAACACATCATTTTCCACATAAGTAAAACATTTTACAATTATTCAAAAATTATAGTTTTATCAAAATTAAAGATTAAAAAAACTAAATTACAAATCCATTCATCGAAATATCATATTAAAAATTTTGGGTTTCCAAAAAAGAAATTAAAAATCCTACAATATTTATCTTCTTTAATCTTCATCTTCAAAAGTCAAAACCATGTCTTTTCTCTCGTATCTCACCTCACTCCTTAAGCCCAACATTTTCTTCACATATTCAATCACCATCTATTTCTTATATCGTCTCTCTTATCTCATGTCAATCCATCAACCATCAACTACTTTACATATTCAAACCCAGAAAGCCACATCACACACCAACACATCTCTTCTCTCTTATCTCCACCTCTCTCCTTTGAACACCATCCTTTTTCACAGAAGCAAACCCAAACAACAAAATATCATATTCTTCGTGCATTCATCACTCGATGGTTCAAAACCACCAAACAACAAAAGCGGCTTTGATTAGTTGATAGATATTCAACAACTATTGAGAAATAAAAAAAATGATTAATTAAAATTCAGCCATATCTATTTCTTTTATGGGTTAGTGATGTTTGTAGTTTTGTGTTGCGTTTTGATTTTGAACCAGATCTGGTTAATGATGACGATGATGTTTGTAGTTCTGTGTTGTGTTTTGATTTTGAACCAGATATAGTTAATGATGATGATGATGACGACGGATATGTCGCGATGATGCTAGATGACGATGGTGGTGGTGGAGGTGAATATTGAACCCTGATTTATCTTTTCCCAAGTCTTTCTTATATCATTGCTTTCTTCACATATTCAACCACCCTCTCTTCCTTATATCTTCTCTTTTATCTCATGTCAATTCCTCAACTATCAACTTCTTTACATATTCAAACCTAGAAAGTCATCACCCACCAACACCAACACATCTCTTCTCTCTTATCTCCACCTCTCTCCTTCAAACACCATCCTTTTTCAAAGGAAAAAAAAATCTCATATTCTTCGTGCGTTCATATCGATGGTTCAACACCACCAAACAACAAAAGCGGCTTTAAATAGTTGATAGATATTCAACAAGAGATTAATGTAATTCAAGTTTCATTCAAGAGAGATACGCGAAATTTTTTCTGTAATATGTTTTCTATAGGAGGAGAGATAACCATATATTTTCACAATGATATCTTCATTCAACATGTTTGTAAAAAATATATATATATATTATGGACTTTTTTTACCATTGTGAGTAAGTATATTAATGAATTATGATAGTATTAACGAAAAAGTTCAACACTACTGTTTTAATTAACGGAATACATAATCAAAGATTATTTAAAAATTTAGATACATTCATGGACTATGGACTGTTGTAGATAATGTGAATTGACAGACTAAGATAACTATTACCCTTTAAATTAAGATTAAAACTAAGAGGGTCGAGTAAAAAAAGGTATAGGTAAAATACATTTGAGCCAATCACCATTACATATTAGGAGCGACTCATCATCTTCTTAAACTCTTCAAAATTCACATTCCCATCAGCATCAGCATCAACGTTTCCGATCATTCTCCGGCAATCACCAAGCGAGCATTTCTCCCCCAACCGCCGCATCACCGCGTGGAGCTCTTTCGCCGAAATCAACCCATTCTTATCCAAATCATACATCTCAAACGCCTCTCTAAGCTCCTTAGTATCGCCACCGCCGTTGTGTAACTCCCCAAATTCCTTCAGATCAATGAAACCGTCTCCGTTCCGATCAAGCTCCTCCATCATACGAGTAACTTCCTCCGTAGTTGTTTTAGATCCGAGCGCCGTCATCATCTCCTTCAGCTCTGTGCGTGAGATCTTCCCGTCGCCGTTCTTGTCGAATTTGTTGAAGATCTTGCGAACTTCTTCTTGGTCCATGGCCTGAGAAATAGAAGAGTTTCGTTTCTGATTTTGAGTTCAGTTCAGTTCAGTTTGGTATTGTGATGTGGGATTTATAGAAACGTGATTTGGTCACGGAAACGCGTTTTTTAGGTAAAAAGTTGAAGAAAAGAAAAAGTTTGGGTTGGATTAATTAGAAACGCGGTTTTTGAGTGAAGTGAAAGTGAAATGAATTGAAAGCGAAGGAAAGTAGATACTAGATACTATGATATCCACCACAAGAAAACAGGAAGCGTGTTTTGAATTATGGTTGGAAGTTGGAACACACGAGATTGATGATTCATTGCATGTTATGTTGTGCTGTGATTGTTTGTCAATCATCAGTGTTTGTGGTTAAGTTAAAAGTTGGTACGACAGATATTTATTATTTTTAATCTTTACAGATTTTTTTTTGTTACAAAAATTACTTTTAAATTTTAATTACTTATTTTTTGGTTCATAAGTTGTAGAGCTGTCAAACGGGTTGGTCCAGCCTGCCTCGGTCTGGTTGGTCAGCTCATATAAATGGGTGAGTTCTGCTCTTTACCCAAAACGTTTTGCTCATTCCCAAAGTAAATGACATTTTTACCCTTACGTGACTTAACAAACGCGAGTACAAAATGTTACGTGAGTTAAGTCACGCTAGTGTAAGCTAAAATAAAAAGTAGCGTGAGTTAAGTCACGCTAGTTTTAACACTAGCGTGAGTTAAGTCACGCTGGTTCTGTCCACGCACCAGAACAGACAGGCAGTAGCTACTGTCTTGTTCCCTGTTTATCTTCGTTCCTTCGTTCGTTCATACATAGGTACAATCATTTATTCATTCAACCAAAACTCATAATTTAGTGAACATGCATTTATTCATTCATAATTTAGAAACGCAATTTTTAACGAAAATTAACTCAAATGTCATAAAGAGGCGCAACCGCACAAATGTAAATATATTACATCCAAATTCAACAAATAAAAATACTACAAATATAAAAAAAAAAGTCATAAAATAAGACACTGTTGCTGCTCATGTGGACTATGACTCCTAGACCTCCTCCTTGGAACCTGCTGATGGTCAAACACGCTATAATCGGTCTGGAGGCCCTCCAAAATGCTGAAAAAGAGTGGATTTGAAACCACCTCTGGAATCTGCATCGCATGCTCCACTCTGCTTCTGATGCTGCTGATGACCTGCAATGGATCAAGAGGATGTCTGACCCACTCCTGGTCAACAAGAATATCCTAGTAGACAGGTCTCGGCATGACATTGTCAGGCTTTGAAGCAGGGTTGGCGATGAGAGGATGAGATACACGGTAGAACCACCTGATGTACCTATCTGAATGCTTCCAAGACTCGTCGTCTGAGACCTGGTGACCCCTCTGCTGCTGGGAAACGACATGTAGAGCAAACTCCAAGAAGGTAGCGGCCACATCTGTTGAGACAAGAGGCATAACCGTAGTAGGAGGTCGGGGAACCCTCTGAACATGTCTGTACTGCCCCAGAACCCGCTCCGGCAAGTGACGCACCATCCTTTGTTTGTCGGTCATGATCCATCCAGAGTACCAGCACACGTCCTGAAAAGGCGTCACGTCTTGTCGGTGCTCGTACGGCCTCCAGGTGACATGACAATGCTCCATCGAATCCAACAAGCCTCTGAAGTGCTCAGCATCAGCAAACCCCCTTTTAGGTTTCAATCTACCCACGAACGGGTTATGCAGTTCGTAATCATCATATTTCTTCCTCGGAACGACATGTCTGATGTAAGCTATAACTCATCCCTGCAAACACAAAAAGACAGATTTATATCAGCACACAAGTATCATACAAAAAACTATATATTTACAATTAACTTAAAAAAAAAGAAAATAATATATTACCACAAGCAAGGTCATGTAACCACCAACGGAGCCAACATGTTCGCTGGAGGTAAGATTCAGTTGCTCGTACAAGAAAGCAAGTCCCATCGCGCCCCATGACCACGTGTCTATGTTAGGTAAATCCCGAATCGCAACCATCCAAAGCAGACTAATGGTTTTGCTGTTCTTGCCGGCAAAAAGAGTGTAGCCAAGCAAGAGCAACAAAAATGCCAAATACGACTCAGCTCCTCCTCATCCTCTGATAAATCATCCCCCATCAAATGGTTACACCTATTCAACAGGTGCTCATAACGCTCTTTCAGGGCCGTGTAAGTGACACATGCACCAAAATCACTCACCTGCCCAACCGCTTCCTCCACCGGAAACAATAGGTGAATCACCAGCAGATCTACAGCATGGTCATGATCTAACTCATCCTCCTGAATGAGTCGTCCAACGACGGGGATGCCTAGAAGACAATCCACATCATCCAGTGTGATTGTCATCTCCCCAACAGGCAGATGGAAGTTGCTGGTCTCTTGATGCCATCTCTCGGCCATAACACAAACTAACCCGTGGTTGATGATATCGTACCCAGTCAAAAGGAGGGGCCTAAGACCGGATGCATCCACCGGGTTCCAGAACCAAGGATTATCTTCTTCCGGCAACGGAAGGGACAAAGCAGAAAGTCTAAGTTTCCTCCCATGCGAGACACCAGTCAACTTACGATCCGCTTGCAACTGAAATACAAAAAAACAAATTGAATTAGTAAAATAAACATGACATATTCTACGTAAAATATAAATCAATTATACTTAAATACGTAAAATAAGCATGACATATTCTATGTAATCATACTTAAATTAAATAAACATAACGTATTCTACGTAAAATAAGCTTCACATAATATCATTAAATTAAATAAAACAATTATACTTAAAATAGGTAAATATGTAAATAAATCAACTATACTTAAATACGTAAAATATCATTAAATTAAATAAAACAATTATACTTACTGTTTTATCGTTCCAAAGCCTGCATGTCACGTGTTTACCGAAGTTCGGTAAAAGTGACATCTGACATCTCATAAGGCCCCCCGGAAAGCCCCCATCCTCGTCCTCCATAACAGGCTCTGCATGCTGCTGCTGCTGAGGATGCTGCTCATAATGCTGTTGCTAAGGAGGCTCGACATACTGCTGCTCAGAAGGCTGCTCAGGCTGATACCCCTCGTGAAACTGAGCCTGATACCCCTAGTGATACTCATACCCCTCTTGATACTGATAACCTGGCTGAAATTCAGGCTGCTCCTGATAATGTTGCTCATGCTGGTACTGTGGCGGGTCCACAATCTGGTTAGGACCCGTCTGTGACGTCGATCCCCCCGCAGCATCAGCAGTAGCAAGTCTCGTGGCCCTCACTCTCCCTCGACCTCGACCAGCCGGAGGGTGTAGCGCTTGCTTCTCCCTACGTGCACTACTAGTAGGGGCAGGCCTCCGTAACCTAAGTCTTTCAGTCCTCTCCTGCTCAGACATATCTGCACAAAAAGCAAAAAATCTTTAACACATTTTCACACCAACATAACATTTCGACAATGTCATCTTTAACAATACAACAACAACACTATAATGTCGACAATGTCATTTGAATCCATAAACTACCACATTGCAGTCAAATTAACTATAATCAACATTTACAAACATAGCTCTAACTAATTACATCATTAACAATCCAAAAAAACAAAAAAAAATATCATTGAGATATTTCACCGAACACGTAGTGTGCGATTTTCAAACAACTATGTAATCTAACAATTTCTAAACCCTTAACTACCACATTGTACCTTAAACAACATCTAAACAACAATTCCTAAGTTAAATCATCACTAACAATCATAATCTTTAACATGCAAGCAAAATTTTAAAAAACCTAAAAATGTTCAATTTTTTGAAAAATTCAAAAATTTCAACCAAAATAATGCAAAGAAGTAGGATAATCATCACTTACTTGATGTTGTGGACGAATTTGGCTTTGAATGACGCAAGAATGATGAATTTCGATTTTTGGGGTGGAATTTTCGTGTTTTGGAGAAGTTGGGAAATGAGGCTTGTTGTGTTGCTCTTAACTGACTTAAGTTACGTAGCATGAGTTAACTCATGCTGCGTGACTTAAGTCACGCTAACATCATAACTGGCGTGAGTTAACTCATGTAGGGGTATATCTGTCATTTACTTTGGGAATGAGCAAAACTGTTTGGGTAAAGAGTAGAATTCTTAGAACTGGGCAGCGTTAACATGCACCTTGGAATTTGCGTTCAATCCAGCCCAACAAATCATTTTTCTTCTCAAACCCTACCACCAAAAGCGCGACCCTACCTCTACTGTTACCCAACCTACGTATAAACTGACTCATGTCCCTTGTAAAACAACAACGTTAAAAAGTTACACCATCATAAGAAGAAAAAATATTGTTAATATTTCTATGCCAAATTTTCCATGCCGCAAAAATGTTTTAACAAGCATCTTCTCCTATTACAAGTTGATGAGGATGCCCCAGTTCAGCAACATCCAACCCACCTGACTCAGTTATTGAGTTCACCAGGAAGCAAGTAAATGCAGCAAGTCATGCCCTTGCAAAGGCAACTATTGTTATTGTTTGTCATCAGCTTTTTTGTATCATGCACCTAATTGTATTACGATTGTTGACAATGAAATGATATATAACCTCCTTATGTAAAAAAAAACGGTTCAAATAATATATATATATTATAATATAGGCTAAGATTCACTTTTGACATTTTAAATTTCGTGCAATTTTAGTCCCTATATTTTCAAACGATTTTGATCTCTTTATTTTCTCCATTTACAATTCGATATTCCCCTCCCAATTTTCTTTCAAATTTATGCCGAGGTAACACAATCCATTGACGTGGCATCCAAATTTATGCTTAAAAGAAAAAGAAAACATAGATGATCTTAACTATTGATTCAATTATTTAGTTGCAGGACATCATGTTACACATTGAATTCATTCTTTTATGCTCATTATTATTTTTTGACATGACTTCAAATCTTAACTACTTTTTCAATTTGATTTCTTCAATGTCTTCTAGCTATTTCTAATATCTACAGTTACAAGTTGACATGGTGGAATATACTCGTTTAATATTGCATTTTTTTCTGGCTTCATAGTTCATAATGAATGTAAATTTAGCACACATTAGAGTAGTAATTATTTTTCTGTTGTGCGCTAAAAAAAATTAATTCATTACTGAAAAAAATAATGTGTAAAGTTATAATGTGTGGTTTAATTATTTTTAGCTTTTTAATTATTTTTCTACTTTTTAAATTAATTTAGCACAGATTAGAGTAGTAATTATTTTTCAAAGAGTCTATTAACAATGAAACCGACACACATTAAATACTGAAAAGTGAAAAATTACAAGTTCAATTCTGCACCGTAACATATCTAATATTCTTATAGATTTTTTTTAACATATGCGTTGTGCTTGTGAGATAAAATTTTAGTTTTTTTTTTTTTTTTTGAGCAAATAAAATTTTAGTTTTTAAACATAGCATAACATAATACAAAGCTGACTTTATTACTGAATAAATAAATACAACATATTTTGTCAAAAATAAATAAATGCAACCTTTTTTTATAAAAAAAAAAAAAAGAAGCTAATTTTACATCAATAATGTTACATGATAGACCAGGAATATTACATGCTTCAAAAAAAAAAAGACCAGGAATATTACAATCAATATGTTATTGGGTCAACGACATTTTCTGCTCCTGGACAGGCCTAGTCCAGAATGCTGATAATTTCTGTCTTTGTTTTGGATCACCACCCCACCACCAAAGCTACATGATTAACGGTTTCATATCAGCTGGGAAAAATAAAGTGATAGTAATTCAAAAATGAAAATTAAACTGCTCGTAAAATTGAAATAATGAAAGAATATGTGTCTCGTTAACGACTGCCCTTGGGGCACTTTTTAGGCATTTTAAAAGACTAATACCTCAATTTCGTCCTTGAATTTTAACGCATCGGCCAAATTCGTCCCTGAATTTTGCGAAATAGCTATTTAGTCCCTGAATTTTACAGACATCCATCAAAATGGTCCCTCCATTAAGTTGGTCTGTTAACGGATGTGACGTGTAATGTTAACCTCTTACAAGGCTTAACACGTCAGATGCCACATAAGCAGGGACCAAATTGACTGATTTATAGAAAATTTCCAAGGACCAAATTGATGGATTTTCAAAAAATTGCCAAGGACCAAATTGATTGATTTTCAGAAAATTCCCAACGACTCTTTCTCTTTAACGGGTCTTTCTTCCCCAAATATATAAATTTGAAACCCTAATGTTATAATTTGTCACCT
>Ga0315913_1000193_pt1 | contig 44261 bp, 23 predicted proteins | sample MpolsnodulesMG_FD_207736 | JGI IMG/M metagenome (GOLD analysis project Ga0315913, IMG submission 207736) | Medicago polymorpha root nodule microbial communities from Los Angeles, California, United States - small nodules | ecosystem: Host-associated > Plants > Roots > Nodule | place: USA...
TGACAATTCATTTATAATGAAAATCAATTTGTTATATCATAAAAACTATGAATTTTAGCTTTGTTCTTACTTTAAAAATAAATGACCCTGTTTGAGCATCAACAGCACTGAATATATCATCAAGGAGATAGATGTCAGTGTCCTGATATACAGCTCTAGCTAGTTGCACACGTTGTTTCTGGCCTCCACTGAGGTTAATACCGCGCTCTCCAATCTCGGTTCTGTCACCATCTTCCATCATTTCAAGATCCTTTTCATGGCAGCACACCCTTAAAGCTTCCCTGTACTTGTCCATGTTCATTGGTAAACCAAGCAATATGTTTTCTTTGATGGTTGCATTCTGAATCCATGACGTTTGTGCCACAAACTCTGACCTGAACAATTTTACAAGTAAATTTTCATAGAACAATATTCACAGAATCACAAATCAATAAAATATTTTTAAATGCATTTTAAAAGTGTAGTCAAGCATATATACCTTTCCTGAGATCTTGAACATTTCTCCCAACACAGAAGCCAATAATGAAGACTTCCCTGAACCAACAGTTCCTACAACAGCAGCATGATCCCCTTTCTTAATTACCAACTCTTCAACTCTCAGAGTGTCGTTCTCATCGTTATCATCCCATGAGAATTTCCCATCTTTTATCTCCACAGCTACATCATCACAATTCTCCTCTCGTTGCACTGCATTCTCATCCATTTCCTTACTCGACATGAACTCATCCAACCTCCCTAAAGATATTGTTTCTTGAGAAATCATGATAAGAGCCTGAGGAAAAGTCCTCAAAGGCTCTTGAAGTATCTTCATAATCAAAGTTATCGTGAAAACAGTGCCAGAATTCAAAGGAATTCCAATAAAAGTTGCAGTTGCAAAGGTAAGAACAGTTACAACTAATGGTGCAGCAGACAAAACTCCAAAGTTAACAGCAAAATAGTACATGAATTTCCCAATCCATCCATGCTCGGATTCACGAAAATGTTTAATCTTGTTACCGAAATACTCTTCCCAAGCTTGAAACTTAATCACACGCATGTTGTTAAGCAACTCGTTTGTCGCCTTCATCCTCACATCGCGGCTTGTCATCATCTGAAACTGAAATCCGTTACTACTCTTGGTTTGATATAGCGCGAAAAGAAACACTATGCTAGTTCCAAGCAATGCTGCAAGTACTGATACACCAACATAGCTATACATAAGAGCCAGTGCCACAGCTACTTGCAATGGCATCAACCATATAGGGTGAAGCTGTATCATCATATCTGAGAGTTGTTGAGCATCAACAGCCATGTGATTCACTATCTGTCCTGTTCCATGAGCTTGTCTCGAAGAACTTGACAATCTTAGACCCTTTTTGTAAACCGAAGTGATTATGCTCGATTTTCTGCGAGTGGAAGTTGTATTGATGAACACTCAGTACTTCAACTGATTTTGCTGCAAAAAGGATCAATATCAAAATAATACCTTCACTAGTAGTACTATCTTTCCTTGATGTGAAATCAACAAAACTCTGAATCAACAGTGGACCAATATACATAACACAAAGCCTAATCATTGCAAGGAAGCCAGTGAAAGCTATGTGTTTCCAAACACACCTAAATAAGGCTACTATAACTGGATGCTTACTGTTTTCCTCTGGTTTTGGCCAATTGTTTATAAAATTTTCTGATATTTTTTCTGCTCTAACTTCAAGAGGAAGTGAAGGAACATCTTCTAGTTTAAGGGGAGTTTTGTAACCTTTATTAATCAAAGGGTTCATCCAAAACCAAACTGTTTTGGACAAAAATGAAGAAACAACACAAGGACTCAAATTTCCACCAGTCGGAACTGATGTATATGTCGCTACTACATCGGATATTCTTATCACATGAATCCCTGATGACCCTCTAATGGATATGACAAAAAAGAACACAGATAATGGAAGGTTAACCAATGAGAATATGTCATCTATTCTCAAACTAAGTTCCATTTTTTCCTCACTGGTATTTACAATTCGGAAAACAGCTGAAATGGCAAACAAAGAAGCAATCACAAAGTTTGCTATCCAATAGATTCTTAGTGATAAAGGGTGTTTGGAAGATTTGAACTTTTTCTCATGTAACATTAGAATCACTATCACTATGTTGACTACAGCTTGAAACAACCGAAAAGGTGCTTCTATTTGTTTTCATGAAGAAAGGTTATTGGTTTGAGTAAAAGCCAATATTCCTAGAACAGTGTAAGTTTATAGCCAAAATGGTAGTTACCAACAAGGGTAGTTTGAACCAAAGAGTGACTCTAAAGTCAGAGTCTTTCTCTTTCAGAAGTGGTTTTGTGATTGAAGAGTTATTGTTGGAATTTGAGCTGATTCTTGAATAGAGTTTGTGAGCTGCAAAAGCTAAGAGGGAGAGTAAAAACACGGAATCAAGAGAAGAAAGGAGAAGTCTTTGAGAACATGGAGATAGGAAAAGAAAGATTAACCATTGAAGTGTGAGTTGTGGTGTAGAGGAAGATGAATCTGTAGGTAAAAGGGTGCATGAAGGAGAAGTTAGCCATGAAGAAGAAGACATGGTTAAAAGTTCATGTGATGAGAATTGTTAAGGTTTCATCATATATGTTATGTCATGTTAGAAAATATATAACAAGTTTGATACATGATAGGAAGGGAGCATGCAACTGAACTTGTGTCTTGTGATACGAACAAGAACTTTTGTGTGAACGGTGTCCGTGCATGTGCTTCATATGTTATGATGTCGAAGTTACTTTCGACTGAACCACCAATAAAAAAGCATATATAGACAACAAATATTGTCCCTGATAATTTTGTCATAAACTGCAGAAAAAAATCAACTATGTTTCCTTAACAAGACATTTCTCTATTGCTTCATCACAAAGCTCAAGAGTTATTTCCCAATTCCCTTCTTCATAGTTCACATCGACAAAAATATCATATATATCTTTCTCAGCAACCAAACCATGTTTTCTCATCTCCTCAAACAACTTCCTAGCTTCCACAAATTTCTTCCTCTTATAGAAACCTCTTATAAGTGCATCATAGGTAGCCGCAGTGACACTATATCCTTTTTCAACCATTTCTTTATGCAGGAACCATGCTTCTTTCATATTTCTAGCTTTACAATGCCCTTTGATCAAAATATTATAAGTGTTACTGTCAGGCATCACTCCTCGAGCGTGCATAGCCTTGTAAATCTCGGTAGTTGCTCGCATGTTATTTCTAATGCAGTACTGCTTCATAAGAGAATTAAATGTCGTGGCATTTGGCATTATACCTTTCTCCAACATCCATTTGATTAACCTTTCACCATCTTCCAACATCCCAGACATGCAAAATCCATTCATTAGCACATTGAATGTAACAAGTGTAGGTTGAAGTCTTTTGTTGAGCATAATCCGCAGCAACTCGTGAGCCTTGGCCATTTCCCCCATTTTACAATATGCATCCATGAGTGTAGTGTATGTAATAGTGTCGGGATAAAACCCTGCCAGATCCATTTCTTCCATAAGTTTAACTGTTTGTTCTATATTTCCTATCTTACAAAGACCATTAACGATCGTGTTATACGTGTAGACATTCGGTTGAAGTCCTTTTCTAGACATCTCATGAAGAAGCTCATTCGCTACGTCGATCTCTCCATTCTTACATAGACCGTCAACCAATGCAGTATAAGTGACAACATTAGGAGTCAGACCCTTCTGAACCATCTGATTGTGAACAGAGAAAGCCTCTTTCATTTCACCAGCCTTGCAATACCCGTCAATAAGTGCAGTATAAGTAACTTCATCCGGCTCCAACCCTTTCACCAACATTTCATTAAACATTTCACGCGCTTCTACCATTTTCCCACTCTTACAAATCCCAAGAATCACAGAAGTATAAGTGACAATATCGGGAACTATTTTCTTACGCCTCATTTCATCAAACAGTTTGCACGCAGCCGAAACATTCCCCAACTTGCAGAAACCGCTAATGACAGTTGTATACACTACATTATCAGGAAAAACACCCCATTTCCTCATCCCCCTCAACAGTTGCTCCGCTTCAACTACTTCACCATTCTTACAAAGAAGTAAAATTATGTTATTGTAAATGTATTCATTTGGTTTCAACCCCTTTCCTTTTAACTCATCGACAAGCTTCAAAACCTTATCCAACTCACCAATTCCACAATATCCGCTGACAACAACACCATAACTTACAACATCAGGAAAATTTCCTCTATCCGTCATTTGTACAAGCAGGTTATGTGCTTCTCTCACCTTCCCCAATCGACAAAGACAATGAAGAACAATATTACACGAAACCGTATTCCAACAAACACCCAATTCAGGAAATTCCTCAAACACCTTAACCGCAATCTTAATCCCCTCAAAATTACAAGACAACCTAGACAAAAACAAATTACAAGAATCTACAGAAACAACAACACCATACCCTAACAACTTATGAAAAAGTTTCTGAGCTTCTAAAACAAAGCCATTTTCCACAAGCACTTGAAAATACAAATCAAACACAAGAGGGTGTGAACCCCAATCTTTATAAGTATAAATCAACATGTCAGTAAAAAGGTGAAAAGACTTTGAAACATCGATTTTGGGCTTAGCCCAGAACTCAAACACGAGTCTTTTAGCAGTTTGAATGTCGTTTGAAGCAACGGAGAGGTGAATAAGAATGCAGAGTGATTCTAGAGTTGGGTGAAATTGTTGTTGAGATTGTGATTTTGCCCAGTTGAAGAGGTTTAAGACAAGTGGGTAATCGTTTTTGAGGTTGATGAGAACCCAAATGAGATGGGAAGGTTTAAAGCGAGATTCGTAGGGTTTAAGAACGCGGCAGAGGGGTTCGAGACGGCGGCGTTTGAGGGTGGTGGTGACGTGGCGGACGAGGTCGGTGTCGGAGACTGAAGGGTTTCGTGGGGAATAGTCGGGAAATGGGCGAGGGGTTGTTGAGAAGTTTTTAGCGGCGGAGGAGAACGATGAAGAAAGGGAATGTGGTGTAAGATAGGAGATGATGGTGGATGTTGTTCTCTTCATGTGGTTGTGGTTGTGGTGTGTGGAAGAGGAAAATCCATCATGAGGTTATGGACGGTGGTGTTGAAATTTTGAGGTATAGTTGAATGCACTGGAGCTCCAATGAGAGTAAATAGGCAATTACCTCCCGAAATTGAAATTGTAAGTTTCGTTAATTACCTTTACAAAACGTTAATCAATTACCCCCTGAAATTGACTTTAATATCTTGAGTCAAGGATAAGAAGAAAAAAATATATATATATATATATATAAATTTTCAAGTTCGGGTGACATTTTGCACATAAGTGTAAAACTTTAGGGGGATATTTGCAAAACGTCATGTTGACTAACAGAAAAATTTGACGGAGGGGTAAATTGATTAACGTTGTGCAATTTCAGGGGGTAATTGAAGTTTTGTTAATGTCAAGGGGGTAGTTGACAAAACTTACAATTTCAGGAAGGTAATTGCATATTTACTCGCTCAGACGGGGTTGATGAACAGCTCAAGTATAAAACCATGTTTTGGGGGGAGACCGAATCACCAATTCCGTTCACCCCCAAACTGAAATAATGTTGTATTGAAAAGTGAAATTGGTCAATATTTTTAAAACAATATTTTTTTTATAAATGACTCAGTTATTTATGGTACGGATGAAGTATTTTGTTTAGGGTGGAGATCGATCTCCGACCTCCTTATTGGTCATTCTCACATCCTTTACCACAATGGCTAATGGTGTGTTTGATAGAGTGTCTACAAGACAGTTATCACCTTCCAATGCAAATACTTAGGCGATTTTGAGAAGCCTTAAAACTTAGCTTCTGTAAGTGCTAAGGCATTTAGGTTTTGTTTAGGTGGGACTTCAGTGACTTTGTGTTGGGTGACTTTGGTGACTTTAGTGTATTTTAGAGGGAAGAGAGTGGTGTTGGAATGAATAAAATAAATTATTTTGATGAGAGAGAATTATTGGTTAGGAGAGAAATAGAGACGGACACTGAAAGACACCGAAGTCAAAGGCACCCAAGTGCTACCCGTTTTGTTTGAAAGTTTAGGGGAAGGGAAAAGATGACTTTAGAAGATGGAAAATGTATATAAAAAGAAATGGACAAATCTCACTTTTAGACAACATGTATTTTCTGAAGATTCTTTTTAAAAAAAAGTATGTTACGAAGATAACCTCCTTTTCTCTATTTTTTTAAATTAATGATTTTTTTAAGGGTAATTAATGATCTTTTATATTCAAGTTTTTTAAATTTATGCATTCATTCTGTAAAATATGCGCACTTTAGTTTTCTTTGCAACATACATAACCACTTATACGATAAACGATATATGACGGTGGATAAAGGTTCCTATTGTAGGGTTTATGATCGAATAAATTAAACAATTAAGTTCAAAAATATAATTCACTTAAGTGGTACCTAATTTTCCCCCTTTTTACAGGTAGTCAATTTATGGAGTTGTTGTCAAGGCATCATAGGGAGGGAGATAGTCTTAGCTGCAGTTTTTTTCTTTCTTTTCAGTCATTAAGTCCAAGAAAGCACAATCAAATCTATACATTATAGCATTATGAAGAGACCGGCTCGCATTGCGAGCTAGTTCTTTTAAATGATATTCTGTCAAAATTTGCACCAAAAATCACAAATTTTAATAGGTGCATCACAGTGCCCATATATACGCAGGGTCATGCAAATGGGCGCCCTTGATCAAAACATGAGAAACAATGTTGCACAACTATGCAGCATGCGTGTAGGGTCGTGCAGGCGCGAAGAGATGTCTTGATGTGAGGATTTCAATAAAAAAAAGTACGTTTTTACATTGTTATCATTAAGCTCAAATTTTTAAATTCCACAAAAACATCGGGAGTATGGAGTCTTGGGTGGTTTTGGTATCAATAAGTCTTAGCTCAAATTTTTACATTCCACAAAAACACCGGGAGATACGAAGACTATAGAGTTTTATGTTGTCTTTGCATCATTGAATCCAAAAAAATTATTATATTCTTGAACAACAATGGGCTCTAAATTTTTATGTAACTTTTGTATTATTAAGTTCAAAATTTTATATTTTTCAAGAATACGAGGGTATGGAGTTTTATATAACCTTGATATCATTAAGAACAAAATTTATATTCTAAAAAAAACGAGGCTATTAATTTTTATTTAGTCTTGGTATCTTTAAGGGTTTTGAAATGGGCCAAGGCTCAACCCTTCCCTTGACTGAACCTGGATACCTTTCTCAACTAATATGCAGGTGGAACACAACATGGACTCGCCATAGTCCGCACCGAAATAATGATACGTCAAATTATAACTTTCCCTCATCTACATTGGATCGTAGAAGGTTCATCACAGGGTTACTCTCCAAGATCTCAAAACATGGGAGAACCACTCACTCATCATATTGATTATTTCGCTAGATAAAAATAAAGACAAAAAAAATAAAATAACAAGACTTTATTGAAAATATTAACAAAGTACAATAGTTTGGATTCTATGTTGTATAGTGATGAGAAATCATGTTAAGGCTTTCCCTATTATTAGGCTTTACTTCCAAGATTACAAGCGATCATCCAGGTACTGCAGAGAAAAACCAATAAATTAAAGGGAAATGTTAACTTGTGCCCTTAAGACACAAGTTAATAAATCAAAGATGAAAATAGTTTATTGGAATGTGTGTATTATATTTAATATTTTAGAGAACATTTCTTCTTTTAGAATTCTTAACATGTGCCCTCCCTAAGGGCACAAGTTAACACTACCCTAAATTAAATTATTTAGGTTTTTACGGTCGTAACCAGGTTACGAGTGATCATAACGGCTACTGAATTCAAAGCTTTGATCATGACTTCCTTGCTTCTTTGTTAACATTTTTTGAACTAATAGCCACAAATTATAAAGTGTTTCCAATTTATTTACCATTACTTGGTCATCAAGATTCATATTTTGAAACGACTCCAACCTTTTTGTACTATTTCTTCATATTCCTCTTGAACTATCTATTTCTTTAAAAACAAAAGAAAAATATAGTAAAATGCAAATAAACTATTGATAAAAAATATTATTCATCAAATAAAACTTAACTTTTTTTGAAAAAAAACATCATGTTTTCAAACTCCCTCATGCTTGAAGGTTCTCTGGTTTCGTCAAGTTTAAATTCTAATTATTCTATGCGGATGTTCACTTTTCACGCTTTTTTTGTAATTTGGTTTCGCGCCCGTACGCGAGTTCGCTGGGTTGCGTATGTGATTAGTGTATTTTTGTTAGGATAGTTTAGAGTTGTTCCACTTAGACTGATTTATCACGATGTATCCCCATATGGGTCATTCCTGGGTCAGGTCGGATGCCCCAGTCTTTGTGTTTGTTTCTTTTTATTTATTATATTTTCTTTTTGGCTTAAAAAAAAAAAAAAAGGTTCTCAAAGAATATGGGATATTGAAGCTACCATCCACACTAATCTGAATATGAATATTTTTTAAAAACCGTGCTTATGGAGATATAGTATCCTACCTAGATCATACTCAAAAAAAAATAAAAATTGAGTAAAGATCATACTCATTGATATCCCTCCCTCTCATGTTACATGGACCAAAATCAATCCTCACCCCAAAACAAGATTTACATATATAATGTCGACTCATCAAGCAATTGATTGAAATATTATTGAAATATTAGTTGATTGTTTATCATAAAATATGTCTCTCTTGTTATAATCATCAAACGACCCTAACGCTCCTGCTAATCCTCATGTGAAAGTTCAAAATGACTAAAATGACTATGATTCTCTAGCACAGTAGTAGCAACAGTGATTGGATTTTATAGGTCAACTGCTTTTTATATATCTTTAACCAATTTGTTTTTCTTTTTCAAAGTTCTTCTAGTTGACTGGCCGTTCTTCTAAATGAACCGAACCTTTCACACGTTTATAATTTATGAATCATTGGCAAAATTATTTGATGCGTTGCAAATAGACCACATACAATTCACGGTAATTTAATCCTCACAATTTACACAGTAATATTTTGGGAATACACCGGAACTAGTTAGGCAGCCTAAGATTTTGAAATCACAGAATAAGAGAAAATTGGAGCAACCACATTAAATTTTTTAAAAGATTTGACCCAAATTTTTTTTTATAAACAGATTTGACCCAAAATAAAATTGAATATTAGAATTATATTAGATCAAGTGGGTATTTTTTTTTTTTTTTAAAGAATGGTGAAGTGGGTATTGCATATCATAAAATATGAATCAGACTTGGTCAGTTTCTATTGGCTCACGTGGCTTCTCCTGTTGTCGTTTTAGATATCGTGGCCATTGATAGAGGTGGCAGAAATTTTGAGTTGAAGCAATTTTATGTCGTGGAAACCAGAACAGAAGTATAAGGAAAAAAATATGTGAAATTTGCTGACGTTTCGCTGTCATCTTACAATATCAATATTTAATTTAATTTAATGGATTTGGATTAACGGTATCACACTATTCCTAATCTGATTTTGGCGGGTTTCTTCCACGTGTTTGTTCACCCTTCAGTCTTAAAAAAAAAATAAAAATCTTAATCATTATAATTGATTGATGATAATTTTTTGGGATATTAACCACTTTGAAACATTAGCATGTAATGTAATGAGTAGTCACAATAGTTTTGTATCAAAATTTTAAAATAGTTTTTTATTGTCTTACAAAATAGTCTCTTACGCTGAAACAATCTCTTAATACTCACAATAACTTTTTTTCATATAAGGACTAAAATGATAATAAGTAAGTACTTATAGAATTTTTTTTATAGTAAAATGATATCGGGATCAAAGTAGAGAAGACGTTGGAACTCAAAAAAGGCTTAACTCGAACGACACCTTTCATGTTCAATTTTCTTTTATCACTTACAAAACCTCTAAATTTTCTATTTCGTTTATTAGGTGATTATGTAGGTGAATGTTAATACTCTTAAACAATTTTTTTCTATAATAAAGTTACTTTTTCAAAGGAATAATGTATATTGTTGGCGTTATTAAGAAACAAATAATTTATATTATATTTACTATATTGTCAGTGTCATTGAAAAAATAAACATGATTTGTTGAGTTTTTTATTTGAAAGTTACAAATAATTATATATACACTTTTAATCAAAAATCATAATTTTTATAATGAGTTCTTGCAACCAAAAGAAAAAAGACGAACGCTTTTTAATAGAAAGAGATCAATTTTGTTGGCGTGATTTAATATTTGATAACTTTAAAAATACTTGCTCAAAATAAAATCTTGAAAAATAATTTTATTAATTAATTTTATAATTAAATATTAAAGAGAATTATTGCACCTATATGTTTTTATCACATGAATTTTGCGAAAATTCATGTCATTCTAAATACTCCCTTTATTCCTTTTAAGTGTCCTTTTAAAAAATCAACACCAAAATAGCGATGTGTATTTTTGCACATTTTCTTCCTATTATACCATGATTTAAATCTACCAATAAATTTCTATTTCACACACTTTATCTTTTCAATAAATTTAATATGTTATGTTTCTCCCGTAACAAACAATTATTATCTTTTTCTTCAATAAATTCATTTTTTTTTGCGTTCTCCCTCTCATAACAAAAAATTATCAATTTTCTAAATATTGTGCACATCTTTTTAATTATTGTAAGTCAATATCTCTTCAAAAAAAAATTATTGTAAGTCAATATAAAAATTATTTCAACTTCACATTTATCAAAAGTTAAGAAAAAATTAACCTTCTTCCAACTCCTTTAATCAAAGTTAAGGCTTCAACTAATGCTAGAGTCACACTTGAAATTTTTAACAATTTTACTCATCTTATTTATAGAATTTTAACTATTCTTAAAACCATTGTTTGGAACAAAATTTTGTTTAAATTTGAAGATAACAAGAAACAAGTTTTGTTTAAAAAAAACAAACCAACTTTGTTTAAAAAAACAAATTTTAATTTTCCAAATAGATAACATTAATTAGTTTTACTGAAAAAGATAAAAGTAATTGACAAAGGGTAAAATTGACAAATCATATCCTTAAAATACCAAAAATACAGTTAAATAGGAACGAAACACCCTAAAAAGACACTTAAAAAGGAACGGAGAGAGTAATAATAATTCTTGACCAAACAAAATAATATAATAATTGATTGATGCATAAAAGTCATAAAAGAATTATTATAGTTTTTATAAATTTTAAAAAAACGAAATTTAAGTTTTTATTTTCTCAAACAGTCAAACTCTCTTGTATAAAATGAATCCATCTAGAATTATGCTTATAAAATATAACTTGAGTTATATTTTTTGTTCAGAAATATGACCGAAGTTTATAACAATTTGGTGTGGCATTTTTGTGTGTGAATTACATATTTCTAAATGTAATTGCCTGAGATTAATCATTTGAGTTGATTATCGATACAAGAGTTAAATTTTAGTTGATGTAGCTTTATTTCTAGAATTAAATTTAACATAGAACCATAATTTAAACTGAAAGAGAGATTTTATCATCGTATCATCCAAATGCTATTAGTGTGGCATGACTTTGGCGTTTTGAATTAAAATTGCAGGGTAAATGTTTATAGGAATGAAAACAACATAAATGGGGTGAGATTTTGCGTGTGGTCGTTTTGGTAGGAAATCATAAAATACTCATTTAGTAGCCACACGTGTTTTCAAATTTTAACAAATAAATAAATAAGAAAATATTTTTACTTATTTCATTTCCAATGTAGATAAATAATTTGATTTGACTTGATTTATTGCATTATTTTATCTAATTTGTTTTTTTATTTCCCTTCGTGGCATATATATAGGTATCCATCCTTGAATAGGTTATACAAGACAAACAAATCTGTCTAGTTTTCAGTATTGTTTAGAAGAAAGAGAAGAGAAAAGAAGATGGAATTCAAGAGCAACAACAAGAGTGATGAGATGAAGAGAAGTGATGAAGAGGTGTATGCAGGTCTTGCTGTTCATAGCCAAGTGATCAAAATCAAGGAAGAAATTGAGAAAATCAAACATCCATCATTGGAGGCAGAGTTATATATGAGGAGACTCAAAGATGTGAAGCGTCTTCAATCTCGTTCACCTCTTGGATTGGCAGAGAGGACTATCCTTCTCAGTCATTCTTAGAGATTAAAGATCATATATTAGAATAATTAGATACATAGATCCAGACAGACATAGTCCTAGGGTTAGCCATAGTGAGACTTTCTTTGTTCTGTCTGTTTCTTCCTTTCAATTTGAGTAGTTTATGTTTCTTAGAGAACTTTTTGTACATGGTTTTGATGGGTATGGTTAATTAAATAGTATATGGTACATGGTTTCTCTAATTCTCTCTTCTTCCTGCTTTATTTATTTATTCTCTTGTTATGATTATGTCTATTTGGCTTCAATATTTTCATGTGTTTTAACTCAAAAGGCATATTCAATTGATTAATGGATTGGATTCTCTTGTTATTTATTCTCTTACATTCATCTTCGTCGGCAAAGTTCAATGTCCAATGTTATTGTGATCAAACACAGTTTTGCTATAGCTTGTTCAGTTTGTAACCTTGACCAACACAACACGTACGTGTTGTTTATTACGAAGGTTTTTACGTTTGTGCGTGTCAAGCCAACAATCAAAATTGGACATTGATAGAATGATCTTTACACTTCTTCTAAGCCAAAGAGATTAGTTCGGGAATTAGATTATTAGATCTACACGGAAACTCATTATACACTAACACGTGATACAAATCACAGCCTCCACGTATTCAAACACATTCTCTGGTTCTTATTCATGTGAGACAAACACACTGAATTATTCAAACAAATACTGTATGTACACGTAATTTTCTATTAATTTTTCCAGGTGGGGTACACGTGTGTCTATATTTATATAGAAATCTTGATTTGGCATATATTTTGAGTAGTGATATTTTAACAAACAACTTCTTTTTTCTCTTTTTTCATTGGTCAAAGACAATGGAGAGGAAAAAAGGAAGAGAGATAATAAGAGTATAATGTGAGTATGAGAGAGAAAATTGTCAAAAGGTTGTCACAAAGTAGTTGTACAAACATCATTTCTCTATCATTTTATCCGCAATGGCCTCATATTACTATTAAGTTAGATATTTTTGTGGTGTTTTGGGATTGTTAGGCTATAAGTTTACCCAGTTTGACTGGAATCTTCCACTTTAGTGTACTGCAGTGATAATAATACTTTGTTACTTCTTCAAAAACCGAAAAGAAAAAAATATTATTAGTGATCACTCAAATGTATGTTTTTAATTTGTACAGTTTTAAATCATCGTATATTTTGTTGCATAAAATACAAACCATCAAATCAAAAATTAATTAAGGATTAAACAATAGAATATTCTTTTCTCTAAAAAAAAGACGAATATTCCATTTAATCATTATTGCACCTTTTCAGTCTTTATATCTTGATATCTTGCTTGATTTCCGTGGGAAAAAAACTAGTCTTATCAAATAAATCAATGATATTGATTGTATCAGGAAAAAAATACTTTGTTACATCAATGATTGATTGCAGTCGTTTTTATGTTTGTATGTTTCTTCATAAATAGTATCAATAACTTTTACTAATTTTGATATTTCTAAAGAGAGAAATACTGAAAAAAATTCACATGACCAAAAGTGTTCAATGTCACTTAAACGAAAAGACATGAGATTCACGACAGAAAGTGTTCAATGTCATTTAGCCTTCAGTAGTTACCGTCTACTTTGATGAAAGAAGCTTTACCTTCCTTGAGAGGTTTTTCATTACATCTATAATTACAGACTTCTTTTGGATTCTGAACTGAATGGCTAATTCTGTTGAACCTGAAGCACCCTGCTTCAATAAAGATTCATCATCCATTAATTTGGTGGGAAAGTGTCCTAGTGCAATGACACACAGAGCAATCAAGGTACGAAATACAGCAAGGTCATTTGCAACACCAAGAGGAGCCTCAGCATCTAAAGACTTGAGTGTGTTGAGGTCATATTTTTGTACACTTGCCATATCACTTGCAAGGAGTACTCTCAGTGCAGCCAACAAACGACCTTCTATTATTTCTTGACCACCTATGCTCACCTGTTACAAGAAAAAAGTAAATCAAATTGTGACCTTATGGTTCTTGTGCTAACATCAACCAATTAATATGAAAGTTTTGGGAAGTTGGGTAGCACAACTGATTTGAGCCAAGGGTTGAATAAGTTAAGAGCTGTGAATCCCGGATACGAGATACGATACGGATACGATACTGCACCGATACAGGAAAATTTAAAAAATCAAGATACGATACGGCTGAGATACGTTAATAAAAAAAATTATATAATTAAATGTACAATATAATTATAACCATTTTTTTAATATGCAAATATATTAACAAACAAAAGAAACCAGTCATAGGCTCGTAGCATATCAACATAAATAAATAATATTGTCGATTAAGAGAGTGATGATTAGTCAATTACATACACAATATATCCCAAAAAGAGCACCATCAGTGTTATACTATATCCAAAAGGAACATTGTTAGTGCTATACTATATCGATCCAAAAAAGAAGCATTATACTCAAGAGTTAAGTTGTTTTAGTTAACATTAATTGGGAAGTATTGGGGCAAGTATCGGTGCAGGATAATTATCATATACTCTCCTGATACGTATCGAGAAGTATCAGATAATTATTTTTTAAAAAATAAAATTTAATCTTCGGATACTCTCCTGATACGTATCGGGCAGGTATCGGTGCAGGATACGCAGGGGATACGATACGTCATCCATTTTGAAGTATCGGGGCTTCACAGGTTAAGACCCTGGTGAAAGAGACAATACTAATATAACCAATTACCAATATTTGCTATAAAAACATTACTATGAAAGTTCATAGTTATTCTATAGGAAGGCCTTAATGAACCTGAGGGAAAACATAATGCATAAAATAATGGATTATGGACGTAGTATTGATGCATCTACAAAGAACAGATTAAACCTTTCTGCAAAGTACAGTAAGCTTATATAATAGAAAGAGTTGTGTTTTTTTACACACAAACTTAACTTGACATCAAAATTAAACAATTTAGATCGTTAAGTATATATGGTCAATTACATTCATTAGATGATTGATGAAAATAAAAATGTGTTGTAAGTTATTAACCATCCACTAAACACAATTAACTGCGATTTTGAACGTCATTATACATAATTTTTCAGGTTTTCCAACACACATATTCATATATCCATATATTAATCATCTAAACTGGATTCAAATATACAAGATTTTAAGGTGTTCAAATATTTATATATGATATTCATTAACCACAATTTGTGTTCAAAAATACTCAAATGAACATTGAGGTTAACGACATTCAAAATGGTTGTTATCGGTGCTGAGTAGATGATTAATGAATTGCAACAACTTGTTATATTTATATTTATTAACCATTTAATGGACGTAATTAACCACATACTTTAACAGCGCTAACATTCTAAATATTTGTCAAAATTTTATGTCAAATTTGTGTGCCAAAATGTCATTTCTTTAATAGAAAGAGTAAGAGCACTTATTTAACATCCAATAGTAGTAATTAATACAGCTATAGAATTTTGTGGAAGATACCTTGAGATCTGGAGTTTCTCCAGCTAGATTTAGCTGAGATAAAATAAGTTCCTGCCATGGAGCAGGTGTGGAGAAATTTGGTGAAGAAACTCCAGCTGCCATGCTCGCAGCATCCAAAAGAGCACCATCATATTTGAGCTCGATACAGTCATAAGGGTTTGACTGTATCACAAATCCATAATCAAGAAGGAAAAGATCATTGCTTAAACATCCATAGCAAAGTAATAAAGGGTCGTCTTCCTTGATTGCTTTCTCAGCCACAACCTAAGACAAATATTGAATTCCTCAGCAAAGAAAAATCCAAAGAATAGTTGTTTCTAAAAGCAGAATTTGACGTGTGAGTCTGGGAGAGGAGTCATGAAGGAAAGAGTATGAAATAACATGCCTTCACCCACATCTTTGTGCCACCAGTTTCTTGTTCCTGAACAATTCTAGCATTTGGATTGAAACTATGATTACACATGTCAATTAGAGGGAGCATCATGGGAATGTCAAAGTTTATCCCATTTGATTGCTTGTTACCATGTAACTTGAATGCTCTAGATGAAACTGCTGACATGGCCCATCCAAGAGATGAAGCATCTACTTCTTGGCCACCAAAAGGATGCTTATCTGGTGTAAGAGCGACTAATGCATGCTTGACTTTTTGCTCAAAATCAAGAAGAAATCGGCATCTTTTGTTTACCTGTCTCGTGAGTCATGAATTTGACAAAATTAGCTGCCAAACTGCAAATCCGCAAGGCATTCAAAATAATTAGACTTAATTGCATTTTTGACACCCCAAAACTACAATTGGAGATATACTATGCAGACCCGAATTGCTCATTTCAAAAGCGGGGGACAAAAATAACTAAATCGGGATAATTAGGAGTCAAAAGTGCAATTAAGCCACATAATTAATAGACACTGAGATAGTCAATTGTAGCTTCTGGTATTGGTCACAGATGTTGGATATCTTATGAATATTTCAAATGTTTCAAAGAGAACAAGTTGCACATTGCTCTTGTCAGGATTGAGAGAAGTAACAAAAACCTACCAACATTATTTACACCGAATTTTACCACTGGTTTTTACACATAAAATATTGTTTTTTCTCTTCTCCTCTATCTCCATTTAACTTAAGCTAAGTGACTCAAATCAAAGGGTATCTCTCTCATATCCCCAATAGAAAAGTGAAAATAGATGCATTAACCATAGTTCAACAGATTCTTAATTATATGCGGTATACTTATATGCATTTCTCTAGTCAAAATGAAGATGAACAAAATCGTATTTTTATTTTCTTGATTAGCAATCTGCACTGCAGTGCAGAGAAGCCATGAAACAATATAGTAAGATTCAGTCGAAAATGATTAACAGTAAGTAAAGTGTACCTGGTGAAGAATAGGAGCATAGTGCAAATTCTTGATGTCTTCCCCAGGAAAGAAGATAGGAAGAGTGTAAGTTTGTGGGAGATTACTGATGTATGGCCACCAAAAAGATCCAAGTTTTGCCCTTTCATGAAGAAGCTTCAAACCCAGTTTCATTGCCCACAATTCATCTGCCAAATGCTACCACATTGTCCAATTTATTCAACATTGACAACTCAATACATTTAATTAAAAGCTTATAACATAAATTCTTATCATAAAGATAGAAATTCATGAAGTAATTGAGCTGGTAATTTTACTTACCAGGAACATGGGAGGTTAATTGAAGGAGGAGAGAGTGAGAGTTATCATCATGATTGAAATGCAAAGGAATGTGTTGAGGAAGAGCAATTAGGTCAGTACCAATTGGGATATCTTCCTTAGACACTAACCCTAAACCATTTGAGGAATCGAGTTGTGCTATCTTCACAGCACGGTGAACGAATCCACCTTCTCTTGTTACCCATTTGATGAGATCGTGTGGATGAGGCGCTATTCGTGATGAAGATGCGCATGTTAGTGGACGCACGTGACTCAACGACGATGACATTAACATCGCCGTTTTCCAACTACCACTACCAACTATAACCATATTAACCAGATTCAATACCCTTTCACTCCACTCTACTCTACTCTTCTTCACTGCTACCTTCTCCCTTCAGTCTTCAACATTCATTTTTATTTTAGTTTATTTTGCTTAACTGCTAAAAAGGTAATCAACCTTAACTTTTCTACTGCTGAAAATAACACTTACCTCCCCTCAAATTTATCTAAATAACACACCCACCCCATTTTTTTTTAAAAACAACACAACAACCATCCTCGCTTAGGTTTCATTCTTACTTCTTTTGTCTCCTTTGACTCAGCAGAACATAAATGGGTTCGTCTATCTAAGCAATTGTTCCGTTTGGTGCTATGAACAACTACAAACTAGGAACTAGTTTCCACAAAATATACACAACTACAAATCAAGTAATACACGTTCTCTCATTTGATAGTAATGTTGCATTTAAACAAACCCGAAAGTTATCTTATTTACAACCCAAACAACAACAAGAAACTTCAACTTCCAACACAGCAACCAGTTCCAACAATGTCGTGTCAAAATCGCGTCTTTTTGAAGAATCTCTCGCAGCCCAATTGGAATCTATGTTCAGAGCTTTTCCAAATTCAGATGCATCATTGGTTAAACAACAAGTTAGGCAAATTCATGCTAAGGTAGTTGTTTGTGGCATGAGCGGTAGTCTTACATTGGTTTCAAGAATGTTGGGTATGTATGTTCTTTGTAGAAGTTTTAAGGATGCTGGTAACTTGTTTTGCAGGCTTCAATTATGTTACAGTCTTCCTTGGAATTGGTTAATAAGAGGTTTTTCTATGTTGGGTTGTTTTGATTTTGCTTTGATGTTTTTCTTTAGGATGTTGGGTAGTAATGTTGTACCTGATAAGTATACATTTCCTTATGTGATTAAAGCTTGTGGCAGTTTGAATAATGTGCCGTTGTGTAAGATGGTTCATGATTTGGCGCGGTCGATGGGATTTCATATGGATTTGTTTATTGGTAGTTCTTTGATTAAGTTGTATACGGATAATGGTTATATTCATGATGCTAAGTATCTGTTCGATGAATTGCCTGTGAGAGACTGCATTTTGTGGAATGTCATGCTTAATGGTTATGTGAAAAATGGGGATTTTAACTCGGCGTTAGGAACTTTTCAGGAAATGAGAAATTCCTGCGTTAAGCCTAATTCGGTTACGTTTGTTTGTCTTTTGTCGGTGTGTGCTACGAGAGGAATAGTTCGTGCAGGTATTCAGCTTCATGGTCTTGTTATTAGGAGTGGGTTTGAGTCTGATCCACAGTTGGCAAACACACTTATTACTATGTACTCCAAATGTGGGAACCTGTTTGATGCTCGCAAGATTTTCGATACGATGCCACAGACTGATACAGTTACTTGGAATGGTTTGATTGCTGGATATGTACAGAACGGATTTACAGACGAGGCTGTAGCTTTGTTTAAAGCAATGGTGACTAGTGGAGTCAAACTAGATTCAATCACATTTGCAAGTTTCCTTCCTTCGGTTCTTAAATCTGGGAGTCTAAAATATTGTAAGGAAGTTCATAGTTATATAGTGCGGCATGGGGTGCCTTTTGATGTCTATTTGAAGAGCGCTCTTGTTGACATATATTTCAAGGGTGGAGATGTGGAGATGGCGTGCAAAACTTTCCAGCAGAATACCTTGGTTGATGTTGCAGTTTGCACGGCTATGATCTCAGGCTATGTACTCAATGGGCTGAACGTTGAAGCTTTAAACCTTTTTAGGTGGTTAGTTCAAGAGGGAATGGTGCCTAATTGTCTGACTATGGCTAGTGTTTTACCAGCTTGTGCTGCTTTGGCGTCTCTGAAATTAGGGAAGGAATTGCACTGCGACATTCTGAAAAAAGGACTGGAGAATGTGTGTCAAGTGGGATCTTCCATCACATATATGTATGCGAAATGTGGAAGATTGGATCTTGCATATCAATTTTTCAGAAGAATGCCTGTAAAAGATAGTGTGTGTTGGAACTTAATGATTGTAAGTTTCTCACAGAATGGGAAACCAGAACTGGCCATCGATCTTTTTCGTCAAATGGGAACGAGTGGAACAAAGTTTGATTCTGTGAGCCTATCAGCTACTCTCTCTGCTTGTGCAAATTATCCAGCACTCTATTACGGGAAAGAGTTGCATTGCTTTGTGGTAAGAAACTCATTTATCTCTGACACGTTTGTTGCAAGTACACTAATAGACATGTATTCCAAATGCGGAAAACTAGCTTTGGCTCGGTCTGTGTTTGACATGATGGATTGGAAGAATGAAGTTTCATGGAATAGCATCATTGCTGCCTATGGAAACCACGGTCGCCCTAGAGAATGCCTGGATCTATTCCATGAGATGGTAGAAGCCGGGATTCAACCTGATCATGTTACTTTTCTCGTTATAATGTCGGCTTGTGGCCATGCAGGCTTGGTCGATGAAGGTATATACTACTTCCGTTGCATGACTGAGGAATACGGAATATGTGCTAGGATGGAACACTTTGCATGCATGGTAGATTTGTACGGTCGTGCTGGTCGTTTGCATGAAGCATTTGATACCATAAAGAGCATGCCATTCACCCCAGATGCTGGTACTTGGGGGTCACTTCTTGGAGCTTGTCGGCTTCATGGCAATGTTGAGTTGGCTAAACTTGCTTCAAAACATCTTGTTGAATTAGACCCGAACAATTCTGGATACTATGTTTTGCTTTCAAATGTACATGCTGGAGCTGGTGAGTGGGAAAGTGTTCTTAAGGTTAGAAGTTTAATGAAGGAAAAAGGGGTTCAGAAGATACCTGGATACAGCTGGATTGATGTCAATGGTGGCACTCATATGTTTTCTGCTGCCGATGGATGTCACCCACAATCTGTTGAGATCTATTTGATTCTTAAGAATCTTCTTCTTGAGTTGAGAAAACATGGTTATGTTCCTCAACCTTATCTTCCGCTGCACCCACAAATCGTGAGCAATAATTGAATGAAAATTAATTGATTTATTTGATATTCTCATTTCTCGCCATCAGTCGTAACAAATATTACTTGATGCAACACATGTTATTTATGGGTATGCTTTCAGTCACCCCTTATGCTGCTAATTATCAAGTTGTGAATATCATCATCATATGAATTTTGTAGCACTGACATATTATTTAAAGTTATACTTCAAATAACATTACTTGAATGCAATAATTGCTCAAGAGCTGACCCTCACTTGATTTAAGATATTCATGTATTCGTGAAATTGTGTCTGTCATTCTTGCAACTTCTACGTTCCTTCTTTTTACCCAAATTCTTCCTGAATCTGTCATGTTCATTGATTATTTCTAGAACACGATTACTTCTCAACTCTTTTACTTTTCAACTATTATTTTTGGTATTTTAGTGAACATGTACACTATCTAAATTTACCACTTATTTTTTTCATACTTTATAAGACATCAAGTAGAATTTATTGAGGTATAACCACCTTGATCCGTATAAAAGACTTCCTAAATTCATTACCCTTCATTTGATTGTGTAAGTCCTTGCCATCTGAAACATGTTTAAGTCTTCTTTTTTTTTTTGATAAAATGTTCAAGTCTTTTTATGTTCTACATTTGAAAGATTAAGCATATGAAATGATATGTTGAAGCCTTTGCTTTTGGTCTTCATCAGATTTTCAAAAGATGTACTGTATTTATTTCAAATGGAGAAGAGTCTCGTGTGTTCTATGTGATACGAAAATACCACTCAAGTTGGAGGGGAAATTTTATTGGACAGCTGGAAGACGGACGATGTTGTATAGAACAGGGTGTTGGGCAGTGAAATCAGCGTAGCGGAGATGATAATGTTGTGCTGGTGATAAGAGTAGATTGGATAGGATTAGAAATGAAAATATTAGAGAGAGAGTTGGAGTTGCACCTAAAGTAGAAAAGCTGGTGGAAAATAGGCTTAAGTGGTTTGAGCATGTAGAGTAAAGTCCTATAGATTTTGTAGTAAAGAGAGTAGATCAAATAGAGGATAGTCAGATCCCTGGAGGCATATGAAGACCTACAAAAACTATAAGAGAAATTATTGGAAAAGACTTGAAGATTATTGAATTGAACCAAAATATGGTTTATGATAAAACATTATGGCATAAGTTGATCTATGTAGCTGACCCCAATAAGTGGGAAAAGACTGGGTTGTTGTTATGGTACTATATTTATTTGATCCTAAGAACCGAAGAGAAGTTTCAATTCTATATTAATGTCGCGTAACATTGCGCTAATTATTTTACAAAACAATTACATTATTAATATTGTGAAATATTTAAACATATTAAATAAAAGTTATCAGGATTAATATAATATTTCTATTATTTTTTTTCTTTTATGTGTAAAAAATCGTTAATTATTTACATTGCGAATTTTATTCGCTTATATACAAAGAAGATATAATCAATCACAATTGTCTCTTATTCACACTCATGAGTCAAGGACATATAGAAAGTTTTCTTCCACCCCATTAGATGACAAAGATCTACACCACATAAGGAGAAAGATCCAATTGTTGCTGGTTTTAAGCCAACTTAAGAGTTTCCCTTCAATCAATCATATCGTTCTTAGAATTTTTAGACACAACAAGTCAATGTCAATCAAAATATCGTTATATGATTTCCATTAAATGGAAATAAGGACGATATGATTGATCGATAATGAGTAATGTCGGCCGTCAATATCAGGTTATGATTCCTACCCATGCAGGAAAATAAAGAAGACATGCATAAAAAGGAATTGTTTTCGCAAATCAACTTATTGATTATTTGTTATTTGCTTGAAAACCCAAATATATACTACAATTTGCAAAGTTTACATAAAGATTTCTTATAAATAAATAAATCTTAGCTTTGTGAAATTAAGTTTTATTGTATAGATGAAAAATTGTTTCCAACATGACGTGTTGCTCTTAGTGATCAATAGTATACGGGAGGTTACGGTTTCAATAAGGATATAGATCATTTATTTGTCACTTATGCTTTTTATGGTAATATTTGGTCTCTGGTTTATGGTTGGCTAGGGATCTCTACGGTGGTTCAATCGAATTTAACATTATCTGGTTTTCTCTAAAAATATTCGCTTAGCTTTAAACATTATCTGGTTTTTTGTTATTTGGGTTATCTAGAAAGAGATAAATAGGGTCATCTTTCAGCATAATGAAGACCTTATTCATGCTTTAGGGAAAATGATTAAGCTTCAAGCATATTGGTGGTTTAAATCGAATTATGCTTTGTTCGATTTAGACAACAATTTTTGGAGGCAAAATCTTTTTCATAGCTTAAGCTTTGTAACTTAGCTAGCTGCTCTCTTTTTCCTTGTTGTTTCTGTTTCCGTTTCTTCCAATATTTTATCTTTGTACTTTTAAGTCGTCCCAGACACTTCTTGTGTTGGATGACTCTTTAGTTGTGGTAATATAATCCATTTTAGCCTCATAAAAAAAAACTATCTTTCAACAAAAAAAAACTAATAATTTATCACAATATTTTTGAACTACAACACTTCTAAACCATATGTTTTTATTTATGTTTTACAGTTTTATATTAACTTAATTACTTATTTAAACATTAATATGATATACTATTTAAAGATTTTTATTTATATATTAAAATAATAGATACCCTTATTTAATTTAAAAGATGAAAATTAGAATTTCAAAAAATTAAACATGTCTCCCCTCAAAAAAGAAAAAACAAACATGTCTATCTGCTTTTCTATTTGTATTGTGTGTATGTGTATATATATATTGTTAGATAATAAAGTATTTGGTTTAAGCTACTGGGTCTTTATATAAGTAAGTTAGAGTCTATTATATTTTATTATATATTCTCTTATAACCTTTTTAATGTTAAGCTATTGATATGCTATGAAACCTAGCCGTCTTTGTTGTTCATATTCTCTCTTTCTCTATTTTGGTAACATATATATTTTAATCAAAGCAAATGAAATAGAAAAAATCAGGATTCAGACGTGAACCTATTTACACCTAATGAGTTCTAAAGAAAGGAAGCCCTTGGCTATCCTTAAACAAAAAAGGTTCAAGAAAACGTCCAGATTCTTATTGAAGGCGTGAACCTTTACTCCAAAAAGGTTTCAATGAAAAGCAAAGGACTGCAGATTTTATCCATTGGATGCCATAGCATCTGCAGCCGCATTGCCCTCTCTAAACATGTGGGAGCATCTAAAATCAATATGTCGAGTAAAGTGCTTGTAGTTCAACCATCTATTCCTTCCTTAGACCACTACACTCTCTAAACATGTGGGAGCATCTAAAATCAATATGTTTAGAGGAAATAAAGATGTAACTTTTATAAACAAAAGCATTTCAAGCATAGGCATAGATGGTAGTGACCTTAATATGAATGACTGAATCCACATTCTAATTGGGCAATGGTTACTTTATAAATGTTTTATTTGATATATTTTTTTAAAGGGTGTGCCACGTGGCACATTTTAATTGGGCAATGGTAATATACCATTATGGTACACAAGTGCTATCCGTGGAATCCCATGTATGGATGACACTTGTGTACCATAATGGTATATATCATTGCCCAATTAGAATGTGCCACGTGGCACACCCTTATGGTTGAGCTTTTGCGATTTCTACCACTTTAATGTGTTCATCTATGTTCTTTGTTTATTAAGCGTCGCTACGTGTTCTGTGTGTTCATGATTAATTTATGCGAGTGTAGTGCATGAAAATATGTAGTAGGAAGTCTTTTTTTGACGCAATGCAGTAGGAAGAGTTGAGTTATGTAATTTGCTAAGCAATGTAATTTAGGGCCTAATTTATTAGTAAATGAAATAATTTATGAATTAATTTGACAGTAAATTAGATACGAGCTAACATTAAGACCAAATTGCTTGTAAAAAAAAAAATTAAGACCAAATTGATTGACCTAATTCAAAAAATAGGTAGGTTTTATCTATTAGCAAATTTCATGGGATTAAATATACGACTCCTACAATTTTAACAAGCGAAATATGATTAAATATACGACTCCTACAATTTTAACAAGCGAAATATGATTAAATATACGATCACTACACTTTTAACTTCGGTGGTTTTGTTGGGTAATAAAGGAGGACCGATGGGAATGGTTGTTGCATTCCTCTCATTGTTATACTCTCCGTAGCGCCTATAATTACTTAACAGGTGGGGACATTCAACCAGATACTAGTTCGTCTTTGTGGTTAAAAGTTGTGCCTTTAAAAATTACGATTTTTGTTTGACGTCTTCTTCGTAATAGTTTATCTACTAAAGACAATTTGGTAAGGCGTTCTAGTTTTGATGATCAAATACGCATAGGGGTGTGTGGCATGAATGAAGACAGGGAGCATATGTTTGTAAGATGTGATTTCTATGGTAGACTTTGGTTGTTGATCACAAATTGGCTTGGGCTTGCAACAGTTTATCAGGTTCAGTTCAATATCATTTAGCTTAGTTTAGAACGTTATGGTTTTTATGCGCAAACATTAACATAGTCAAAATAACAAGTTTTCTTCCTTTTTAATGGTATAGAAAGAAAAGGAAAAAAATATCTGGTTAAATTTTCAACTTTTTTGTTAAAAATGTATATTGTTCTGCAATCGTTTCTGGCACCTATTATTATCTATGAAAATTAAGGATCTCAGAAAACAACTCTTCTTCCCTCCGCAATCCAAAATGGTTCCCAGTGTTATCATCCATGTCTCTTTGTTTCGGGGTCCTCTCTCTTTGTCGTCATTACAAATCTTCATTGTCTCTATATTGATCTTGTTTACGGATGCAAATTGACATCTTTAATGGAAAAAAAATACTTTAGCATGAATACATAATCTTATCTTATATACATAATCATTAATCAACATAATATACATTTTATATATATAAATTATATTAAGTACTTGCACCTAGTATAAGTAAAAAAAAAAAAACCGCATAAAAAAGAGAAAAATTCATATACAGAAAACTGAAAGAAAAATAAAAAAAAAGTTGATGAAATCTACTGCAAGAATTTAAAAAAGATAATATAATATGATGAAACTTTAGCATGATTTTCCATTCTACAGATAAAAAAGAATGATTTATGGTAACAAGAAACAAAGGTGTATGAAGAATTCGTTCATTCCGTAGGCATAGGTTCAGGTTTGACTCTATCCGTCGTATCATGACGAGAACCCATCATCATCATCATCCTAAACTCTTCAAAATCAATCGTCCCATCACCGTCGCTATCAACACCTCCGATCATTTTCCGGCACTCCGCTAACGAGCATTCTTCCCCAAGGCTTCTCATCACCGTATTAAGCTCTTCCGCCGTAATCGAACCATTCCCATCCATATCAAACACAGCAAAAGCATCCTTCAAATTCTCCAAGATCTCGTCGGAATCAACGCCTTTGGTGTTGAGTTCGATGAATTCTTGTAAACTGATGCAACCGTCACCGTCTCCGTCGACTTCGCGGATCATGTTGTTGAGTTCTTGTTCGGATGTTTGTTGACCTAAGCTTCCCATAATGGATCCGAGTTCTGATGCAGAGATCTTGCCATCGCCGTTGACATCGAATTTTTTGAAAACTTCTTCGAGTTCGCCGGCGAGACGAGTGCGTGAACGCACAGAGAGGGAGGTGGATCGGGAAGGAGGGTCTGAGGATGAAGAAGGCTTGTTGAACATTGATTTCAAACCCATGGGCATGGCTTCTTTGTGATGAATGAGTGAATGAGAAATTGGAATTTGAAAGAAGAAGAATAACCATTTGTTTAATCAATGACGTATTAAGTTTGTACTAACTATTGTTTGTGTGTGATTTGGCTATATTTAGAGTGCCATTAATTTATTTTAGGCGTTGTTGCTGCATGCCAATCGCTACTTCGTTAAAAATTAGTTAATCCACCCGCTCTTATTTTTCATATTTTCAACAAGATTTTTTTTTTTAATATATATGGGTCACATATGCATAAATGAATAGAAAGATGATCTCAACTAGATTTAGATTGTTCAAAGATGATGAGATGTATTTGCAAATACTTTGACGATGAAGATAGTGTGCGGTTTTATGGTTTAAAAATTGTGTACATGTATATTAGTCATTAGTTAACATTTATAGGAGGATTATGATACATAGGACAAAAATTCTAGTTGGATAGTTGTATTGGACAATAATAGTTGTAAACATTTCATATAATTCTCATTTGATCTTCAGACTTACTTAGGTGCGTCTCTAGGGCATGTCCATATAATGATTCGTGGTGGATTGACATTTTGAAATGACCCATTCTTATGTTAGATTAGGCTTGGAACAAGTTCAAACAACACCATAAAAATTGATATCGCCAACGACTTGCTCACAGCGGCAAACACTTTTATTCTTCAATTAAAGCCAATGTGATATACCGGTCACTGTACTAGGAAAATAAAATTTAGTTTTTATTAAAGCCAATGTTAAGTTGAAACATAGAAAAACCCCATGTGAACTTCCTTAAAAAAAAAAAAAAAAAAAAAAAAAAAAACCATGTGAAGTCTCTCAAAAAACCATATATAGTTTAGGAACATGAAAGAAACTCCTCCGAGTCTCCGACACATGATGTTCCTTAGCTTAAGGTGCACGAGTAGCACTAGCAGCACAATGTCCAGCGCTAACAAGACTTCAATTATTCAAAAAAAAGATAACAAGACTTCTAATTCGTACAATATTTGACAACTTTTTATCAAAAAGAAACATATATATATATTCAAAGAAAATATCAAAATTTGGTGTAGTTTATTTCTTCCAACCTTTTTATTTAAACCATTTTTTTAATATTTTTTTTACCTAATCAAGTAATTGGATTCTATCCTAATGTTAAATTTGAATCAAATCAAATTCGATCCAATTCTAATTTAAAATTTTAAATCAAATCTAATCTTTAATCCAATTTTAACAAATCTAATCTAATTTAATAATAACTCAATCTCGAATTAATGTATACTAGTAATTTAAATAAAACTTACTATATATATTAGATGGTAGAATTCCATCTAAAACTTGAAGATTAACTTTTGCGAAGTCAACTATGATCTTTCTACGAGAAAAACCGACAAACACGCGCTTGCACGTTAGTGACATAATAATATAATTAATTATTTTTTTGGAAAAATTGAAATACCAGCATAGAAATATTATTTTTCTCAAAAAAAAAGTATAATTTTATTTTGAATTATAGTAAGTAATTCAAGAAATTATTTTTCATAATGTATTGAAAAAAATTTGGAAAAGTAAAAAAAGATAAATAATTTGGGCTTGTTGAAGGTGGACTGAACTAAAAGCCCAACCCATATTAGTGCCACGTAACAAACAGAGCGTGCACTTTACTCTCTCTTATATATTCACTTCTCTCTTCTTCATCTTAGTTTCTTTCTTTCAACTCTCTCTCACTAAATAATCTTTGTTTATATTCGTTTCGTGTTCCTCTTCTCAGATCAAACCATTATCAGGTTTTTTCTCTCACAAATCTTATTAATCTTTTACTTGTCGATCCTAATTATTCTTCAATTTTTCCAATGCTTTCTCAATCTCTTAGGGTTTCCTCAACTGCTTTTTTTTTTTAACTGCTTCAATTTCACAACTTTACTCAAAGTGCTTGTTTATTAGTTTAGGAATCTATTTTAATTTGTTTGTTATTGTTTTGTATTATATTATATAATTTTATGTTTTTATAAGTTACTCATATGCACAATTTTACTCTCACAGGGAGCTGAAGACTTGATACTTCAGTGTTTCAATCATCACAATACAAAATGGTATGATTCCTATAAATGTTTAGGGTTTTGATTTTCTGTTTTTCAAATTATGTTTTTTATCATTTTTTGTACAAGTATTTGATAATGGGAATTTCAAATTATGTTTTTTTAATCATTATTTGTACAAGAATTCGATAATAGGAAACAAAGTGATATTTTTTTTACCTAAATGTAAAAACTTGTAATGGAAACAAATAGTTTAGGGTTTTGATTTTGCGTTTTTCGAATTATGTTTGGTAACAAAGTGATGGTAACAAAGTGAAAAAATACGATATTTTTTTTACCTAAAAGTAAAAACTTGTGATGGTAACAAACACAACCTAATTATTTCTTCTCGCACCATCGGCATTAGTTATGTTTTTCTCCCTTTCATCGTGTAAATTAATTCATTAATGTTTTTATAACAATGCTAGTTATATGCAATATATCTGCTATGATTGTCGTGATATTTGTTGCATATAACGATTTAACCGCTGCCTTTATGCTTGACACAGTTTTTCGATGGATACGGATATCACGGGACATCATTTGAGCAGACGTATCGATGTTACCCTGCTTCTTTTATTGAAAAGGTTAGCGTGGTTTTCTGCATCCGATTCTACCATTACATACATAGAATTTGAAAATGTTTATTGAATTAATTTCCATGTCGATTATTTATGACGGTTGTGACATTCTTAATGTTTTTAATCAAATATTTCATAAAATCATCAGCAATATTGTAGCATAAAAAGTCATATATGAAGAAAAAACTATCCAATTGACTCGTTCTTAGTCTCTAGTAGTTAAGTTGAGAGTTCTGACATTTTTTGAAGTTTAAATCAGTTATTTAAGAAAAAAAACTAACTTTTCCGTCTTATTGTTTTTTGCATCTCAATCCTGCAGCCCCAACTTGAAAGTGGTGACAAAAGTAAGTTTCAATGTCATGTTTTTTCTGAATTTTTGGGATTACTCGTTCTATGCGTTCCTGTCTAATGTGAAAATTGTTGTGATTCAGTTATAATGCCTCCATCAGCCCTTGATCGTTTAGGTTAGTTATGTCACTGTTGGACTTTTATCCATTTTGCATTTTTTTCCCCGTTGAATATGTATCTTATATATGGTTTTTAATACTAATATTAAGTTTAATTTGCAGCATCTCTGCATATTGATTATCCGATGTTGTTTGAACTTCGTAATGCTGCTGCTGAGCGGGTTTCTCATTGTGGTGTTCTGGAGTTCATTGCTGAGGAAGGCATGATATACATGCCATACTGGGTATGCATCCAAAAGTTTTTGTTTGTTAACATGCTTGTAAACTTGTTTTCACTAATATGGTTCTCCTTTGAGTTTTGACGTTAATTGAAATGCTCTTCATGGGCTCTTATACAGATGATGGAGAACATGCTTTTACAAGAGGGGGATGTTGTAAGAGTGAAAAATGTGACACTTCCGAAGGGAACATATGTTAAGTTACAGCCTCACACAAAAGACTTCTTGGATATTTCCAATCCTAAGGCTATGTAAGTCGATTTTATGTTATTTTAGTTTAATAAAGCTGTGATATATCCTAACTTATGAATATCGCTTGCAAGGATGCAACTCTGTAGCTTAAATATGTTTCTTCTTCCAATTTTTATATGTGAAACATCATTCATATCATCTTTCAGTGATAGCCATGCTGTTTGATGTCGTGTTGATCTAGTGATTGATATTGTGGCCTCTTTCACCCAAAATTCTAACTTTAAGTGTGTAGGTTTGTTTTTATTGTAACCAATGTGCACTTTTGGTTATTTTGTAGGAATTGTTTAACTGGTTCAGTTCTATATTTTGTATTTGAAAATTGAGTTGGATCTGACCCCCCAGCCAAACACTAGTATACTTGTGTATGTTTTTTTATAGTTATTTACAAAAAAAAGTGCAGTCTGGTACTACAAAACTCCTGCCATGGCAGAGTCCATGGAAGGGTTGGATCCATTGAGAATATATTATAGGCCGGTTTCACGTGTTAAACCCTTGAGCTTCTAGTCATGCAGTTGCAAAATAAAACCATTGTGCTAAGGCTTCCCATTTATTTGTTCATATTTTCATGTCGCTGACTTGTCATCTATTATCCTGCCATTTCTCTCATCTCTGAAGAACATTCACATGGAAATTTGGCAATTGAATTCACGTACTGCATCAATAAATAACATTAAATTAAGGAATGTGGTTTGGTTGAAAGCTTGGTTTGTTATCACATTGTTTTATATGTTTTTGTGTGTGGAGACATATCAAGTGAGTCCGAGGAAAAAATCTTACACCATTAGATTTAACTGTGAATGTTCACGATTAAAACATAGTTATATTGGTTTTTTAAGTAGTCACATGACCACCCAAAACTTTTAATTGACCATCCATGCATGTGTACTTGGCCTACGGCTATGTTTACTCCTCTCACTCATCTAATTAGCTGTCTCACTACTAGTTACATGATACCTTTTTTTTTTGAAAGATACATGATACATAGATACCCAACATGATGATGTATAGAGTTTGGTGCATGTTGGACATTTTTTTGCATCTATGCTCCTTGATATGTTTTATGCAATATTAGAAGTTATAAGAACTATATTTAATATGGTTTAGAACTAGATTCAGCTACAAGTCTATGAATTCCTGTTCACTATGGATTCAGGGAAGCAATCATTTCTTATTTCTTTTATGGTTTTGGTTGTTTTAATTCTATCATCACATTCTCCATTAGTTCAGTATTTACTTCGAAACACTGACTGGAGTTGGACCTCTGTGTAGATAATTGACCATGTTTTCTCATGCAGCTTAGAAACTACGTTGAGGAATTTCTCCTGCTTGACTACTGGAGATAGCATTATGGTGGCTTACAATAACAAGAAATATTATATTGATATTGTCGAGAGCAAGCCTGCCAATGCTATAAGCATTATTGAGACCGACTGTGAAGTGGACTTTGCCCCGCCCTTAGATTACAAGGAACCTGAAAGGCCCGTTGCTCCACGTTCAGCAGGAAAGGCACCAGAAGCTGGTAATGGTTCACCAACTTATCTTTGTCATTTTGGTTTATTGTCTCTGTTGTTGGGATGGGTTTCATCCTTTTTTGTGTATGTCTGCGTTGCATGCTACTATAATTGGTATTGGAAGCTTATTATAAGAGGTTGAATTCATGACGTTGGGATGTATTTCATCCTTTTTTGTGTACGTGTGTGTTGCATGCTGCTATAATTGGTATTGGAAGCTTATTGTAAGAGGTTGAATTCATAAATTATAGATAAGATACTGAAAACTCATAATACAGGAGAGGGTTTTTTAATATGGGTAAGTTTTGTATAGCACCAGAGTCTGAGGTTTGAACTTTGAACATAGTGGAGGATGCTTTTTTATTTTAACTTCATTGATGAGGATCCTCCAAGCTGGTCATGCCTCATTGGAGTTAACATTCTGGAACTTGATATTCTTAATTGATGTTGTTAATGAATATTGGTTCGTGTTTCTGCTAAAAGGACAAAGATCATTTGACAATATGCTTGTTCTACTTTTTTATTCTTTTAGTTGACTTTTTATTTTAATTAGGGCACATCCAATCTTTAAGAAGCATGATGTTTATGTTGGTTTTTGTAAGTACGAGCTTGTAATATGGATTTGTACCACGATAGTTTTGCTGATAGACAAATGTTAGTATATTAGTTGTTCTCCTTTACCAGGGTTGGAATCTTGTCCTTTAACTCCTTATATTTGGTTAAACCTTAGCTCAAACCAGTTGAGCTACCCCAACCCCTTTGTTCTACTATATTGTTGTAAAATAAATAAATATTTTTGTGGCTTTGGATTGTGAAAAATCTAATTATGAAAAATATCATCTGGTTTTTTACCCTTTACTGAGATTTAATTTTATTTTTTTATCTTTTACTGAGATTTAAAAATATTGCTCAGTTAAAGGCCGTGTCTGTACTGCAGTGATGCTATTCAGTGTCATTGTCGATACTTTTCTATGATCAAGACTGACAAAACTCCTGTTCCCCAGATAAAGAAGCCCCTGCTGAAACTGAACCAAAGTTCAACCCATTTACTGGATCTGGGAGACGCTTGGATGGAAAGCCTTTGAATTATCAGCCTCCACCAGTTTCTTCTTCCGGGTCCAAGGACAAGAATCCTGCTGCTCAAAATGTCAATTCACAGCCTTCCACAGCTTCTAGTTCACAAAGTAATGCTCCTCAAACTCAAGGCAAGCTTGTGTTTGGGTCAAATCCAAACCGCGGTAAAGAGACTGGAAAGGTAATACTGCTTCTTTTTAACATTTAAGTCATTTGATTATCGTTACACTCAGATTACCCTATCCTCCTTTCAGTGGTAATTGATGGACTAATAAGTTCTCCATTTTCTCCTTGTAGGCAACTGAGGCAAAAGCAAAACAAGAGCCACCCAAAGAGAAAGAAGAAGATAAGTTTCAGCCTTTCACCGGGAAGAAGTATTCTTTAAGGGGTTGATTAATATATTAACTTAAAACACTTTTAAACTTTTATTACAATTTACTTCGTTGGCCTGTGCGTGGATCCAAGTCTATTGCAAAACTTGTATTTTATTTTTTTTGTTTATTGTATTATAAGCAAAAGACAGAGCGGTAGAAGCCACAAAAAATAACATGTTTACCTTAAATTATTATTACTTTGTGAATGAACGCATATTCTTCTCTGGAGCAAAGGGATGCGACCCTTTATTTTAAAGGGCCTTTTAATTTGCAGCAAATATCATGTGAGATCCAAAGTGAAACCTTTTGCAGTTTCTTCTTTTAGAAAGTTAACAGGTCATTATTGTCTTCTTGCTTCAAAAGGATTTGGTAAATCTGAAGTCTAAAGATATTTACTCGAAATGCAGAGTTCCATTGAGCAAAAAAAGACCTTCGGCAATAGTAATTTTTTAACTTTTATTAGTTTAATGGAAGTTCTTCAAGCTTTCTAGCTGTTGAACGGAATCATTCTCCAGTTTTGGAGTTGGCACCTTTATTGAAGGAAAAATAACTAAAATTATTGGTCATTTTTTTGCTCAATAATGGAATAAACGAAAACAACTAGCCAAATGCCAGAGGGACAGACAACCCTAGCATCAGCAAATTATAGGTTGGTCATAATTTTCCTATCGGAAATAAAATCTAAGTATTTCTTTCTTTAATGCCATGTGAGTATATAAATTAGACTTTCTCAACTTCACGTAGGAAACAAGTTTAAAATGGTGACAAGAAAATGTGGTGAAACAGAAGGGATCCAATATCTGCACGCCATAATTTTGGACATGCTTTTTTTTGACAAATTTTTTGGACATACTTATGATGTATGCGATGAGAATTCTCAGTTTTGTCCTGGTCGATTAAGAATTATTGTGCCGATATTTGTCTTTGACATATTTGAAGGATGCTTTGTCTTTTGACTCTCGAAGGATCAATCTGTTGCCCTAGTATTTTAATTGTTTCTGAATTCATTTCGTTTTTTTCAAGTCAAAACAATATGTTCCTGGTTTTACCATAAATTTCAGCCGGAAAAAAAAAATTAAAACGGTGTTTGGCATATTGTTTTGAAAGCTTTAAATTATCTATATAAGTCTAAGATGGTGTCGTGGTAAGAGTTTGAGTTCATAATCGGACATAATTCAAATCTCAGTTGAAACGTAAAACAATCGTTAGTGTTATTGTTATAAATTCCTGAGACACTTTATTTTAGAGAGGTAGATCATAAGGAACACTTAAAAAAGATTTTTTATCAAACAAAATCTACATTGTTAATTTTTATTTTTTAGTTCAGTTTGTATACACTATATGTGCAAAAAAAATTAGGCATGCATTCAATATTGTGTTATCACACCATTTAATAAATTAAAAACACATAATTCAATATGACCATACATCAATGGACGCAAGTGTACAATGTTTTTACACTGACAATATATATAAATTTTTATTTTTTTAGTCAACGTGTAAGATTATTTAGGATAATTATTTTTTACAACTATCTTTTCCACTTTTTATACAATTTTTATGGACTTATACTCCTTTAGAGTCTTGTGAGTTGCGATAAATCGCCACTTGAATATCCCCGTGAGCTTAACTCGGATTGGGATAATCAGGGGCAAATGGCTTCAAAGGGATGGGGTAGCACTGACTACCCCAAGAGAAGAAAAAATCTCGAATAACTAACATAAGTTTAATATATAGCTACCCCGTGAATATATTATTTGGCTACTCCAAACAATTTTGTTGGATCAAAGAGATATTATATTAACAAAAATTGATAATCTATTTAGTTTCGTGTCAAATATGGATAAATTTGTCTTTCTTAAAACTCCATAGAGCTCATCTTTTACAAATAATAACCGTTAACTTTTATCTTCTTCGTTGTTGTTTCATTAAATATAAGTAAAAAAATATTGTGAATTTATTTTACATATCGATTAAGTTTAATATATTAGTGTTCCAAAAAAAAAGAGGTTAATATATATGTTTGTAAAATATTTTTTATTTCTTCTTTATATTGGCCCCCTCGTAAAAAATTTACTAGCTTCGCCGTTGGGGATAATACATAGTATATACAAGATTTGAGGTTCGAATCCCAGACACCACCATTGAATCGCGGACACCACAAAACAAATCGCCACTTGAATTTTATTTTTTATTTTTTTAAATGAAACAAAAGATTAATTGTTTTTTTGATAAATACAGGATGAATTATTGTAAAATTATTAGTATTGAATGTATATTATATAAAAAAATGAAAATATTTTAAAATCTATGCTAATATTATATTCAAATAATTCAAAATTATATTTAGTTATTACTGTCTGACCCCAGTCCAATGGTGATCGGACATTTAAACCCTTAACCTATGTTGTTCATGTATGATGAACAAACAAGGTGTAGTTTGAGTAGAGGATGTATTGTTCACGCAGGTGAACGAATTCATTGGGTTTAATGTCGAGCTCAATTTAGAGCCCGTTTGTTATAACTTTTATTAGAAAAAAAAAAATATTTTTTTAAAAAAGAAAAATCACTTTTAAGAGTTTTGTATCCGTTTGTTACATTTTTAAAAAAAAATCAAAATCTAAAAACAATTAGTGCAGCTTCTAAAAAATAGATTTTTTTTAAGGAGAGAGAAAATATAGTTTAAAAGATTAAACTAATTTTATAACAAAAAATCCATTTTATATAGTTGTATCCAAACAAATTAAATTATTTGTTTAAAAAAAAGTGAATTTTATTACGATAAACAAGCACAACATAAATTCTGTTTTTTTTCATAAATGAGCTCGTTTGTTACGGATTAAAATAAAAGTGATTTTAACATAAAATAATTTAGAGATTATATTTTAGAGATTTTATGAAAAATCAGAATCTATTTTGCATTTGTTTGCCACAATAAAAATCACTTTTCTTAAATAAATAATGTAGTTTGTTTGATACAGCTATATGAAAGGGATTTTTTTTTGTAACAAAATTAGTTCAATCTCTTAAATCATATTTTCTCTCCCCTCTAAAAAAAATTTATTTTTTGAGAAGTTACTCTTAACAGCTTCTCATTTTAAGTTGTTTTTAAAAAAAAATTTGATTTTGATTTTTTTTAAAAGTTGTAACATACGGATGCAACACTCTTAAAAATGATTATTTTTTATAAAAAAAATGATTTTTTCCTGAAAAAAGCTATAACAAACGGGCTAAAATTCTCTAAATTATTTTATGTCAAAATCACTTTTATTCTAATATGTAACAAAACGTGCCCTTAATTAGCTTGCAATGATTGACAATTCGAGATATATTGTAATCATTAAAAGTTATAAATAATAACCATTCAATCCCTTCAAAAAATAATCATTCAATATTTTTAAATAATACTCCTCCATCCCAAATTATAAGTTGCAAAAAAATTGTTACAAATTATAAGTTGTTTTGCAATTTCAATGAAGCATTAATGTTATTTTTTTCTGTTACACATTTAACTTTTATTACTATATCTATTTTGAATTCTTTAATTTATCTTCTCATACTGTTTATTAAGAACAATATTATAAAACACTTAATAATATCTTTTTCACATACAAAATTAATTAATTTTTTAATATTCAAAATTTCATATAGTTTTGGACGGAGAAAGTATAAACAATAGCGTGAGTAAACATGCTTCACGTTTGCATTATAAAGACACGTGATAAAATATCGAGAAGCTATCCACCATAAATAAACAATAGTAAATAGGCAATTACCCTCTTGAAATTGTACAACGTTAATCAATTTACCCCCTCCGTCAAATTCTTCTGTTAGTCAACATGACGTTTTGCAAATACCTCCTGAAGTTTTGCATTTATGTGCAAAATGCCCCCCGAACTTGAAAATTTATATGTATATTTTTTTTTCTTTGTGTCTTTTTAGTTTTAAAGAGACTATTTAGTTTGAGGGACAAAAACACACATTAACATTTAAATCGGAGCAATAGTTTTTACAAAAGAACATCCAATAATATTCATTTTCATGGAGTATTCAATTACTTTGAACTAGTTTGCAGTTTTGATTTAAATCGACTTCAATACAAACACTTTTAACATACATTATCGGTGTAAATTAGTTCTTAATTCATAGCAAATATTTTAAGATTAAATCAGGAGTGAGGTGATCATGACGATGTCCACTTTGATATCTATAAACAGAGTCCATTTTAAGTTCATTTGACACAATTAAGTTTGCAGAGTATTCTCCACAAAAATTAATTTAAGAGCAAAATTTTAGTGATAGCAATTGAAATTATCCAAGAATAATAAAGTAAATTATCGTGAGCATATGACAATATTAAGTGGGTATAGTGTAGTTCCCTAAGATGAATGTGAGGCCATTTTTAAGGCCTTTGATGTACACATTTAGAAAACCACAAAATCTCATCCAAAAAAACACTTCCGGTGCCATATCATAAACGTGTGCCATATCATAAACGTGAAGTAGAGGAAAATATGTGTGTTTTTTTCCCTTAAACTAAATAGTCTCTTTAAAAGTAAAAAGACACTAAAAGAAAAAATATATATAATTTTTAAGTTCGGGAAGCATTTTGTACATAATTGCAAAACTTTAGGGGGTATTTACAAAACGTCATGTTGACTAACAACATAATTTGACGGAGGGAGTAAATTGACTAACGTTGTGCAATTTCAGGGGAGTAATTGAAGTTTTGTTAATTTCAAGATGATAATTGACGAAACTTACAATTTCAAGGGGGTAATTGCCTATTTAGGCAAATAAACAACGAAAAAATATTTAACCGTCGTTTTCTTCTCCCTCCCTCCCTTTTATCTTTTCTTCTTTCTCCCTCCCTTTTATCTTTGCAGACAAAAAAAACTGTTAAAATACACAGAAGCTGGTAACAATTACATACTTTTTGTCAACAAAAAAAAAATACATACTGAAAATCGTCCCTATCACTATAAATGCTAACAAAATTTTAATAGATGACGGTAAAAATTGTCACTTACATCAAGCTATTTATATTATATCTTTGTACAATTTCATTAAAAAATACAAAAATTTACTTTAAAATATGGATAAAAAATAGTGATTGAAAATTTTATAAAAACTGAAAGTTGAAAGAAAATTTTAGAAGACTAAAAACATATTTAACCCAATAATTTTTTATGCTATCTTTAGCAAATTAATGTTCACCAATTAGAATTAAAAAATAAAAAATAAAGAGCATCGTAGTGTTATTGTCACATTATGAAAGTCAATTGAGTTGGATTTTGTGTGCAAAAAAAAGACTTGACACCACCAATACAATAACTTTTCAATCAGTCAATCAATAATTGAATTGAAATTAGTAAAAAAATAATTGAATTGAATTAAATTGAATGTGATCACCACACCACACCATCCATATACATATCATATCATCCTATATTAGCATTATTCCATTCTCTCTCTCTCTTCTTCTTCTTCTTCTCCTTCTTCTCCTTCTTCATTGCTACATACACAAATTCTACTCTTTTTATCTATGATGATGATGATAGTGAAATTCTTTGACTTCAAGTGAAAAATAAACTCAAAAAAATAATAAAAATCGTATTTTACTTCTTTTTTTGTTGTGATGGAGTCGAAGGGTCTGCGTTTCATGACCCACCAATCAATATTCACCACGGTTGGATCTGGAGACCTTGATGGGTTGAAGAAACTGTTAGAGAAGCTTAATAAGGAAGAAGATGGTGATAGAAGTAATGGGTCATCAACATCATCATCGTCTATGTCGGTTTCCGATGTTATGTCTCTTCAAAATGATCATGGTGAAACACCACTTTACATAGCTGCACACAATAATCTGAAGGAAGTTTTCACCTTTTTGATTAAATTATGTGACTTTGAGGTTCTCAAGATTCGTTCTAAGTCTGATATGAACGCTTTTCATGTTGCAGCTAAGCGTGGCCATCTTGGTATTTTACTTATTCCCTTTTTTTTTTTTATGTGTTGGTTTTGTTAATCTAAATATTAAGAACCTGTGTTTGGATATTGCTATTATTGGATGAACTGTGTTGGAATTGTTACCGATAATCCGGAGTTAAGTCTGGAGATAAGTAAGGTTTGGATAAAGACTTAAAATTGAATTAGTATTGATTGATTCGTCCTTAACTGTAAAGTTGATTAATCATTTGAGTTCCATCTCTTACTTGGTTACTTACCTTCAAAATTTCAAAAAACATGAAGTTTATTTTATTTTATATGTATTTAAATTATTGAAGTTTGTAAAATTCTATTGAAACTTTTGTTCGTTTTGCATGGTTTTGTTGTACATCTTTTGAATTTGGAATACATAAGACTTAAATTGCATAATCATAAACACTGGTAGCAAATGTTACAATCTTGATTGTAATGAATATATAATTAAGTTTTTCAATCATGATCTTAATGTCTAACTTTTTTCCAGATATTGTGAGGGAGATTTTGAGTGCCTGGCCTGAGGTCTGTAAGTTGTGCGACTCGACAAACACCAGTCCTCTATATTCTGCTGCAGTTCAAGATCACTTGGATGTGGTAAACGCTATTTTGGATGTTGATGTCGGCTCCATGTTTATAGTTAGAAAAAATGGGAAAACTGCACTACATAATGCTGTTAGGTATGGCGTCGACCGTATTGTGAAAGCACTTATTGCCCGTGATCCAGGAATAGTTTGCATCAAAGATAAAAAAGGTCAAACTGCGCTACATATGGCTGTCAAAGGACAGAGTACATCAGTGGTGGAGGAGATATTACAAGCTGATCCTACTATATTGAACGAACGAGATAAGAAGGGTAATACCGCTCTTCACATGGCTACGCGGAAAGGCCGGTCACAGGTTAAACTCATTCTCTTGAACCATGTATAGTTGTAGATTCTTTTTAATAAGATATTGATTTCAGTTTTATTATAAACTTAAACAAAGTTGTTAAACCGAGATGATGGAAAAATCCAAGACTTCCTAGAATGATTGATAGAAGGAAGTGAAATTATTTATAAGACTGTTATGAAAATATAAAAGATGCGTGAACTTCTTTCTATAGGCACTTAATAGTTGATACACAACATTAATGTAAGTCTTATACAATACATAATTTCATGTTAAACGTCGTTGGTGTTCAATAATTTAACACAACAAATTGTATATCGTAACTAACGTAGATTCTTTTGATGAATTTCTCCTCGTACGTTGCACGAGTTATCAATTCTAGTTAGTTACAACTGAAGCATCATGTCACTGGTCTTGGATTTTAAAGCATAGGCTGTGTAAATTTAAGCTATGGTTTATAAGCAACTATATATATCCTAAACTATCCTCATTCCTTATTAGTTGAGGCTCATTTATATACATAATGGAACAAAATGAATGCCCGTGTCCTTTCATAATTTTCTTGTCTTTTATTGCAATAAATTCTTCCTCTCAATTTGTATTTTTGCTGTCTTTACTAACAAATGGTTCTTTTGTCAGATAGTGAGCTATTTGCTAAGCTATGCAGCTGTGGATGTTAATGCCATCAATAAGCAACAAGAAACGGCCTTGGATTTGGCAGATAAACTGCCATATGGATCGTCAGCTTTAGAAATCCAAGAAGCACTTTCAGAATATGGTGCTAAATATGCAAGACATGTTGGTAAAGTAGATGAAGCCATGGAACTTAAAAGAACAGTGAGCGATATAAAGCATGAAGTGCAGTCACAGCTCATACAAAACGAAAAAACTCGCCGACGAGTTTCCGGTATAGCTAAGGAATTGAAAAAACTCCACAGAGAAGCCGTTCAAAACACCATTAACTCTGTCACAGTGGTTGCTGTCCTTTTCGCTTCAATAGCATTCTTGGCTATATTCAATTTGCCGGGTCAATATATTACGACAGGATCACATATAGGAGAATCTAACATTGCTGATCATGTTGGATTCCAAATTTTCTGTCTCTTGAATTCGACGTCTCTTTTCATTTCTCTTGCGGTTGTTGTTGTTCAAATCACTTTGGTAGCTTGGGACACAAGGGCTCAAAAGCAGATCGTGTCTGTTGTTAACAAGCTAATGTGGGCTGCTTGTGCTTGCACGTGCGGTGCTTTTTTGGCGATAGCTTTTGAGGTTGTTGGAAAGAAAAAATGGATGGCTATTACCATAACTGGTTTAGGGATACCGATTCTAGTTGGGACTCTGGCAAGCATGTGCTACTTTGTTTTTCGACAACATTTTGGCATTTTCCAAAGTGATTCGCAAAGACGCATCAAGAGAGCAAGTGGAAGCAAATCTTTCTCATGGTCTTACTCTGCAAATATATCAGATATAGACGAATACACTTCAGACATTGAGAAGATCTATGCTTTGTAAGCTGGTGATCGAGTGCTACCACGCAATATAACACTGAATATGTATAGTATAATAACAATTATCGATATATTATAAAGTTATAATCATTTTGATTTGGTAAAAATGCTGATGAGGATCAAAATACCAATGATTATAATTTTATAATATGCCAGTGGTTGTTAAAAGTCAGTCCATTATCGACAAGAACTTTCCTGATGGCACCATATTGTAGATGTAGAGGATCTAATTTCCTGTTTCCAGCTTTTAACTGAAACCTGAGGAGTTTCCCTAGTGAGAAGCTTCCTTACCAGGATTCATCTCTCTAGTTATCAGCTTGAAGTTTTTGGTTGTGCTTGGCAGACTGGTTAGGTTTGCATTTTCTAATATTTGTGATTATATAATTAATAATCAGCACTTGTAGATGTATGTATATGTGATAAAAGGAAAAGGCATTTATGTAAATTATTTCTAGCACCATGTACAAGAGACGTGCTTCCTCCCTAACCATGTTTTGATAGAAAATTAGAGGATGAAAATGGAAAGGAGAAAACAAAAATAGAATATGATACTATTTTCTAATCGATTGTTTAGAGAAAATAGAGATTTTTTTTTTTATATTGAAGGTTAAGTCATTTTTTCTCTAGAATGGAGAAAAATGATTTTAAACTATTCTCTTATTTTTTCAAAAATAAATGTTTATCACATAAGATTGAAAAGACTATTTTTATGAGCTGAAAAGAATTGCATGAGCTGAAAACAAGTTGTGATTAATAAAATATCTAGAGAGAAATGTGTTTGCATCTTGTAGTTATCAGAAGTTTACAACGAAATCAAACAAAAAACAAAATCACGCGTCTTGTATTACGCCGACTTAGACACTAAGCAAGCATCTAATTTCATTATTAATATTGTATAGTATGTATGCAAAACGCCACATGAAAAGCAAGTACTAAACAATAAGTAACTTTTTCTCTAAAAATAAAGTATCCCCTCTGTCCCACACGGTTTTCAGCAAAAAACAACATAACCATGTGGGTATCTATCAAGTTTACAAGTTCAAAAGAATAGCCCGGCCCGGCCCGGCAAAGCACAGCCCAAGCTTTTGATCTTCATTCCAAAACCCACTTTTCACCATCCCAACTTTCTTCTATGATGATGAAAAGTGGGAGCAGTAGAATAAAACCAGCTGCTATTATGATTTACAATTGTACAGATCAATACCCCATCCCATTCAAAGTTCAAAATGCACATACACTTGGATTGAATCAGTGCATAATAAAGACTGATTCAATAACATTCTAGCTAGCTAGCTAGATAGCTCTCTTGGATGATCTTGGTAGAACATTAAGCTCACTCAAATGAGGTCTCCTTGTTTCCTCTTCTCCTTCTTCTAGCCTTTGTACCTCCTCCTGCATATAGGAACAAAAGATAAAATAAGTTGAATTGTTTCCATATAAGCTATTAAGCTGTTTTTATATAAGCCAGCCATCCTGGAGAACTTATGGAAATAAGCTGAAAACAGTGTGTGAACATGTCTAACTTGTTTCTATAAACTATCCCAAATAGACCCTATATTTAACATGTAAAGTGAACAAGCAAACAACCTTTGATACTGAAGTGGAAGTTTTGCGCGTCTGTGCCTGATTTCTAAAAAGCTCGCGATGCTGTTGCTGCATTTGATGAAACTGGTGTAGCCTTGCAACAAAATTTATTCCATTGTGTGGGTCCCCATTGTCCACAGCTACATCACCATCCTCTGTGATGTGAGATCCACCAGAGATGTGATGGAGAAATTGATAGGGGTTCCCATTGGATGATTTCTTCAAGTGGTCACCGTTGAAAGAATATGATGGCACCGCTTTTAAACGAGTTTTTAGTACCTTGAAGGCAGCACTTTGCTGCATAAGTGATATAAAATGAGAAGTCAATACAAACGGGGTCCATGTTTATCATCAATATTACTCAGAGTTGATACATTAAAAGAAGAATTTGATGCACTAATTTGTACAAATATGAATCATGTAATAAATAGTATAGTTTTACAGTGAATGCAATGATATACACCAGTAGAGAGGGTGATACAATATTTCAAGTTACAAAAAATTAATAAAGTTTCACGTACCTGAGGAAGCAACATCAGAAGACCATACAGTGCTTTAAATAACCATGTATATCTTCCAGGTTCCAGAAGCTGCAAAATTAAATAACCATTTAGGTTCATAAGACAAACAAATATAAAAACTACTATACAAAATATGTTAGGCTCCCAGATAAGCTCTCAAATTTCTTAATAAGGATCCTCTCCCAAGCTATCATACTGGACTGTTATACAAAATGAAAGATACAAGTCAAGCCTAGGCCCTAGGATTTCATTCAACTCGTTAACAGTTCAGCCCATTAACTGTTCAAATCTTTATTGTTATTCAATTAGTTATAGGAATAATAAATATCTATATATTAGTATCTTGTATGATGTAAGTTAAATGCTGGAATAAGAAATGGAGATAAAATAAAAGTTTAATAAGGAAAAGATTCTGATCATTAAAACGCAAAACTAACACCTCCACAATAACAATACCTTACCAGACTACTAAATGTAAAATATATAACCTATTACAAATATTAGAGTATACATGTACTATATGTAGTATATCAAAAACACTGGAATCTGTGTGAATGTTATAATTAATTAATCACCTGCAGTCTTAGATAAGCAAAGACCGGAGTTTCCAGCAAACGAATCAATTTATCCAGCTGTACTAAGAATTTGACATTGATATCCTCCTCTGCCAGAGATTGAATCACCGTACTAGCATGTTGGTAAGTCTGTCAAGGAAGATAATTTATATTACAAAAAATATGCACATAATTCAAATAAAGCTTAGCGCTTATACACAAATACACATTCAAAAAGTGCATGTGTGTGTCATTTTAAATTCAAACTAATATCAAAACCAAGCCAACCCCACCTAGTGGGAAGAAAAAAAACATGGTTATTGTCGTTGCAATGAAAACCAAGTTATTATAGATACGTACCTGAGCTAAGAAGCAAAGACTTA